>Ga0209068_10000798_pt1 | contig 16186 bp, 11 predicted proteins | sample ColStrG_CSR_2012_FD_187200 | JGI IMG/M metagenome (GOLD analysis project Ga0209068, IMG submission 187200) | Freshwater sediment microbial communities in response to fracking from Pennsylvania, USA - Cold Stream Run_MetaG_CSR_2012 (SPAdes)... | ecosystem: Environmental > Aquatic > Freshwater >... | reverse complement strand
TTCCAGTAGTGGACGGGTAAAAAGGGCTAGTCGGATGGTTGCAGCGCCCCCCGGATCCTCTCCCAAGTCACCCCCAGAGACTCCGGCAATACCCGCGTTTCCCCGATCACGCTGACGAAGTTGGCGTCGGCGACCCAGCGGGGGAGGATGTGCATGTGGATGTGGCCCGCGACTCCGGCGCCGGCGGCTTTGCCGATGTTCATGCCGAGATTGATGCCGTCGGGGCGGTAGAGGCTGCGCAGGACGCGTTCCAGGCGTTGCGTTAGCGACATCATTTCGCTGGCGGCTTCAGCAGGAAGTTTCTGCAATTCGTCCACGTGTGTGTAGGGGACGATCATTGCGTGTCCGTTGGTGTAGGGGTAAGCGTTCAGGATGACGTAGCAGTGCCTTCCCCGGTGTACGATGTGGGTTTTTTGGTCGCCGTCTTTGGATTTGGGGGCGTTGCAGAAGATGCAACTGGTGGCTTGGTCGGCGCCGGTCACGTAGGCGTAACGCCAGGGAGTCCAGAGATAGTCCATGGGGGGAGGGTAGCAGAGGGGGGCGAGAGACGGTCAAGGACAGCGCCGTCATAAGCTGGGGGTGGGGGTGCCCCTAGGACAGCCAGCGGGGCGTCGGCGCTACTTGGCGGCGTGTTTTTGGGGACAATGTGACATCCCGATGAATTCTCTTGAAGTCGCGCCCGACGGCCATTTTCGCGTTTGACACCCTTCCGAAGCGGTTGCTATAGTCGATGAGTCCCCATTGGACGCGGGTTCGATACGACGTTCCGGCAGCTGGGATTGTCCTAGGGTCGTCCGCCAGGGCGGCCTCAACGCAACCAAAGACCACGCCAGCAGTCCGCTACACCAACGTCCCGCAACAAGAGGCTATGACTTTGTTCGACGACAGTACTGCCCACAACCTAGAACCCATGACCCACGAAACAGAAACGCACAATGGCGGCCCGGCGGTAATTGACGCTCCGGAGCCCGCACAACCTACACCCGCAGACGTACAAGCTTCCGCCCGTGAACAAGTGAGTGCGGAGCCACCGGTTCCGGAAACCGCAGTCGCGAGCGACGACTTTGCCTCGGCGCTGGAGAACTTTGAGACTGAGACCGAGGAATCGGTTGGCGACGATCACGTGATTAAAGGCAACGTGATCAAGCTGACGGCCACGCATGTGGTGGTCGATATCGGCGCAAAGTCGGAGGGCATGCTGCCGATCGCAGAGGTGCTCGATCACGAAGGCAAGCCCCGGTTCCAGGCGGGTGACGAAATCGATGTAATGCGGGAGAAGGGTGAGACCGAAGAGGGCTACATCAACCTCTCGCACCAGAAAGCGCAGAAGCTGCGGGCGTGGGACGACATTGAGAAGGCGTACAACGAAAAGAAGCCGATCAAGGGCGTGGTGGTGGAACGCATCAAGGGCGGGCTGACGATCGATATCAACGGGGCGAACGCGTTCCTGCCGGGCTCGCAGGTGGACCTGCGGCCGATCCGGAATCTGGACGGGATGAAGGGCCAGACGATGGAAGTGGCCATCATCAAGCTGAATAAGAAGCGCGGCAACATTGTGGTTTCGCGCAAACAGCTTCTGGAAGAAGAACAGTCGGAAAAACGTGGCAAGACGCTGGAACATCTGGAAGAGGGCACGGTTACTACGGGAGTCGTCAAGAACCTGACCGAGTACGGTGCGTTTGTAGACCTGGGCGGAATCGACGGGCTGCTGCATATCACCGACATGTCGTGGGGAAGGCTTACGCATCCGCGCGATCTGGTGAATGTCGGCGACCAGATTCAGGTCAAGGTCCTGAAGTACGACAAAGACAAGCAGCGGGTTTCGCTTGGATTCAAACAGCTGACACCTGACCCGTGGCTCGATGCTGAGCACCGCTATCCGGTAAGCGCGCATGTGAGCGGACGCGTGATCAGTGTGACCGACTACGGCGCGTTTGTGGAACTGGAGCAGGGCATTGAGGGCCTGGTCCATGTGAGCGAGATGACTTGGTCAAAGCGGATGAAGCATCCGTCGAAGCTGGTCAATGTCGGCGACCAGGTGGATTGCGTTGTGCTGAGCGTGAACCCGACCGAGCGCCGGATTTCGCTGGGCATGAGGCAACTGGCGTCGAACCCCTGGGACACGCTGCACGACAAGTATCCGGTGGGAGCGACGGTGGAGGGCCGGGTGCGCAACCTGACGGAGTTTGGCGCATTCATCGAAATCGAAGAGGGGATTGACGGCTTGGTGCACGTCAGCAACCTGAGCTGGACCAAGCGCGTGAAGCATCCTTCGGAAGTGCTGAAGAAGGGCGACCGGGTGAAGGCAATCATCCTGGCCATTGAGCCGGACAAGCGCCGGCTTTCGCTCGGGGTGAAGCAGATGCAGCCCGACGTCTGGGATTCGTTCTTCGCGCAGCACCGCGTGGGTGACATCGTGCATGGCAAGGTTTTGCGCGTGGCCAATTTCGGGGCTTTCGTCGAAATCGCCGAAGGCATTGAAGGCTTGTGCCATAACTCAGAGGCCGTCGATCCCAATGGGCAGCCGATTCACCTGGAACCGAATCTTGAGTTCGACTTCAAGATCATCAAGATGAATCAGGAAGAAAAGAAAGTTGGCTTGAGCATCAAGGCGGTCGGCGAAGAAGCGTCGCGCCAGGAAGTCGAGTCTTACAAGCACCCGGCGACGTCGTCTTCCAAGAGCACGACAATCGGCGATCTGATTTCATGGAAGCGCGCGGGCGGGGACAGTAACTAAGTTAGTGCCGGGCGTTACAAGAATTGAAGGCCACCAGAAATGGTGGCCTTTTTCTTAGCGCGAAAGACGCCATCGCAGTGCGCGGTGAATCGGGCGCTCATTTGGTATCGATTTTCAGATTGATGGAGACCTGCTGGCGGTCGTCAAACTGGCTGACTGTTTTGGTGTCACTCTTGTGGCCCTGATGCTGCGCGTACACTTCGTAGTCGATGCTGGGCTGGAGAGCCGGGAAGCGATAGGTGCCATCGGCACTGACGATATAGGTCTTCACTGCTCGCGTGCGGCTGTTGGTGAGGTAGACGACCGCATTGGGCAGCGGACTATCTTCGCGATCCAGAACCTTGCCGGTCAGCAGGCGCGTGTTATCGCCCTTTGGCGCGCGCCCAAACTGCAGTGCGGGAGCAGCCGATAGCAGCGAAGAAAACAAAAGCAGCAGTGCCGTCGCCATGATCGCCTTCTTCATTGCATTCCTCTTCCTTGGAACAATTCCCAACCACAGCCTTTACCAGATTAGATGCAATCCGACGTCGGAACGCTCATCATTGTCAATGTGGACGGTTACCTCGGGGCCAGCATGTAAGTGCTTGCCAGATGGCAACTTATAGTCCTTTAGGTCGGCCCAGATTACGTAGTCGGCCTGGCCGGCGGGCACTCTTTGGGCAAACTCACCAGTGTGGTTGGAGTAGAGTTCCCAGTGCGTCTTCTTCTGGTCGGCACTCCGAATCTTCACCCGGACGCCGTACACCGGATGTCCGCCGGGATCCCAGACGGTACCGAAGATCAGCGCGTAGGGCTTCTCTTGGCCAGGCTCGCCGGCACGCGCGTGGGGCGCACCCAAGACAGCGGCCAGGAACATGGCGGTCGACGCGAGAATGGGAAAGTATCGGCGCATGCGCGGATTGGGAGAGGGCTTCAATCGTCGTCCTCGTCCCCTTCGTCGGCGTCGTCTTCGTCCTCATCGTCGTCGAGGTCTTCTTCGCCCACGGCCTTGAGTTCGATGGGATTGACGGTGATCACTTCGAAGTCCGTGCCACACTCCGGGCACGAAACCACCGCACCCTCGTCCACGTCATCTTCTTCGACGTCCAGATCCGTCTCGCATTCGGGACAATACAGCATGCTTGCCTCCACGTTCGGGGGTACCCTGTTATATTTAGTTTCTTCGCAAGGAAAAGGTCAAGTGGCTCGCCGAGGAAATTTACGCAGACCGGATTACCGTAGTTTTAGCGCTGGCCGGGTGTTGGCTCTGGCAGGGATCTTGCTGGTGTGCTCTGGCGTCTTGTGCGCTGCCCAAGAGGCGTCCACAACCGGGGCCTGCCCCGACCCACATATCGCTGGGACGATCAAGCAGGTCTCAGCTGACCATATCCGGCAGATAATCGAAAAGCTGGTCGGCGTCCAAAACCGGTCCACGCTTTCCGCGCAGGACGAGGCTTCGATCAAGGCAGGCCATGGGATCGGAGCGGCGCGGGAGTGGATCAAGGCGGAATTTGAGCGCGTATCGAGGGAATGCGGCGGTTGCCTGGAGGTGAAGACAGATTCTTTCGAAGAGCAGCCCGCCGACCGCATCCCGAAGCCCACCGAGATCACGAATGTCTATGCGGTGCTGCGCGGCACCGACTCGCAGCAGGCAAAGCGAATCGTACTGGTGACCGGGCACTACGATTCGCGCAACAGCGACAACTTCAACATTACTGACGCCGCTCCCGGAGCGAACGACGACGCCAGCGGCACGGCCGTCAGCCTGGAGTGCGCGCGCGTTCTGAGCAAAATGAAGTTTCCGGCGACGATCGTTTTTCTTACGGTGGCCGGGGAAGAGCAGGGATTGAATGGGAGCAAGCACTTCGCCCAGATGGCCAAGCACGGGGGATGGAACATCGAGGCAGTGCTCAACAACGACATCGTGGGCGGCGATCGCAGTCCACAGCAGGATGCGAGCGTGGTGCGGGTGTTTTCCGAAGGCTTGCCAGCAGCGGCAAGCGAAGCCGACACACGGCGGATTCGCGCGCTCGGCGGGGAGAGTGACTCGATTTCGCGAGAACTTGCCCGCTTCGTCGCGGAGGTGGGACGGACGTACGATGCGGGAGTGAAGCCCCTGCTCATCTTCCGACTGGATCGTTTTCTGCGCGGCGGCGATCACTATTCGTTCAACCAGCAGGGGTTTGCGGCGGTGCGGTTGACGGAGTTCCGCGAGGATTACAACCACCAGCATCAGAACGTCCGCACAGAAGGCAGCGTTGAATATGGGGACCTGCCGAAGTTTGTGGATTTTGACTACGTGGCGCGAGTGGCGGAGCTGAACGCGGCGGCTCTGGCTGCTTTGGCGTCGGCGCCTGCGCCGCCGAGCAAGGTCAGGATGCTGACGAAAGATCTGCAAAATGACACGACGCTGATTTGGGAGGCTTCGCCGGGCGCTGCCGGTTACGAGGTTCTGTGGCGGGCGACGAGCGCACCGGATTGGGAGCATGTCCAAACGTTTGAGTCCGGCACGCGTGCAACGCTTAAGGTTTCGAAGGATAATGTGATATTCGCCGTCCGGGCGGTCGACAGCGCAGCACATGGGAGCCTGCCCGTCGTGCCGGAACCGGAAAGATAGCAGAAGAACTCCATGGTTTCGATTTTCTTCACTAACTACTGCCTTCAATGAATCGCGGACAGACCATTTCGTTGAGCTTGCCTCCCTTTACCAAAGCGGTGAAGTGGCTGGTCCTGGTCAATGCGGGCATGTTGCTGCTTCTCACTCTGCTCAAAGCGGTCAATCAGGGAGCAGGAGAACTAACCGAGTCTGCCCTATCGCTCATCCCATCCCTGGTTCTGCGTGGTTGGATTTTCCAGCTGGTCACCTATTCCTTCCTGCATGCGGGCTTTTGGCACCTGGTAGGAAACATGTTTGGCCTCTGGATGTTCGGCTCGCAATTCGAGATGGAGTGGGGAAGTAAAAAGTTTCTGGAATTCTATTTCTTCTGCGTGTTAGGAGCTGCGCTCACAACCATTGCCGTCTCCTACACGGGCTGGGGTGGAATCTCGCCAGGGACACCGACTGTGGGCGCCTCCGGCGGAGTCCTGGGCATATTGATGGCCTATGGTCTCATTCATGGCGACAATGAAATCATGCTCTTTCCGATACCCATTCGGATACGAGCAAAGTACTTCGTTGCTGGCCTTGCGTTCCTCACGATTCTCGGCGCACTGGGTAGCGCTTCGAAGCGGGGAGAGAACGTGGCATATATCGCGCATCTTGGGGGCCTGTTGTTTGGCTTTGTGTATGTGAAGTTTGTGCCCCGCCGCGGATTGATGTTCGGAGCGAGCGAGGGTTATTTTGGCTTGCGGAACTCCTACTATCGGTGGAAGCGGAAGCGGGCGGCGCGGAAATTCGAAGTCTACATGAAACGGCACGACCGCAAAGTCACCTTCGACGAGCACGGCAACTACGTTCCACCTGAGGAAGACGACAAGAAGAATGGTGGGTCGAAGTCGGGGTGGGTGAATTAGAAGCAGTTCTCAGTTGCCAGTTCTCAGAAAAACCCGGGGGTTGGGCTCTCCTCGAAAAACTCCAGGGCTCTCAGGACGATCTGAGCCGGAGTTTCTTTGCGTTGAGTCTTCCCTTTGCAGTTCAGGTCGTGACCGGCGCCTTCCACTTTCATCAACTCCGTCTTCGCGGGAATCAGCTTCAGCGCTTGCTCCATCCCTTCGATGCTGCCGAACGGATCGCGCGTGCCGTGGACGAACAGGCTGGGCGTGCGCAGGTTGGGCAGATGCTGAATGCGAAGCTGGTCGGGTTTACGTGGTGGATGTAAAGGATACGAGAGCAGAAGAAGCCCGGAAACCAGATCGGGTTCGGCGGCACAAAGCATGGTGGCTTGGCGTCCGCCGTAAGAATGTCCACCTAGGAAGATGCGGCCCGAGATACTTTTGCATAACACAGCGACTGCGTTGCGAAGGCCTGCGCGATCGCGTTCAGCATTGCCGGGAGTCGGTGGACGGCGTTCCTGCCGAAAAGGAAGGTCAAAGCGCAGAACGGTGTAGCTGTGATCGGCAAAGGCCTCGCTGACAGCGACCAGGAGCGGAGCGTTGCAATCGCTTCCGGCTCCGTGGCCGAGAACGACGGCGTCGCCGTTTGCGTTGACAGGGGAGTGCAGGACGCCCCGAACGGCGGGGTCGTGAGAGTCGTCGGAAAATGCTGCTACTGAAGCATGCATAATTATTGCAAAGTCGAGCGGGGCCACATCCCTTCCCACTTGCAGCCACTGCGCGCGAACTGCAGATCCCTCACTACGCTCGGGATGACGATCGGCGATTTTCCCAAGCTGCTTGGTTGCGCCTGCGCTTTTGCGAGCGGTCGCTCTCTCCCACGGTGTGCAGGCGCATGAAGTTCGTGGCGCCAGATGTGAGTTTTGTCCCGGCGACAAGGCCGAGCACATCTCCTGGGCGCAGCAGGCCCTTCGGCAGCAGCTCCTTTTCCGCGGTCTTCACCATTGCCTCCGCAGTTTCCCATTTGTTTTTATGAATCGGCTGTACGCCCCACAGGGCGTTCATGCGATTGCACACTTCCAGGTTGCGGCTGAAAGCATAGATCGCAGCTTTGGGCCGGTGCTTGGAGAGCATGCGTGCCGTGTTGCCGCTCTCGGTAAATACAGCGATGGCGCCCATGTGCAAGTCTTCGGCGGCATGGGCGATCGACTCGCAAATAGTTTCGGCGACTGAATAACGGTGGTTTTCTCGGCGGCGGCGGGGGGAGGGCGGGTTTTGCGCCATGCTGGCTTCGGCTTCGACGATGATGCGCACCATCATGGCCACGGTCTCGCGTGGATAGCGGCCGCTGGCGGTTTCGCCGGAGAGCATGACCACATCGGTGCCGTCGAAAATTGCATTGGCGACGTCGCTCGCCTCGGCGCGGGTGGGACGCGGACTCTCGGTCATCGATTCCAGCATTTGCGTGGCGGTGATGACCGGCTTGCGCCACAGGGCCGCGCGTTGAATCACCCGCTTTTGAATGATGGGGACTTGCTCGGGCGGCAGTTCTACACCGAGGTCGCCACGCGCAATCATGACCGCGTTCGCGACTTCGAGAATTTCTTCGAGCCGCTCGATGGCCTGGGGCTTTTCGAGCTTGGCAATGAGCGGGACGGACTTGCCGTATTTGCGCATCAGGTCTTTCGTCATGCGCAGATCGTCGGCCGAGCGCACGAAAGAAAGCGCGACGGCATCGACACCGTGCGAGAGGCCAAACTTCAGGTCGAGCTTGTCTTTCTCCGTGAGTGCGGGAATCGCAACCGCGGCGCCCGGTAGATTGATGCCCTGATGCTCGGCAAGCGTGCCTCCGTTGCGGACGTCGCATTCCACATCGTCGCCACGAATGGCGCGGACTATGAGCTCGATGCGGCCATCCGATAGAAGCACTCGAGCGCCGGGCTCGACTTCGCGCGCGAGACCGGCAAAATCGGTGGAGACCAGGGCAGCGGTTCCAGGTACTTTTCGCGGCGTGATGGTCAGAACGCTTCCCGTTTCCAGCTCGACGGGCTTGCCGTTTTTCAGGCGTCCGGTGCGAATCTTGGGGCCCTGGAGGTCCTGAAGAATGCAGATGGTCCGCTTCAGAGTGCGCGCGACTCGTCTGAGGCGCTGGATCCGGCGGGCATGCTCGGGGTGCGAGCCGTGGGAAAAATTCAGGCGGGCGACATCCATGCCGAGGTTCATGAGGTCGCGGATACACGCCTCGGAATCGCAGGCAGGGCCTATGGTGCAGATGATTTTGGCGCGGCGCACGCGAGTGGAGTCCGCGTTCGGCGATGCGTTGGAAGCTGGCAACTGCCCTGCGAGGAGATCCGTTTTCGGAACGTTCAAGTTGGGAGTTCTCCTCTGAAAGCAGTCGCTGGTAGTTAGTAGCCCGTAGTCAGTGAAACCCGCTCGTGGCCCTCGGGAATGAAGCCCGCGTCTTTATTGGCTCTGATCGGCACGGCTGAAGTCGTGCCCTTCCCGAAGCCGTTTTCTTTTGAAACTACACGCTGGCTACCGACTACTGACTACTGCCTCCAGGCCGCACTTTCATCAGCGCTCTTGGAAACAGCATGGCATTGAATTCCGCGCCGATCAGGACGACGAGCGAGATCAGGTACATCCAGACGAGCAGGGCGATACCTACTCCCAGGGAACCGTAAATGATGCTGTAGTCGGCGTAGCGCTGTAAATACCATCCGAAAAGGGCGGTCGCCCCCAACCACATGGCCGTGGCGAGAATTGCGCCGGGCAAAACGCTGTGCCAGGGCTGGGTGCGCGGGACAGCATTGTGATAGATGAGCTGGATCACCGCGATGCTCGTTAGGATGGCGATGGTCCAGCGAATCAGGCCCCACAGCAATAGAACGATGGGCCCGAATTCATGTCCGATGAAAAATAGAATCCGCGTCTCGATCCGGCTGCCGAAGGCGACCAGAATCGTGGAGAAGGTCATTGGGATGCCGGCCATCAGGACTAGGGAAATCGCGATGACGCGCTCCTGGATCAGGCCCCACGTTTTGGGGAGCTGGTAGGCGCGGCGGAAGCCTTCCATCCAGGAGATGATGACGCCGGAGGCGGTCCAGATCGTCAACAGCGAAGTTGAGATGAGGAGGCCGACGGGCCGGTGAGCGGCGCCTCGCAGATAGGAGAGCGCCGTGGCGCTGCCAGCAGGCAGAATGCGCCCGAGGGCGTAGGAAATTTCGCGGAGGTACACATCGCCGCGGCGAATCGTAGCAATGACCGAACCGAGCACCAGCAGCGCTGGAAAGAACGTGAGGATCGAAGAATAGGCGGAGGCTTTTGCAATGGCGAATGCGTCGTGTTCGAACGAGCGCCAAACCGAGAGACGAAACAGGCGCCAGAAACGCCCCAACGCAGGGGCCAGGATGAGTCCGCCGGGAACCGGCTCGGGCATGCTATTGCGATCCCGAGGTTGCTCGGGCACGCGCTGTGGTTCAATCGCTAACGACATGGGACTCTGAAAAACGTTGGCTCAGAAAAGCTGCGTTCAGAAAACAAGGGGCGACTGACGTCGCCCCTGGGTCCGATTCGGATTGGATTACTCGGCGGCAAGCTCTTCGGTCTCGCCTTCATGCCGCATGAGTTCGAGCGCGCGCTCGGCCTCTTCGTAAGCCTGCGAGACTTCCTCCTGCACCTTCTGGGCGGCCTCTTCCATCTCGGGAGAGAGTCGCACATTGCGGTAGTATTCCATGCCCGTACCAGCGGGAATCAAGCGACCCACAATCACGTTTTCCTTGAGGCCGCGCAGGTGATCGACCGCTCCCTGGATGGAAGCCTCGGTCAGCACGCGCGTGGTCTCCTGGAAGGAGGCGGCAGAAATGAACGAGTCGGTAGAGAGCGACGCCTTGGTGATGCCGAGCAGCAACGGACGGCCAGTGGCCGGTTTGCCGCCTTGCGCGATGGCACGCTCGTTTTCCTCGCGGAAGCGGAACTTGTCCACCTGCTGTTCGAGGAGGAATTGCGTGTCGCCCACGTCTTCGACCTTCACCCAGCGCATCATCTGGCGAACGATGACTTCGATGTGCTTGTCGGAGATGTTCACGCCCTGTAAGCGGTAAACTTCCTGGATTTCGTTCACCAGGTAAGACTGCAGCTCTTTTTCTCCAAGCACGGCCAAGATGTCATGTGGATTGAGTGGCCCGTCCATCAACGGTTCACCCGCCCGGACGCGTTCGCCTTCTTGCACGTTGATGTGAACGCCGCGCGGAACGGAATACTCTTTCTCCGTGCCGTTGTCGGCCGTTACGTAGAGCTTGCGTTGACCCTTCGCTACTTCGCCGAAGCGGACGAGGCCATCGATTTCGCTGATGACCGCAGTCTCACGCGGCTTGCGGGCTTCGAACAGTTCGACCACGCGTGGCAGACCGCCCGTGATGTCCTTGGTCTTGGTGGTTTCGCGCGGGATCTTGGCCAGCACGTCGCCGGGGTGAACAGCGTCTCCGTCCTGAACCATGAGGTGGGCGCGAGACGGCATGAGGTAGCGCTTGCTGGCCTTGCCCTTGATGACGATCGCCGGCTGACGCTTCTCGTCGGGCGAATCCGCGACCACGTGACGGGACAGGCCGGTGACTTCGTCCACTTCTTCGTGGAGTGTGACGCCTTCCTGCAAGTCCTTGAACTGCGCCGTGCCGCCGATTTCAGTCAGGATGGCGAAGGTGTAAGGATCCCACTCGACCAGCACTTGCCCGAGCTGGACCTGGTCGCCCTCGTTGACCTTGAGCTTGGCGCCGTACACGACCGCGTAGCGCTCGCGCTCGCGGCCCTTTTCGTCGACCACTGCGATCGAACCCTGGCGGTTCATGACCACAAGATCGCCGGCCTTCGACTTGACGGTTTGCAGGCCAATGAAGCGAACCGCGCCGGTGTTCTTGGCTTCCAGACGCGACTGCTCGGAGACTCGCGACGCCGTACCGCCGATGTGGAAGGTACGCATGGTGAGCTGGGTGCCAGGTTCGCCGATGGACTGGGCGGCAATGACTCCGGTCGCTTCGCCAAGTTCGACCAGACGGCCGGAGGCAAGGTTGCGTCCGTAGCACATGACGCAAACGCCACGCTTCGATTCGCAGGTCAGCACCGAGCGAATTTTCACGCGCTCGATGCCGGCAGCTTGAATCGCGCCAGCCAGGTCTTCGGTGATTTCCTGATTCACGTCGACCACGACCTGGGCGTCATAGTCTTTGATTTTTTCGAGCGACACGCGGCCGACGATGCGGTCGCGCAACGGTTCGATGATTTCGCCGGCCTCGACGATACCGGAGACAAAAATGCCATCCACGGTGCCGCAGTCGTACTCGCTGATGATAACGTCTTGCGCCACGTCGACCAGGCGACGCGTTAGGTAGCCCGAATCGGCGGTCTTGAGCGCCGTATCGGCCAGACCCTTGCGGGCGCCGTGCGTCGAAATGAAGTATTCGAGCACCGTGAGGCCTTCACGAAAATTCGCCGTGATCGGGGTCTCGATGATTTCACCGGTTGGCTTGGCCATCAGTCCGCGCATGCCGGAGAGCTGGCGAATCTGCTGCTTCGATCCGCGAGCGCCGGAGTCGGCCATGACGTAGATGGGGTTGAGTTCGCCCTCCTTGTCGCGCCGCTGCATCTGGCCAAACATTTCGTCGGCAACTTTTTCAGTAATCGCCGACCAGATCTCGATGACCTTGTTGTAGCGCTCACCGTTGGTGATCGCACCGTCCAGGTACTGCTGCTGAACGTTGATCACCGACTTGTCGGCGTCGCGGACCAGAGTTTTCTTGTTGTCGGGGATGACCATGTCGTCGATGCCGATGGACAGGCCAGCACGCGTGGCGAAACGGAAACCCAGCGACTTGATCTCGTCGAGCATCTTGACGGTGGTTTCGAGGCCGAACCTCAGGTAACCGTAGTTCACCAGTTGGCCGATGCCTTTTTTCTTGAGCAGGCCGTTGATGTACGGCATGCCCTCGGGCAAATGGTCGTTCAGAATAGCGCGGCCCACCGTCGTGTTCAGGAACTCACGCTCGTGATGAATGGGATCAGTATGGGTGACATCCTGATCGTCGTAAGCTGCCGTCAGGTCGATGACTTCACCCGTGTAGCGGAGGCGAATTGGCGACAGAGTTTCAACCTCGCCCATTTCGAGCGCGATCAGAACCTCGTCAATGTTGGCAAACGCGCGGCCTTCGCCCTTGGCGCCCGGCTTCGCTTTGGTGAGGTAATAGAGACCGAGCACCATGTCCTGCGTGGGCACGGTGATCGGCTGGCCAGACGCGGGCGACAGGATGTTGTGCGAAGACAGCATCAACACGCTGGCTTCCACCTGCGCTTCCGGCGAGAGCGGGATGTGCACGGCCATCTGGTCGCCGTCGAAGTCGGCGTTGAACGCCGTACAAACGAGCGGGTGAATCTTGATGGCCTTACCTTCCACCAGCACCGGCTCGAACGCCTGAATGCCGAGGCGGTGAAGCGTAGGAGCGCGGTTCAGCAGAACCGGGTGGTCTTTGATGACTTCTTCGAGAATGTCCCAAACAATCGCTTCCTGCTGCTCGACCATTTCCTTGGCTTGCTTGATGGTCGTGCAGTGGCCGGTCTGCTCGAGCCGATGATAGATAAAAGGCTTGAACAGTTCGAGCGCCATCTTCTTAGGCAGGCCGCATTGGTGCAGCTTCAGCTCGGGGCCGACCACGATGACGGAACGCCCAGAGTAGTCCACGCGCTTGCCGAGCAGGTTCTGGCGGAAGCGGCCCTGCTTGCCCTTGAGAGTATCGGAGAGCGACTTCAGCGGGCGATTGTTTGCGCCACGCAGAACGCGTCCACGGCGCCCGTTATCGAACAGGGCGTCGACGGCTTCCTGCAACATGCGCTTTTCGTTGCGCACGATAACTTCGGGAGCGTGCAGGTCCATCAGCTTCTTCAACCGGTTGTTGCGGTTGATGACGCGGCGATACAGATCGTTCAGGTCGGAGGTGGCGAAGCGGCCGCCATCGAGTGGAACCAGGGGGCGCAACTCCGGTGGAATGACCGGGATCACGTCTAGAATCATCCACTGCGGCTTGTTGCCGCTCTTGCGGAAGGCCTCAACCACTTTCAGGCGCTTGGCGTACTTGAGGCGCTTCTGGAGCGAGGTCTCGTGCTTCATCTTCTCGCGCAGTTCGCCGGAGAGAGAGTCGACTTCGACGCGCTTGAGAAGCTCCTTGATCGCCTCGGCGCCCATCATGGCCTTGAAGCCGGCAGGACGATACTGCTGGTCCAGTTCGCGGTACTTGGCCTCGTCCTTGATGACCTCGCGCTCTTTGACAGGGGCATCGCCGGGCTCAACCGTAACGTACGCTTCGAAGTAAAGGATGGCTTCAAGATCGCGCAGAGAGATGTCGAGCAGGTGCCCGATGCGACTGGGCAGGCCCTTAAAGAACCACACGTGCGAGCAGGGCGAAGCCAGCTCAATGTGGCCCAGACGCTCACGGCGGACTTTTGAGAGCGTGACTTCGACTCCGCACTTGTCGCAAATCACGCCGCGGTGCTTCATGCGCTTGTACTTGCCGCAGAGACACTCCCAGTCGGTGACCGGGCCAAAAATGCGCGCGCAGAACAGGCCATCGCGCTCCGGCTTGAAGGTGCGGTAGTTGATGGTTTCCGGCTTGGTCACTTCCCCATGCGACCAGCTCCGGATTTTTTCCGGGGACGCCAGGCTGATACGGATGGCGTCAAAGTCAGCAATGGGGTTGGCCATATCGAACGGGCTCGAACGAAACATGTTCCTCCGCTTTCCTCGGCTGTTGCGCCGCCGCGCGCGGCTCCTGAAAACAGTCGCTAGTCGTTAGTCGCTAGCGAAATCTTTAACCCGCAGGCTCAAGAGCAAAAACCGCGAGTCTCGTCTTCAAAATTAAGCCGGCCTGCCAGTCCCGAACGACCAACGACTAGCGACCAACGACTTTCCGTCTAATCCGCTGCTACGGCCACCGGCTTCTTCTCCGTGGCCTTGATCAACTCGACATCCAGGCAGAGCGACTGCAACTCGCGAATCAGCACGTTAAACGACTCGGGTACACCGGGCTCCATTGCGGCCTCGCCTTTCACGATGGCCTCGTAGATCTTGGTGCGTCCGTAGACGTCGTCTGACTTCGCGGTGAGCAGTTCCTGCAGGATGAATGCCGCGCCGTAGGCTTCCAGCGCCCAAACTTCCATTTCTCCGAAGCGCTGTCCGCCGAACTGTGCCTTGCCGCCCAGCGGTTGCTGGGTGATGAGGGAGTATGGGCCGATAGAGCGAGCGTGAATCTTGTCGTCCACCAGGTGCGACAGCTTCAGCATGTAGATATAACCGACCGTGACCGGCTGCTCGAACTTGTCGCCGGTCATGCCATCGCGCAGGATGGTCTTGCCGGAAGTCGGCAAGCCGGCGCGCTCCAGCAGGGCCTTGATTTCCGTCTCGCGAGCTCCGTCGAACACGGCCGAGCCCATGAACACGCCTTTGGTGAGCGTGGGCGCTACGGCTTCGAGCTCGTCTTCGCTCATGTCGGCGATAGTGTCGGCGATCACCGTGTCCTTGAACAGAGCCTTCAGATCGCGGCGAATCGCTTCCGAGCGAGTGTTCTGTTTCAGCAGTTCGGTGATCTTCTCGCCGAGTGCGTGACCTGCCCATCCGAGATGGGTTTCAAGAATCTGGCCCACATTCATACGGCTGGGCACGCCGAGGGGGTTCAGGACGATCTCGACCGGCGTTCCATCCTTGAGGTACGGCATATCCTCTTCGGGCAGAATGCGCGCGATCACGCCCTTGTTGCCGTGGCGCCCAGCCATCTTGTCGCCCACACTCAGCTTGCGCTTCATGGCGATGTAGCACTTCACCAGCTTGATCACGCCTGGCGGCAGTTCATCGCCCTTGGTGAGTTTTTCCTTCTTCTCGTTGACGATCTTCTTGAGCACGTCGATCTGGCGCGAGGTCATTTCCTCGATCTCGTCGATCTGCTCGTTCACCCGCGGATCCTTGTCGTTGTACTTGATGCGCTTCAGGTTGCGGGTCGAGATGCGCTCAATCGTGTCGCGGTCGAGGATCCCTCCCTTGGTCAGGAGGCGCTTGTTGGTGCGTTCGTCGTGCAGGTCGGCCTGAACTTCTTTCCCCCCCAGCAAGCCTTCAAGGCGCTTCAGGCGCTCGTCGGTCAGGATTCTGATTTCGTCCGACAGGTTCTTTTCGAGTTTCGCGATCTGATCGCCTTCGATGGACTTCGCGCGCTCGTCTTTTTCCTGGCCCTTGCGCGAGAAGATTTTCACGTCGACGACCACGCCTTCGATTCCGGGCGGGCAGTAGAGGGAGGCATCGCGCACGTCCCCCGCTTTTTCACCGAAGATGGCGCGCAGCAGCTTTTCTTCCGGCGTGAGCTGGGTTTCACCCTTGGGCGTAACTTTGCCGACGATGATGTCGCCCTGCTTCACGGTCGCGCCAATGCGGATCACGCCCGCTTCGTCCAGATTGCGCAGTGTCGATTCGCTGACGTTCGGGATGTCGCGCGTGACTTCTTCCGGACCCAGCTTGGTGTCGCGGGCTTCGAGTTCGAATTCCTCGATGTGGACGGAGGTGTAGTAGTCCTCTTTCACCATCTTTTCGGAAACGAGGATGGCGTCTTCGAAGTTGTAGCCGCGCCACGGCATGAAGGCCACCAGCACGTTGCGTCCGAGCGCTAACTCGCCGAAGTCGGTGCACGGACCGTCGGCAATGACCTGCCCTTTCACTACGCGCTGGCCTTTCTTCACAATCGGCTTCTGGTTGATGCAAGTGTTCTGGTTCGAGCGCTTGAACTTGGTGAGCTGGTAAATGTCGCTGCCCACTTCGCGCGAGAGCTGCATGGGATGATGCTCGCCTTCGACGCGAACGATGATGCGCTCGGAATCGACCGAATCGATGATTCCGTTGCGGCGCGCCAGAACCACGGCGCCCGAGTCGCGGGCGGTTACACCCTCCATACC
>Ga0209068_10000797_pt1 | contig 16191 bp, 21 predicted proteins | sample ColStrG_CSR_2012_FD_187200 | JGI IMG/M metagenome (GOLD analysis project Ga0209068, IMG submission 187200) | Freshwater sediment microbial communities in response to fracking from Pennsylvania, USA - Cold Stream Run_MetaG_CSR_2012 (SPAdes)... | ecosystem: Environmental > Aquatic > Freshwater >... | reverse complement strand
GGACGAGCGGCTCTCCGATGACGATGGTCATCTTCACCGGGTGCACCATCTTGGAACCCTTGGGCATCGCCGCCTCGGTCCCCCCCAGCCCGACGGGCACGATGGGCACACCGGTCCGACACGCCAAGAACGCGGCGCCGTCGAAGAAGTGTTGCGTCTCGGGCCCGAACTGGCGGGTGCCCTCGGGGAAGAGCACGAGTGGCTCACCCCGTTCGAGGACCTCCTGGCACGCCCGCAAGGCCTCGCGGTCGGCGGTGCCCCGTTTGACGGGGAAGCCACCCAAAGCGGTCAGGAACCAGGCGCCGAAACTCCCCTTCCACAGCGACTCCTTGCCCATGTAGCGCAGGCGTCGGGGGGTGGCCAGCGCCACGAAGGGCGTGTCCAGGTTCGAGCGGTGAATGGGCGACAGGATGAACGGTCCGTCACTGGGGATGTGTTCGGCCCCCACCACCTTGGCCCGGAAATAGGTGCGGGTGATGGCGATGACGACGCCCCGCATGAACTTGTAGAAAAGCCGCTGGCCCAACCCCAGGCGCTCACCGAACTCGTGGCCCTCGGGGCGGATGATGTGGGCGTCCTCAGCCATGGGACTGAACCTAGGACAGGTGGTCGAGCACCGCGGCGATGATCTCGTCGACGGTGAGCGTGCTGGTGTCGATGACCACCGCGTCGGATGCCTCTCGGAGCGGACTATCGGCCCGGCCTTGATCGAGGGCATCGCGGCGAGCCAGGTCGGAGGCCACCGTCTCGTAAGCGAGCTCGGCCACCTCCTTGGAGCGCCGTGAGGCACGCACCTCGGGCGAGGCATCGAGGTACACCTTGAGCTCGGCATCGGGGAACACCACCGTCCCGATGTCGCGCCCTTCCATCACCCCGCCGTCGTGGCGGGTGGCCCACTCACGCTGACGCTGGCGCATCTCATCGCGCACCGCGGGGTTGGCGGCGACGATGCTGACGGCCCGGGTCACCTCTGGGCCGCGGATCTCGATGGTGGCGTCAGCCCCGTCGACCGTGATGGTGCCGTCCTCGGTCATCCGCAGATCCAGATCGCGAGCCACCTTGGCCACCTGATCCTGCTCCTCAGGATCGATGCCGCGCCGCAACGCGGCGAAGGCCACCGAGCGATACATGGCCCCGGTATCGAGGTAGTCCAGCTCCAGGCGCTGAGCCAGCGCCTTAGCCACCGTTGACTTGCCTGAGCCCGCCGGGCCGTCGATTGCGATCACCCTCATCGAAACCGCACCCTAACGCGCCTCACGGGTCCCGGTTCGCAGTTGCTCGAGGGTTTCCCAGTACCGGGGGAAGGTCTTCATCACACAGTCCGGATCGGCGATCTGGATGCCCGGTGCCCGCAACCCGAGCAGGGCGAAGCTCATCGCCATCCGGTGATCGCCATAGGTGTGGATGATGGCGGGTTGCGGCGGGCCGGGTACGACACGAAACCCGTCGGTGGTCTCCGTGGCGTCGATTCCGCACCGTCGGAGTTCGGCGACGACGGCGTGCAGCCGGTCGGTCTCCTTGCCGCGGATGAACCCGATGCCGGTCACCTCGGTGGGCGCATCGGCGAAGACCGCCACCGCGGCCAGAGTCTGGGCCGTGTCCGAGAGTTGCGAGAAGTCGGCGGTGATCCCTCGGAGCGTTCCGACACCCCGGACCTCAATGAAATCGGGGCCACCCTCGACCTCGGCGCCCATAGCCGCGAGCACGTCTACAAAGCGCACATCACCTTGGAGCGAGGCCAGGGTCAGTCCCTCGACGCGTACCCGACCGCCCACAATGGCCGCGGCCGCGAAGGCGTAGGAGGCCGCCGATGCGTCGGGCTCGATCTGGTAGCGAACGGCTCGATAGCCGCTGGCCTCCACCACGTACGTGCGGTTGTCGGGGCGGCTTACCTCGGCCCCGAATGCGGTGATGACCGCCACCGTGAGGTCGAGATAGGGCTGGGAGACCACGGGACCATCGAGGTGCAACGCGAGCCCTTCGGGCTGACAGGGCGCGCTCAGGAGCAACCCGGAGGCGAACTGACTGCTCACCTCGGCGCCGAGATGCACGTCACGAGCGGCCCCACCGGGGCCCCGCGCGATCGTGCACGGGAGATGGCCGGTGGTCCCCTCCTCGACGACGATGGCACCGCGCGCCCGCAGGACGTCGTACGTCGCCTGCATGGGTCGGGCCCGCAGCCCTTCGGCTCCGTCCAGCAGGTACGGACCCTCACCGAGGGCCAGCACGGGGGCCAAGAATCGAGCGGTCGTCCCCGAGAGCCGAGCATCGAGCACGCCCCGTGTGGCCGGCACTCGCCCACTCCCACCGACCACCGTCACCGTGTTCGCTTCCCGGTCGACAGCGATGCCCACGCCCAGTTGCGTCAGGCACTCGATCATGGCCTCGGTGTCGTCGGCCAGAAGGGCACCGACAAGCGTGCTCGTTCCTTCGGCCAGCGCCGCACACACCAGGGCGCGATTGGTGATGCTCTTCGATCCGGGGAGCGTCACCGTGGCATCGAGCGGCCCCGGCGCGGGGGTCACGGGTCGCGGATCCGGCTCGCCGGTCATTCGATCGGATGCAGGGTCGGGCGGTACCCCGCCGTGGAGAGCCCGTCGTGGAATCGCTCCCCCAGTTCGGCATCTACAAGGAGGATGAGTACGCCCTCGTTGCCTTCGATGGAGTGGGCGATCTCGAAGTCGGCGATGGACACGTCGAGGTCGGTGGCCAGCGTGAAGATCGGCGCGAGGGCTCCCTCGCGATCGGGGATGGTGACCCGCAGCTCGACCAGGTCCTCGGGGCGCGAGACACGCGCCGGAAGGGCGATGCGGGCGCGCCGGGCCCGTTCCAAAACACTCAACAGGCGTTGGCGATCGCCGGCGGCCACCACCTCGCGTACCTCGCCGAGCGCCTCGATGAGCCGGTCCAGTTCCTCGACGATGGCGTCGCGGTTCTCGGCGCAGATATCGGGCCAGATCCCCGGGTGACCGGCCGAGATTCGCGTCATGTCCCGAAACCCACCGGCGGCCAGACGCAGCAAGGGCCGGTGCTCCTCCGAGCGTTCGGCCGCCAGGCGCATCATGGTGGCGGCGGTGAGATGGGGCACGTGCGAGACCACGGCCACCAGCGAGTCGTGACGGTCCGGGGGAATCGAGACGACCGACGCACCCATCGACGTCACGACGGTTCGGATCGTGGCGAAGGCGGCATCGTCGGTGCCCGGCACCGGCGTGAGGACCCAGGTGGCGCCATCGAAGAGGTCGGGCCGGGCGCCGTCGACACCGTCGAGCTCGGAGCCGGCCATGGGGTGCCCGCCGATGTAACGAGGGTTCCCCATCAGCGCCAGCATGGGCGACTTCACGCTGCCCACGTCGGTCACCAAACCAGAGGTGGTGGCCAGCGCTTCGGCCACCTCGTCGCCCACCGCGCCAACCGGCGTGGCCACGAAGGTGAGTTCGACGTCGGGATCGTGACCCACGGCATCCAGCGCGCCAAGTTCGAGCGCCCGCAGCGCCACGGCCTCATCGCGATCTCGCCCCGTGACGTGCCAGCCGTCGGCCCGCAGGGCGAGGCCGATGGACCCACCGATCAGGCCGGTGCCGATGATCAGTGCGCGGCGCGGTGCGGCGGTTGTCACGGAATGCTCAGGCCGGGAGGTCGTCGCGGAGGTCGGCCGCGCCCTCGAGGTAGATGTGGTGCAGTTCGGCGCGGGTGCGAGCGGTGTTCACGTGCATCAGGATACGGATGCACAGGGGCTTGGCCCCAGTGATATCCAGCTCCCGGGCGCAGATGAGGGGCACATCGGACAGACCGTTCTCTCGGCCGGCCAAGGCGGGGAACAGCGAATGGATGTCGTCGGTGGCCGTGAAGATCACGCTGATGAGATCGTCGTGAGCGACCCCGTTGGCCGCCATCATGGCGTCGAGCAGCGCCACCGTGCGCGACCGGATCTGTTCAGGGGTGTCCTCGTCGACAGTGGTCGCGCCCCGCAGGGCCAGCACGGCAGAAGGCATGAGGGCCGATGCTAGTGGCCCGGTTTGGCGGCCGAGCCGGGGTCGGGTGGCCCAGGGTTGCTCGCACGCGTCGCTCGCTCCAACGCGCGGACCTCGTCGGTGGTCAAAGCTCGCCAGCGCCCCGGCTTCAGCTTCCGGTCGGTCAGGGGGCCGATGCGGGTGCGCACGAGTCGCTGCACCGGGTAACCCACCGACTCGCACATGCGTCGCACCTGTCGATTCCGTCCCTCGTGGATCACGAGTCGCAACAGGCCCGGTGACACCTGGGTGACTTGAGCCGGCGCGGTGATGCCGTCTTCCAGCTCCACGCCTTCACGGAGCACGCGCAGCGCGGCCCGCGTCGGGCGTCCCTCCACGTGGGCGAGATACTCCTTGTCCACCCCGAACGACGGATGGGTCAGCCGATGGGTGAGCTCGCCATCGTTGGTCAACAACAACAAACCCTCGGTTTCGAAGTCGAGGCGACCGACCGGAAACACCCGCGGCAACTCGGGGACTAGGGCCACAACCGTCGGCCGACCCTGGGGATCGTCGGCGGTGGTGACCACGCCTGTTGGCTTGTTGAGCAGGTAGTAGACCAGCCCGGGCGCGACCCCGATGGCTACGCCATCAACCTCGACGAGTGCAGTAGCTGGATCTACCCGGCGCCCCAACTCGGCCACGACCCCGTCGACGGCGACTCGGCCATCGGCGATGAGGTCCTCGCAGACACGGCGGCTTCCCAACCCGGCGCGGGCCAGCACCTTCTGCAGTCGCTCACCATCGGCCAGCGGGCCACGCTCGCTCTCGCCCTCGCCGCCACTGGTGGTCCCACCGTCAGTCACCGGCTCAACCGTCGTCGTCGAGGTAGATCACCCCGGGATCGTCCGGGCCCGAGGCGGTCGCCGCTCCCGGCTCCCCCGTCGAGTCGTTCGCGTCAATTGAGTCGCGCGGCTCATCGAGCTCCACGATCAGGTCATCGGGCTCGACCCGCAGACCGATCTCGAGGGCCTCGACCACATCCGCTCCGGGCACGAAGGCGGCAATGGGCGGTAGATCGTCGACCGACCCGAGGCCTAGACGTTCGAGGAACTGCGCCGTCGTCCCGAAGAGCACGGCCTGACCCGGCCCCGGATCGCGGGCGATTTCGGCGATGTATCCCCGCTGCTCCAGCGTTCGGATGACGCCATCGACGTTGACCCCACGAATCGACGCCACCTGCGCGCGCGAGATCGGCTGCTTGTAGGCGACGATGGCCAGAGTCTCCAAGGCGGCCGACGACAGCCGGGCCGACTGACCCTCGAGCACGAACCGTTCGACATAGCCGGTCAGATCCGGATGGCTCTGGAATCGGTAGCCACCGGCGATCCTCACCAGCACGAACCCTCGCGCCTCGGCCTGGTACTCCGCGGCCATCTCGGCCAGGAGCTGCTCCATGACGGCCGGCGCGGTCTCAGTCACTTGAGCGAGGAGGTGGGGGTCGACGGGGCTGTCCGCCACCATCAAGATGGCCTCCACGGCCCGACGGGTCTCGTCGGACATCAGCCGTCGTAAGCGTCGACGGCGGCCAGGTCAGCCTGGCGGTGGTTGTCACCCAGCCAGATGATCTGGATCTCACCGAAGGCGCCAGGCTGATCAAGGTCGACCAGGCCCTGCTTGTAGAGCTCGAGTATGGCCAGGAACCGCACCACGACCTCGAGCCGTTCCACGAGCGACTCGGTCAACGCCCGGAACGAGATACGACCGACGCGCGGCAGCTCATCCACGAGCTCCTCGACGGCCTCGATGACGGTGATCCGCACCGAGTGGATGTGACCCACCTCGACGACCGGCACCGGCCTCGGCGTGACGGCTCGCAGATACGCCGCCTTCAGATCGGTGGTATCGACGCCCTCCAACAAGTCCGGGGCCAGATCCAAGAAGCGGTCCTCGAGGCCGACGGTCCGCGGGAACGACCGTGCCGCGTCGAGCGACAGCCGGTGCAACATCACCGCGGCGTCCTTGAAGGTCTTGCATTCCAGCAGACGATTGATGAGCAGGTCCCGCTCTTCCCACAAGGCCAGCTCGTCGTCGAGGTCGAGATCACTCTCGTTGGGGAGGAGGCGCCGGGTCTTCAGCTCGACGAGCGTGGCGGCGATGAGCAGGAACTCGGTGGCTACCTCGAGGTCCACCTCCTCGAAGCGGTCCAGTTCGACGAGGTAGGCATCGACGATGGCCGAAAGCGAGACCTCGTAGAGGTCCAGCTCCTCGCGCAGAATGAGGTGGAGGAGCAGATCGAAGGGACCCTCGAACACCGGGGTCTGAACCGCATAGGGCATCGGCTCACCATAGGGTGCGAATCGCGGTCCTCCGCGCATCCCCCCGAGGCTCTGCGACCCCGTCGCGGGCGGCGGCCACCAGCGGGCTAGCGTCGGCGAGATGGCAGGCTCGCAAGCGTCGGCACGGCGCACGATTCGGCCATCAGCGTGGGCGATGGCGGTGGTGTTGTGCCTGCTTATAGGGGTTGCCTGTAGCAGTAGCCAGGACAAGGCCTCGGTCGATCCGAAGGAGGCGGCGCAGACGATCGGCTCGGCCTACTCGCTCTCCGAGGACCAGAGTGCCTGCCTCGAAAAGGGCTTTGACAAAAACCACGCCGCCACGGGGCCACTGGCCAGCGACGGCGCCGCCAGCGACGACGATCTGCGCGCCCTCGGGAACGTCGAGATGGCCTGCATTCCGGAGGAGACGCTGGCCGCCGCCATCGTCGGTGGGGCCAGCGAGGCCCTCGGCACCATGACCGCCGCCGACAAGACCTGCCTGGACGGCGCGGTTCGAGCCCTCGACGACACCGACCGCACCACGCTGTTGGTCGGGCTCGTCGTGAGCACCGCGCTCAACGACGCCCAGACTGCCGAGCTCGGCAAGGTCACCAACGGGCTGCTCGGCAGTTGCCACGTCTCGGTCGACGCCACGACACCGACTACACCGGCACCGTGAGCCTCGCTCGGACACGTCGTATCTGTTGGGGTCGCTCGCGTCGGCTCGCGTACCATCGCCGTCCATGACCCGCGTCTTCTCCGGCATCAAGCCCACCGGCCCTGTCCAACTCGGCAACCTGCTCGGCGCGCTTCGGTACTGGGTCACCGACCAACACACCGCGGATTCGTTCTTCTGTGTGGTGGACCTCCACGCGCTGACGATGCCCCAAGACCCCGCTGAGTTGCGTCGGGCCAGCCTCGAATTGGCCCAGCTCCTGTTGGCCATCGGGATCGATCCCGAGGTGTCGACCCTGTTCGTCCAAAGCCATGTGGCCGAGCACTCCCAACTGGCATGGATCATGGAATGCACGGCGGCGTTCGGCGAGCTCCGCCGCATGACGCAGTTCAAGGACAAGTCCGACGGGTCCGAGTTCGTCTCCGGTGGCCTGTTCACCTACCCCGCGCTGATGGCGGCGGACATCTTGTTGTACGACACCGATCGGGTGCCGGTGGGAGACGACCAACGCCAGCACCTCGAGCTCACCCGGGACCTGGCCGGCCGCTTCAACACTCGCTACGGCGACACCTTCAAGGTGCCCGACGCGGCGATCCCCACCGTCGGGGCCCGGGTCATGGACCTTCAGGACCCGACCCGCAAGATGTCCAAATCCCAGGACTCCCCCCAAGGCACGGTCTTGGTGCTCGAGGATCTGTCGTCGGCTGCCAAGAAGATCAAACGGGCCGTGACCGACACCGACAGCGACGTGCGCTATGACCCCGACACCAAGCCGGGTGTGTCGAACCTCTTGTCGATCCTGGCCGCGTGTTCTGGACGGTCACCCGAGGACTTGGCCGCCGACTACTCCCAATACGGCCCGCTCAAGGCAGATACGGCGGAGGCCGTCGTGGAGACGCTGCGGCCCATCCAGGCCCGTTTCGCCGAGCTGGCGGCCGATCCCGACGGCACGGCAGCCATCCTGGCCAATGGCGCGGCCAAGGCCCAAGCCGTCGCCGCCCCCACCCTCGCCCGAGCCCAAGCCGCCATCGGCCTGCTCCCGGGATAAGGAATCGCGGTCGACACGCGCGGTCAGCTGGACGCAGGCACATCCGACCATCGGACACTCGGTCGGTGCGTTGGACCAAGATCAACCCATGAAGCACTTCGCTGCAGCGGCTGCATTAATGGCATTTCTGCTCGTCACGGTTGTCGGTTGCAGCAGCTCGCAGTCGTCGAGTACCTCGTCGTCGACGACAACCACGCAGGCCGGGGCGACCGGCGCAGGCTCGACCGATACATCGACGACGGCCGGTGCAGTCGGTGGGGACACCGCCGGGTTCTGTTCCCGGCTCGCGGCGGGGGTCGACAACGCCGGCGCGCTCATCGCCGCGGTCGGTACCCCGGAACTGGCCGCCAAGCTGGCGGCGGTCAAAGCCGACAACGACGCGATCGTGGCGGCGGCGCCCGGCGAGCTGCGCGATTCCCTGGTCAAGTTCTACGCGATCTCCGAAGCCGCACGTCGGGCGCTCGACCCAGCCCTCAGCGCGGCGGACAAGCGCGCCGCGGCGACACAAGCGGCCGCGGCGGCCGGCACGCCCGAGGCCAAGGCGGCGATCGCCGATTACAAGTCGTGGGTCCAGGCCAACTGCGGCGCTCTATCAGCCAAGATCCTCTCCGGAGCTGGCTGATCGCTTAGCAGTCAGGAGGCGTCGTCGGCCGAGTCCCAGCTTCTCCGTCGTTCGTCCTTGATGCGTCCATCTGCGCCCGCTAAGCCGTCCGCCGCCGTCTGCGTGCATCGAAACGCTCGGCGAGACGAACTACCTCGGCACTTATCCGACACCTCGGGGTGGGTCGTCGGCCTGAGCGCGATTCGCCATGCCAGAACGGCACGTGAGGGACACTGACTGCGATGAATGAAGCCTCGTTGGCGCTAGGACGCCGCGTCATAGTCACCGGGCTGGCCGGTGCCGGGAAGAGCACGTTCTCGCTCGCGCTCGCGGCCAAGACCGGCTTGCCGGTCATTCATCTCGACCTCCAGTTCTGGAAGCCCGGCTGGGTGGCACCGTCGGAGACCGAGTGGCGCGAGAAGCAATCTGCCGTACTCGCCGGCGACGCGTGGATCGCTGACGGCAACTACCACGCGACACTCGATCTCCGGCTCGAACGCGCGGACTCCGTCGTGCTTCTTGACCTGCCGTGGTGGCGTTGCTCAGGACGCGCGTTGCTGCGCGGCTTCCGAATGCCGGGCGAGTTGCCCGAAGGGTGCGACTATTCGCACTGGCAACGGTTGCGCGACGAGTGGCGTTTGGCTTTCCGCATCTGGCGGAAGGACCGCTCGGAACCGGCGCGCGAACACGAGATCATTTCGCAGCATCGGCAACATGTGGTCCCTTACGTCCTCAGGTCCAAGCGGGAGGTCAGGGAATTCCTCGACGGCTTCGACGGCAATCACGTGAGAGGCGGCGACGGTTGACCGGACGCCGGCTGATTCGCCTCGAATGCGGGCTCGGCGGCCAGGCCGGGCGGCGTGTCTCGCTCATGCTCCCCAGGCACGCCTCGCCGTCGAGGCGCACGGTGTATTGCCAGAACGCTCTCAGTTCGTTCGGGTGTCGGCGTTCAGCACGAGTCGGCCTTCCTGGGCGGGCGCGCTGGGCCAGATCGCACGATCACCCGTGGGTCACAGACTTGCATCTCTGGGTTTTTGGCACACGACGTGACTGCGCGTGGTGCGGCCGAAGCAGCAGGCCGATTGGGCGTGGTCCGCACGGCCGTTGTCATCGGCGGGGTTGGGACCGCTAATCGAGATTCAGTAGACGAGCGCTGATCTCTCGGTAGCGACTGACCGGGATCAGGTGGACCCCGTCAAAGGCGGCGCTGTCGTGGACCTTGGCCACCATCTCGGCGGCCATGGCCACGCCCGCGGATGGGTCACCGTCCAGGCGACGGATCACCTCGTCGGGTACGGCAAGCTGGGGAACGTCGCGGGAGAGCTTGCGGGCCATGGGTGCACTCGCTACCACCATCACTCCGGCGTACACGGGACCGGAGAAGTCGATTGATTCCCTCCATTCCAAGAGCGCATCGAGCGAGAAGGCCACCTGTGCGAACAGGAAGTCCGCTTCCAACTTCCAGCCCGGAAGAGGCGCCAGGCCCGACGCGACCCCGAGGCGAAACGGGTGGTTGGTCTGGTGGTGGCGTGTCGAGAACTGGCGTGCCTCGGCGATCATGGTTTTGACGGTGAGGTCATCGGATCGCTTGCCGGACTCGGGGCGGTCGCCGTAGACGAACAGGAACTCGTCCACCCCATAGGCAGCAGCGGTGAGCAGGTCCCGCCGGAACCCGAGCAAGTTGCGGTCTCGCGCATTGAGACACGCGATGGCTCTGCCGCCCATCTCAGCGACCTCACGGGCTACGGCGATGCTCGATACCGTGGCTCGACCGATGTGGTTGTCCGGGATCAAGAAACCGGTCGCCAGGACGCCCATCACCTCGATCTGGTCCCGGACATGGGACAAGTCGGGCTCAGTCGCAGGCTCCACCTCGCAGAAGATGTCGAACCCGGCGCTCCTCACCCCGCCACCGTAGAGGCGAACAACCATGGCAGGGAAGATTCCCAAGCGTCAGGCGCCCAAACTTCGGCGGACTCCGCACACTTCTCCCCGTGCCGATCCCTCCGCCGAGGCGAGCAACGTTGCCGGTTGTCCGTCAGGATCTGCGTCGGTTGAATACACAGCACCACTCCCTTTGCCGGAGTCGTGTGATCCACTTGTCCCATGAGGACGATCGGACGGCTCGGGGTGGTCGTGGCGCTCCTCGTATTGGTGGCGGGAGGGTGCACCGACGATTGCGCAGGGCACAAGGGAGGGTGCGGAAGCTCGAGCTCGACTGCCACCAGCCCCGACTAGACGGCGTAGGTTGATCAGTTCTCCGCGAGCCGATCCAACACCGACCCGGTGGAGATTTGCCGGGGCGCGCTCGCTCATTCAGGCCGTGCAACCTCGACGACGATGTCACCGCCTTAGCATCGTCGTCGGTGTGCGCACGACGCGCCGCCCGCGACGGTCGGGCGCTCAACCGACGCCGAGGTGCCTCGCGTGGCATCGCCGGCCATGATCGTGTCACCGGGAGGGACCGTGCAGCAGCATCATCGAGACGCCATCGAGCGTTGGGCCGAGGCCGCCGCCGACGACGACGAGGTACTCGCGGTGGTCGTGGCCGGTTCGCTGACCAAGGGCTACGGCCTCGCCGACAGCGACGTCGACGGATTCGTGATCGTCACCGACGAGGCGTTCGCCCGTCGCCGGGCCAGCGGCGAGCTCACCTTCTTCTCCACCGAGCTCTGCGACTACGAGGGTGGCTACGTCGATGCCAAGTACATCGACCGGGCCTTCCTCGAAGCCGTCGTGGAGTGGGGCAGCGAGCCTGCCCGATCGGCGTTCCTGGGGGCGATCGTGGCCTGGTCGACCGACCCGTCGATCGATGCGCTGGTGCACGCGGCGGCCACCTATCCCGAGGACGGCGTCGAACTGCGCATGGCCCGCTTCCTCGCGCAGGCCCAAGCCGCCCAGTGGTATGTGGGCGAGGCGGCCAAGCGCGACGACCCGTACCTCGCTGGGTGGTCGGCGAGCCGACTGGCGCTGTTCGCCTGCCGCCTGGTGCTGGCCCACAACCGAGTGCTGTACCCGTACCACAAGTGGCTGCTGCGCACCGTCGCCGAGGTACCCGACCGTCCTGACGACTTCGTCGACCTAGTTCGCGCCCTGGCGATCGAGCGGACCCCGGCCGCGGCCGAGGCGGTCGTGATGTCGCTGATCCTTTTCCGGGAGTGGCCGCAGGCCCCGGCCGGTTGGTCGACCCAGTTCATGCTCGACAGCGAGTGGAACTGGCTCGACGGTGAGCCGCCGATCGACGATCTCTAACTTCCGAGCCCAGCGGAGAAATGGCGTGTCTCGCGCCGATCTCGACAAACCCGTCCCCGGCGCTGACCCAGGACGGGTCCAGCCAGAAGGCGGCTACGGTCCCGGTATGTACATCGATCCCAGTGACGAGGCTGTTCTGCGCTTCTTGGAACGCGGCGTCGAGGGATCATTCACGATGTTGAACCTGCTGCGCTTCCGGGAGGTGGCCGACTATTCATCGTTTCCTCACCTCGCACCCGCGGAACCGATCTCGGGTCACGACGCATACGACCAATACGTTCGCCACACCCTCCCGTTCCTCACCACGAGCGGCGGCTCGATCGAGTTCTTCGGCACCGGCGGCCACAACGTTGTCGGACCTCCCAAGGAACGGTGGGACCTCGTCATGCTGATCCGCCAAGCCAGCGTCGAGTCCTTCCTGGCCTTCGCCTCCAACGAGGACTACCTCGAGGGCACCGGTCATCGAACAGCCGCTCTCGAGGACTCCAGACTGTTGCCAATCGTGGACCGACCACTGCCCTGAGGGCGGGCCTCGACGAGACCAGCAGACCGACTTTGGACCGTCGAGTACGCTTCGCGGCCGTGCCGGCGTGGAACGCGATCGAGCAAGCGGAACCAGAGTTCGCTGGGCGGGTGCGGCAGTTGTTCGACGCCGGTCGCCACAAGACGATCGCAACGTTGCGCGCCGACGGCTCGCCACGCGTGTCAGGCATCGAGTGCGAGTTCACCGACGGCGACCTCCGCTTCGGTTCGATGACCGGCGCACGCAAAGGGGCGGACCTCATGCGGGATCCCCGCTTCGCCCTCCACGGCCCGACGTTCCACCCCGAGGAGGGCAAGGAGAGCGACTGGCCGGGTGAGGCGAAGATCACCGGACGAGCCACTCTCGTCGGCCCAATAGCCACGGATGAGGCGGACGGGCAACCGGACGGCGAGATGTTCGTCGCCGACATCACCGAGGTCGTCATCACCGGCCTCAATGCCGAAGGCACCAAACTCGTCGTTGAGTCCTGGACGCCTGAGCGAGGAGTACGAAGGGTCGAGCGGGACTAGCCGTCCTCCGTACACCTTTCCCGATCCCGACCTCGCCGCCGAGGCGAGCACCCTGCCCGGAGACCACCGTCCGAGACCACCACTAGGTAGCCTGGCGCGATGTCTTGGACCAGCGGACCTGAAGGCATGCAGAACAGCCAGTCAGCTCACAGCAAAGCCACGGCCGAAGCCCTGTTGCAGGAGAGCCTTCTCAAGCCCGGCGTTCAGGAGGCTCTCGCCCAGGCCCACCACGAGCATCATGAGCACTCTCGGCTCGTTCGGGCATGGCGTTGGACGCGTGCCGGAGGGCGACGCTAGACACGGACCCCGCACAGTTCTCCCCCATGCCAACCCCGACGACCGATGCGAGCGACTCCGCCCGGGCGATGGAAGGGACGGGACTCGACCTCGACATGGAAACCCTCCGCCCCCGAGACGAGGTTCCAACCTGGTGATCCTCGCCGAAACCGCGGCGTGGGCCACCTCCGCAAGCACCGGAGGCTCGTGGCAATCGCCGAGGTCCGCCGGGCGAGGACGCTGCTAGGTTCCGCGCATGACGTCGACGGCTGACAAGCGCGAGCGGTTCCTCGCCCTGCACGTGCCCGGCACTCCCCTGTTGCTGCCCAACGCGTGGGACGGCGGAAGTGCACGCATCTTCGAGGCCCTCGGCTTCCACGCCACCGCCACCACCAGTTCCGGCCACGCCGCCACGCTGGGCCGCCTCGACGGCACCGTTACCTTCGACGAGCTGGTCGACCACGCCGCCTCCATGGTGGCCGCCACCGAGCTCCCCGTCAGCGCCGACTTCGAGAACGGCTTCGCCGACGAACCGGCAGCGGTGGCCGACAACGTGCGCATCGTGGCCGCGACCGGCGTGGCCGGGCTGTCCATCGAGGACTACACCGGCCGCCGTGACGAGCCCCTCTACGACCTAACCCTGGCCACCGATCGCATCGCCGCCGCCTGCGCCGCCACTGGCGATGACGGACCAGGCGTGGTCGTCACCGCTCGGGCCGAGAACTACCTGCGCGGCAACCCCGACCTCGCCGACACCATCACCCGGTTGCAGGCCTACGCCGCCGCCGGCGCCCACTGCGTCTACGCACCGGGGCTGGCCACGATCGAAGACATCGCGGCGGTGGTCGATGCCGTCGACTGCCCGCTCAACGTGCTGGCATTGCCGGGGGTGCCCACGGTGGCCGAACTGGCCGCCGTCGGCGTGGCCCGCATCTCCGTCGGTGGCGGATTCAGCTCCGTCGCGTTGAGCGCGGCCACGACGGCGGCCCGCGAACTGCTCGACGACGGAACCTACGGGTTCTGGAGCCAGGTCACCGAAGGGGCATTCGTCCGCCAGGCGCTTGGCCCCCGCTAGTCAGTCGTCCTAGTCAGTCGTCGTCGGCAGCCTTGAGGGCTTCGCCGATCTCGACCGGAACGGTCCATTCATCATCGGGGAGATGGTGCTCACGGGCCCAGGCCTCGGTGAGCGGGTCGCTCCCGGCCATGGCCAGCAGATCCCCACCGAGCTTCGGGTGCTGGAGGTAGAGGCCCACCTTGCGGGTAAATCCGCGTGTTCGGGTCCAGTCCTTGATCGTGCCCTCGTCGCGGCCGATGACCGCGCCCGACACCGTGGCGATGACCCGGCCGTACGTGCCCACGCCGGCCTCGCACTTCCCGACGTCGTGCAGCAGGGCCGCGGCCAGAACGGGACGCGTGGCCTCGACGCCCAACATGCGTTCCACCCGATGGGCCACGCCTACTGCGTGACGGCGATCGGGCCCGCTCATCCGCCGCCAGAGCTCGATCTCGGCGTCGAGCAGTTGCGACTCAGCCCACTCCGACTCGTCGGGGCGAGGACCCCTCGGCCACAGGGAACCAAAGAAGCGGGAAGCGAGGTGACCGACGCTGGCCATGGGCGGGCTCAGCCGGCAGCGTGAAGCATGCAGAACCGGGCGGCCGGCATGGCCTCGAGCCGATCGTCGCTGATCGCCTCACCGCATGCTTCGCACAACCCGTAGGTCCCGGCATCGAGCTTGCCCAGCGCCCGCTGCACGTCATCGAGCTGGGTGCGCAGATCGCTGGCCAAGGCCATGATCTCGTCCTGCTCAGCCGCCACCTGGCCGCCGTCAGCGAAGTTGTCGTCCTGCGTCTCGGCCAGGTCGTCGGCGTGCAACTCACCAAGTCGAGCCTCGAGCCGGGTCTCCTCGGCCCGCAACTCATCGCGAGATTCGCCATGGGTCTCGGCCGCAGGACTGACGTTGTCGTTCACAACCTCAGGCTAGTGCTCATGGCGGCGGCGAGCGGCGGTTGGCCCGGGGGTGCGCTGAGTCGTAGACTTGGCGGAGCCGCTCGCTCGACACCAACGTGTAGATCTGTGTCGTCGACAGAGATGCGTGGCCGAGTAGCTCCTGCACGGAGCGGATATCGGCCCCGCCGTCGAGCATGTGGGTGGCACACGAATGGCGCAGGACGTGAGGGCTGAGCCGGTCGCCCAGTCCGGCACGGTCGCCGTACCCGCGCACGATCTGCCACGCCCCCTGACGCGACAGGCGTCTCCCCCGCTGATTGAGGAACACGGCGTCGGCGTCAGTTCTTCGTGCCCATCGTTCTGGCGCCAGGGCATCGCGCCCCGCCGGGGCGAGGTAGGCCACCAGTGCCTCTTCGGCTCGTCTCCCGATCGGGACCTGTCGCTCCTTGGATCCCTTCCCCATCACCTTCAGCCAGCCACCCCCGACGTCCGTCTCGGCCAGATTGAGACCGACCAGCTCGGAGATCCGGATGGCGGTGCCGTACAACACCTCGACCATGGCCCGGTCGCGTCGGGTGGGAGCGTCATCGCCGCGGATCGCCCCGAACAGTGCGTCGATGTCGGCACTCGAGAGCGGCTTGGGCAGCCCTTTGGGCACCCGGGACACCTCGACATCCGCGGCCGGGTCAACGCTCATCAGGCCCTCTTCGGCCAGGAATCGGTAGAGCGACCGCACCGCCACCAGGGCCCGGGCCACCGATGCCGGCGCCCGCCCGCCGTCACGCAGGAAGCCGATGTAGGCGCTCAACCCCGACTCATCCACGGCCTTCAACTCGATGCCCTGAGCGCGGAGCCACCGCACGTACAGGCGGAGATCGCGTCGGTAGGCCGCCACCGTGTTGTCCGATCGGCCCCGCTCGGCCCGAAGCCAGGTGAGGAACTCCTCGACCTCCAGAGGGGTGGGCTCGGCCTCGGCGGTGATGGCGAGGTCGACGGGGGGAAGGAGCGGGTGCGGTGCCATCACCGACCGAGGTGACGAAGCGCCAGGGTGAGCCCGATGATGCTC
>Ga0209068_10000795_pt1 | contig 16243 bp, 14 predicted proteins | sample ColStrG_CSR_2012_FD_187200 | JGI IMG/M metagenome (GOLD analysis project Ga0209068, IMG submission 187200) | Freshwater sediment microbial communities in response to fracking from Pennsylvania, USA - Cold Stream Run_MetaG_CSR_2012 (SPAdes)... | ecosystem: Environmental > Aquatic > Freshwater >... | reverse complement strand
CCTGGTAGGGGTCGTCACGACCCACCGCCACGGCGACCACTGGCAGGGCCTGGCGAAAGTGGTTTCCGAGACGGGCGCCCGTACCTTCGCCCACCCTCTGGACGCCCCCGAGATCCCGGTCGAGACCGAGGTGTTCCTCTCCGACGGCGACACCCTGCGCTTCGGCGTGATCGAGCTCTCGGTGATCCACCTCGTCGGCCACACCCCAGGCAGCATCGCGCTGGTCTACGACGACCCGGACGGCGACGCCCACGTCTTCACCGGCGACTGCCTGTTCCCCGGCGGCGTCGGACGCACGACAAACCCACAGGACTTCAGCTCGCTGCTCGAAGACGTCTCGACGAAGCTGTTCGGCCGCCTGTCCGACGAGACGTCGGTGTACCCGGGCCACGGCGACGACACCACGATCGGCGCGGAGCGCCCGCACCTGGCCGAATGGCGCGCGCGCGGCTGGTAAACGCGGAGCTGCGCCGGGGCTAGCCGACGACGCGAAACGAGCAGTGCCACTCAGGCTGAGACTGCTCGTCAATCCAGAGTCGCCACGTGTAGGCGCCTGGTCGCAAGGGTAGTGGTCCGAAACTGAGCGCCATCGGGTTAGGAAGATCGGCACCGACCACTGCGTCCGGCGGGCGACCAACGACGAACTCCCCCTGGATCTCCACCGGCGCCCCACCCTCCGCCACCATCTGGACCTGTCCGTCCGAGGCTGGCCCCACGCGGACCTCCTGCCCATCCTCATCGGACAAGGTCAGTCGGAACGCGTGACGCGCGTTGGCTTCATTCCACGGGACGTCAATCTTCATCGCGATGGCAGTCGGCGCTGGGCCGTTGAGCTGCGACCAGCCGCCGCCAAGGATGTACAGCTTGCCGTTGACCTCCTGAGCTGCATCCGCCAGGAGCATCGTGACTCTCACGCGAAGTCGTACTCGCGCGACTCCAGGCCGGACTCGCGGGGGCGGACGCCGGCTGTGCGGCCCCCGGTCTGGCGGACAATGTGGCTCGGATCTTGTGACACGCGAGTTTCGCGCGCGGGCTCGAGGGCCTGGAACCGGCGCAGGGTCTCCGCTGCGGACATCGTGTCGTCCTCGGCCCAGTCGTGAGCGTCTTCCGTCATGTGGCTCATCATGCCTCCTCTCCACCTATCGGCGCACCGCCAACGCGGCTACACATAGCGGGCAGACTTCAGCTGCCACTCCCCATCGTCAAGAGGGACGAGCCACGCGATGATCTGCCGAGAATCTGGTGCACGAGCAAGGGCCACCAGCCGCGGCCCACCGTTCGCCGGGTTGTCGTCCCATCGCTTCTCGACGTCCCTGCGGTAGATCAACACTTGTCGGACAAGGCCCGCCGTAAGCCCATGTCTCTCTCTGAGTTCTGACTCTACGGCCGGCGTGATCCGAATCACAGCGATCGCAGCGTTAGGGCGGTTCCCCGTCGAAGGCACGAGCATGACGGTACGCGCGGAACTGACCTGTCACCGAAATCCCCAGGTGGAGCCCCGATTTTGCCATCGGAGGAGATGTACCGCCCAGCATTGCCCGGGGCTCCAGGCAGCCGACCGGCCGACGCGGCCAGCTACGCCTCGCGGCCCGCCGCGGGCTCTTCCCGCAAGCCAGGATGCCCGGGTCAAGGTCTCGCGACGGCACCGCGGCCGGCCGCAAGTCGGCGTAGCCGCACAAGTTCGGTGCCGCGAAGCGTCCCAGGCCGAGCGGGTGCGCCCATTCCCAGACCGCTCGACACCAGCGACACGAGCCTCGTCCTGGACAATTGAGAGCCGCACGTCGACGTCGGTCTCGCTGCCTTGGCGTCGCACTCCCAGCTCGCAGTTCGAAGCGCCCCGATGAAGATGTTCGACCACCCATCCGACGAGACGTCGGTGTGCCTGGGCGACGGCGACGACGCCACCATGGGCGTCCGCAAGCGTGTCGGCACGGCGCTGGCTGTGACCGCTCTTGGCCGATGACAGCACTGGCCGGAACTTGCCATCAGCTCTCCCTCGGATGGAGTCGCCCCGTGAGACCTCACTAGGCGAACACGGCGTCCCAACCGCCTGTCGCGTCGGGTCTCATTGAGTCAGCGGTCGCTCCCGTTTCGGCAGCCTTGCCACGACGGCGTCGTAGGAGTCGTCAAGCAAAGTCAGCAGATCGTCGTCGGGAACCGAGCCATCCAGAATGACCTGGTTCCACGGCTTGGCGCCCATGTAAGGGGCACGACCGATGCTGCGCGGATACCGGGCCCGCCACACCTCCACGTCGTCGGGCTGACAGCGCATCGACACGGCCTGCGGGTCCTTCGTCTCAGCGCCGGCGAACAGGAAGATCCGTGATCCCACCTTGATCACCTGATCACCCTCCCCCCAGGGCTCGTCCAACCATGCGCCCGGTTGGGCCAAGGCGTGCGCGACCAGCGCGTCGCGTCGCAGCACGCTCAGCGCACCCCCGCCGCGTCCATCCCGCGCAGCTCCTTCTTCAGCTCGGACACCTCGTCGCGGAACCGGGCCGCGAGCTCGAACTGGAGCTCGGCGGCGGCAGCGCGCATCTGGTCGTTGAGCTGCTGGATCAAGTCGGCGAGCTGGGCCCGTGGCAGCTGGCCGGCCACCAGCCCCCGGTGACTGCCGGACTCCCCCGCCCGCGAGGCGAACCCGGGGACCGGAGCCTTGCCGCGGCTCTGCTGGCGCCCGGACCCGATCGAGGTGGCCATCAGCTGCTCGGTGTCCGCGTCCTCGCGGGCGATGAGCTCGGTGATGTCGCTGATCCGCTTGCGCAGCGGCTGAGGGTCCAGCCCCCGCTCGAGGTTGTACGCGACCTGCTTGGCACGGCGGCGGTTGGTCTCGTCGATCGCATGCTCCATCGAGGGGGTGATCTTGTCCGCGTACATGTGGACCTCGCCCGAGACGTTGCGGGCGGCGCGGCCGATGGTCTGGATGAGCGACGTCGACGAGCGCAGGAAACCTTCCTTGTCGGCGTCGAGGATGGAGACCAGCGAGACCTCGGGCAGGTCCAGCCCCTCGCGAAGCAGGTTGATGCCGACCAGGACGTCGAACTCCCCCATCCTCAACTCGCGCAGGAGCTCGACCCGGCGAAGGGTGTCCACCTCGGAGTGCAGGTAGCGCACCCGTACCCCGAGCTCGAGCAGGTAGTCGGTCAGGTCCTCGGACATCTTCTTCGTCAAGGTGGTGACCAGCACCCGCTCGTGACGCTCGGCCCGTGCGCGGATCTCGTGGACGAGGTCGTCGATCTGCCCCTTGGTGGGCTTGACCACGACCTGCGGGTCGACCAGACCGGTGGGCCGGATGATCTGCTCCACCACGCCCTTGCCCCTGGACAGCTCGTACGGGCCGGGGGTCGCCGACAGGTACACGGTCTGGCCGATCCGCTCGACGAACTCCTCCCACTTCAGCGGGCGGTTGTCCATCGCGCTGGGCAGCCGGAAGCCATGGTCGACCAGGGTGCGTTTGCGGGACATGTCCCCCTCGTACATGGCCCCGATCTGCGGCACCGTCACGTGCGACTCGTCGATGACCAGTAGGAAGTCCTCGGGGAAGTAGTCGAGCAGGGTGTTCGGCGCGGTGCCCGGCCCGCGGCCGTCGATGTGCCGGCTGTAGTTCTCGATGCCCGAGCATGACCCGACCTGGCGCATCATCTCCAGGTCGTAGGTGGTTCGCATCCGCAACCGCTGCGCCTCGAGCAAGCTGCCCTGGCGCTCGAGCTCGGCGAGCCGGTCGGCGAGCTCGGTCTCGATGCCGGCGACCGCCTTGGCCATCCGCTCCGGCCCCGCGACGTAGTGGGTGGCCGGGAAGACATAGAGCGACTCGTCCTCGGTGACCACCTCGCCGGTCAGCGGGTGCAAGGTCATCAGCCGTTCGATCTCGTCCCCGAACATCTCGATCCGCACGGCCAGCTCTTCGTACACCGGGAAGATCTCGATCGTGTCGCCGCGCACCCGGAACGTCCCCCGGGTGAACGCCAGGTCGTTGCGCGTGTACTGGATCTCCACGAACCGCCGTAGCAGCTGGTCACGCTCGACCGTGTCGCCGACCTTCAGCGACACCATCCGGTCCACGTACTCCTGCGGCGTGCCCAGGCCGTAGATGCACGAGACGGACGCGACCACGATCACGTCGCGCCGGGTGAGCAGGCTGTTGGTCGCCGAGTGCCGCAGCCGCTCAACCTCGTCGTTGATCGAGGAGTCCTTCTCGATGTAGGTGTCCGACTGCGGGATGTACGCCTCGGGCTGGTAGTAGTCGTAGTACGACACGAAGTACTCGACCGCATTGTTGGGCAACAGCTCGCGGAACTCCGTCGTCAGCTGGGCGGCGAGGGTCTTGTTCGGCGCCATGACCAGCGTGGGGCGCTGCAGGCGCTCCACCAGCCACGCAGTGGTCGCAGACTTCCCGGTCCCGGTCGCCCCGAGCAGCACGACGTTCTGCTCGCCGCTGCGCACCCGGCGTTCGAGATCCTCGATCGCCTGCGGCTGGTCGCCGGAGGGGACGAAGTCACTGATCACCTCGAACGGAGCGACGGTTCGCTGAAGGTCAGTGGTCGGTCGCATCCTCCTACGTTACGGCCGGACCCCGACAATGGCGGAGGCCGGACGCGGCAACCGGCCCGTGGGATGCTGTCCCGATGCTCCAGCCGGCAACGCGTGCCCGCCACCGGCGCAGCCGTGGCCGCGACCGCGGCCGGCACAAGGGTGGCCTCGGGCTGGCACGCTGGGCGATCCCCGCCGGGCTCGCGGTGATGATCGCGTTCCTCGTGGCTGCCGCCCTACTCGTGTCGGACATGGTGACCTCGACCGCCGTGCCGCTGTCTCACTGACTCCGGCCGCCGCTGCGGCTTGACCGCGATCGTCCGCGGCACCGCGCACCACCCGGCCGTCCCGTCGCCGCCCCGTCGCCGCCAGATCGCCCCCAGATTGGGCTCCCGCTCACGGCCACCGAGTTGTAAACTGCGAGCGGGAGCCCGGGCGATGACGATCCGAAGTGCCGGCCCTAGGGGTTTGGCCGACCGCGCAGGATGTCAGAGTCGCCCCCACGTGTCACCCCGGGCTCCATCAGTTCGTCCAGGGCTTCGTCCAGCGGCTGCGAGCTTGCTGGCGCAGGGGTCAGGGATCGCGGCTCCACCCTCCGGCCGCGCAGCATCCGTGACGGTCATACAGTGTCCGCGCCGGCTGGCATGGACGTGCGTAAGTGTCCGCCGGTGGCGTAGAAGGCGCAGACCAGCTGCTGGCCGCTACTCAGGAGTACGCCCGGTTGGCCCAGCGCCGGACGTGGTTGGTGCTTCAGACCACCGAGAACTCCATGCGACAGGTGGCGCTGTCGGTACGCATGCCACGAGCCTTGGCCGACCCAACTCCTCAGACAGCCGGCTTACCACTGGGGAAGGACGGCACCCCAGGTGACTTGGTGCTGGCTGGCGGTCGAGGCTGGTGGCGGCGCCGACGCGGCTTCCCATGCCAGGTAGATGCGGCCGTTGGCCAGGGTGAGCCCGGTGTAGTCACCGAGGAAAGGCTGTGCCGGGCTGTAGGCGGTCGCCGCGTACGCCAGCGTCGACGGCGGTCCGAGCGGGTAGGCCGGCCCGAACCTGTGGCCTGCGTCGCGCGAGGCGGTGATGACCATCTGTGCGCCGCCTGGGCCGGCCGCCTCGTCCCGGGCGAGGTAGGTCACGTACAGGTGGCCGCCTGCGGCGGCAACCATCGGGGTGAGGTGGTCGACCTGGCTCGTCGTCCCGCCGTGGTCGACCTTGGTCCGCCGCCGACCAGGTCAGGCCACCGTCGCGGGAGGTGCTGACGAGCACGTCGTCACGGCCGTTGAGGTTGAACCGCGAGTCCGACCACGCCGCGTACAGGGCGCCCGTGACCGGATCCACCGCAGCGGACACGACCTTGCTGGAACACCGCCACCAGGTAACGGCCGGCGTGCGGGTCGGCGGCGACCGAGGGCTCGACCTGGGTGTCCGCCTGGCTGAGCGAGGTGTCCGGTGCGTTGTCGCCGCTGATCATGCGCGCCGGCACCAGCCAGGGGGCCGTCGCGCCGAGCGTCCGGACCTGCCCGAGGACCCCGATCGTGGCCGCCGCGGCGCCCGACTGACCGGCGCGCTGGACGGACCCGGTCCTGCGGGCGTCCGGGCGCGGGGTCGACGTCGCGCTCAAGGTCGACGTCGACGCCGAGGAGGCCGCGGCCTCGGCCGAGACCGGCGCGACCAGGACCAGGGCACAGGCGGCGGCTGCCAGCGGTGCCAGCCGCCGCAGACCAGACCAGCGGGCAACGGTCATGCGGCAACCTCCATGGCGCTCGGCCGGCTGGCCGGTCCCCGATTTGGAGCACAGGCGCGGGAAGGGCGCCGGGCAAACCGCTGAAGCACCACCCTGGCCGCCGACCGTCGCGGCTGCGACCCGCCGACCGTCGCGGCTGCGACCCGCTGCCGCGGTCCCTCGACCGTCGGGTCGCGCCCGGGCCGGTACACCCAGGCAGCCCGGTGCACCTGGACCATCCGGTGCACCACCCGGGCAACCCGGTGCACCCGGGCGTCAGGCGGGCGGCTCGGGAGAGCAGTTCAGCGCCGCCCACAGCTCATCGACCGCGTCGTCAAGATCGGCCAGCGTCCCGTCGTTGGCCACCACGAAGTCCGCGGCTGCCAGGCGGTCGGCCCGGCTCGCCTGGGCGGCCATCCGGGCCTGCGCCTCATCGCGGCCAAGGCCGCGGGCGGCCAGCCGGGCCAGCCGGGTGGAGTCGGCCGCGTCCACGACGACCACCCGGTCGTAGTGAGACTCCAGCCGGTTCTCGACCAGCAGCGGCACGTCGTAGACCACGACGGCGCCGGGTGGGGCGCCGGCCATGACCTGCTCGGCGCGCGCCGCGACCAGTGGGTGCACGATCGCCTCCAGGCGGCGCAGCGCAGCGGTGTCGGAGAACACCAGTCGTCCCAGCACGGCCCGGTCCAGCGACCCGTCCGGCCCGGTAAGGTGCGGACCGACCTGCGCGGAGAACTCCGCCAGCACCGCGGCCAGGCCGGGTGTCCCCGGGGCGACCACCTCGCGCGCCAGCAGGTCGGCGTCGACGACCAGCGCGCCGTGTGCGGCCAGGCGCCGAGAAACCTCCGACTTCCCGCTGCCGATGCCACCGGTGAGGCCGATCGTGACCACCGAGCCCGCCCCTTCGAGTCGCAGCCGGCCCGACGCGGCTGCGTCGGGCTCCCGGCGTGCAGTCTCGCAGGCTTAGTCCGCCGCGGGCGGTCCGCACCAGGCCCCGGAGCATGACGATGGCGCCGCCCTTCGGGCGGCGCCGTCGTCATGTGTAGCGCAGGTGCGGCCAGGCTCAGGCCTCGCCGGTCAGCTTCTCGCGCAGCGCGGCAAGGGCCTCGTCCGAAGCCAGGGTTCCCGTCGCCTCACCCGGGGTCTCCTCAGGAGCCGACGAGTAGGTGGCCGGGGTCTCGGCCACTGCCTCCGCGTCGGCCTTGCGCGCCTCGTCGATCTGCTTCTTGTGTGCCTCGAACCGCAGCTGGGCCTCGGCGTACTGCTTCTCCCAGACCTCTCGCTGCGCGTCGTAGCCGTCCAGCCACTCGCCAGTCTCGGGGTCGAACCCGTCGGGGTAGATGTACTGGCCGGCCTCGTCGTAGGTGGCGGGCATGCCGTACTGGGTCGGGTCGAAGGAGTCGCCGACCGCCTCGCCGACGGTGCCCTCGTTCGCCTGCTTCAGCGACAGCGAGATGCGACGACGCTCCAGGTCGATGTCGATGACCTTGACGAAGATGTCGTCGCCGACCTGCACGACCTGCTCCGGGATCTCCACGTGGCGCTCGGCCAGCTCGGAGATGTGCACCAGGCCCTCGATGCCCTCGTCGACGCGTACGAACGCCCCGAACGGGACCAGCTTGGTGACCTTGCCTGGCACGACCTGACCGATCTGGTGGGTCCGGGCGAACTGCTGCCAGGGGTCTTCCTGGGTCGCCTTGAGGGACAGCGAGACGCGCTCGCGGTCCATGTCGACGTCGAGCACCTCGACGGTGACCTCCTGGCCGACCTCGACCACCTCGGAGGGGTGGTCGATGTGCTTCCAGGACAGCTCCGAGACGTGTACGAGGCCGTCGACCCCGCCGAGGTCGACGAACGCACCGAAGTTGACGATCGAGGAGACGACGCCGGCCCGGACCTGTCCCTTCTGCAAGGTGGTCAGGAAGGTCTGGCGCACCTCGGACTGGGTCTGCTCCAGCCACGCGCGCCGCGACAGCACGACGTTGTTGCGGTTCTTGTCGAGCTCGATGATCTTGGCCTCGAGCTCCTTGCCCACGTAGGGCTGCAGGTCACGGACCCGGCGCATCTCGACCAGGGAGGCGGGCAGGAAGCCGCGCAGGCCGATGTCGAGGATCAGGCCGCCCTTGACGACCTCGATGACGGTGCCAGTGACGACCCCGTCCTCTTCCTTGATCGTCTCGATCGTGCCCCAGGCGCGCTCGTACTGGGCGCGCTTCTTGGACAGGATCAGGCGGCCCTCCTTGTCCTCCTTCTGAAGGACCAGGGCCTCGATGCGGTCTCCGACGGTGACCACCTCGTTGGGGTCGACGTCGTGCTTGATCGACAGCTCGCGGGAGGGGATCACGCCCTCGGTCTTGTACCCGATGTCCAGGAGGACCTCGTCGCGGTCCACCTTGACGATGACTCCCTCGACGATGTCTCCGTCGTTGAAGTACTTGATGGTCTCGTCGATGGCGGCCATGAAGTCATCGGCGGAGCCGATGTCGTTGAACGCGACCTGCTTGGTGGTTGCCTGGGCCAGTTCGGCCAGGGTGCTCGTCATGTGAGTAGGGGCTCCGATGCGGACAGGGATCGTCGGGTGACGCGGAGGGCCGTGGAGATCGCGCACCATGGGCAGGGAACGTCGCCAGCGCGTGCCTGCTCCGTATGAGGTCGCGCAGGCCCACCACGCAGCGGGCAGTCTACGTTTGCGCCCGTGACAGGGTCAATTGAGCGAGTTGAGCCGGCCGAGCACGGACCGGGCCGGCGTCCGGCCAGCGCGGACGAGTCGCGCCGTGCCCAGCGCAGCTGGTGGGACGCCCAGGCCGACACCTACCAGGGCGAGCACGGCGACTTCCTCGGCGCGGACCGGTTCATCTGGGGGCCGGAGGGCCTGGACGAGGAGTCGGCAAGCCTGCTCGGGCCGGTGCGCGGGCTTCGCGTCGTGGAGGTCGGCGCCGGCGCCGCCCAGTGCGCGCGCTGGCTGCGGGGCCAGGGCGCCGAGGTGGTCGCGTTCGACCTGTCGGCGGGCCAGCTGCGCCACTCCCGCCGGCTGGACGCGCGCACCGGGGTGACCGTCCCGGCGGTGCAGGCCGACGCCTGCGCGCTGCCGTTCGCGGCCGGGGCGTTCGACCTGGCCTGCTCGGCGTACGGGGCAGTGCCGTTCGTCGCAGACGTGACGGCGCTGCACCGGGAGGTGGCGCGGGTGCTGCGCCCGGGCGGGCGCTGGGTCTTCTCGGTCACCCACCCCGTCCGGTGGGCCTTTCCCGACGACCCAGGCGTCGGGGGCCTTCGCGCCACCCAGTCCTACTTCGACCGCACCCCGTACGTCGAGACCGACGAGTCAGGCCAGATCACCTACGTCGAGCACCACCGCACCGTCGGGGACCAGGTCCGTGCGCTGGCCGCGGCGGGCTTCGCGGTGATCGACATCGTCGAGCCTCAGTGGCCGGCCGCCAACGCCCAGGTCTGGGGCGGCTGGTCCCCTCTGCGCGGGGCCCTGCTGCCCGGCACGGCGATCTACGTTGCCGAACTCGCCGGTCAGGCAGAGCCAGCGACCTGAGCGGGCGCCGACCCGGACTGGGTGGGCCGGGGGTCACGGCGCCCACCTAGGGTCATCATGAGGCCGACGACGAGCAGCACGATGCCCAGGACGAGCCCGACGATCGGGATCGTTGTCTTGATCAGGCCCAGCTGGGATGCCGCACTGCCGGCCGCGTCGGCTGAGGCCTGCACGTTCGCCGGAGTGAAGGTGAGGGTCGCCTCGATCAAGGTCAGCTTGTCCGTGCCGGCGACGTCGCGCAGAGTCTGCTTCTGCTGCTCGGAGCCCTTGACGATGACGCCGGTCACCGGCTCCACCCACAGCGTGCGGATGTTGGCGTAGTACTCGGGAGCGAACACCGAGGCGGCGACCGAGCCGACCAGGCTGCCGGGGACCTCGATGGTGCCGACCCGGGTAGGCGCGATGGTCTGGACGAACTTGTAGACCGTCACCCCACTGATGCTCTCCACGCCGGTGAACAGCATCGGGGTGGCCTGGTTGAGGGTCCGGTCGAAGTACTTGTAGGTCTGCTGCTGGACGTTGAAGCCGAACTTCAGCGGGTTGATCCCGGAGTAGTCGGCGATCGGCTTGCCGTCGACGTTCCCGTTGCAGCAGCTGATCATCTGCGACGTATGCCCGTTGAACGGGATCCGCATGGTGTCGGCGGCGACCGGCACTGTCTGACCTGGCCGGAAGACCACCTGGGACTCGTCGTACACGGTCAGGTTGTTCGCTCCCTTGCTGGCGTTGACGTCGGCGATCACCCGCTCCATCCCGGTCAACGGCACGTTGCTCAGCTCAGTCAGGGTGGCCGGGTCGAACAAGGTGGTCGCGATCCCGGCTGACGGCGAAAGGTTCACCCGGTTGGCGCAGATCGCCGAGGTGTCCGTGCACCCAATGGGTGCCACCTCAAGGCGCGGGGCGACGTACCAGCGGGCCAGCGGCGCCAGCGCGAGCAGGAACATCCCGAGCCCGATAGCCACAAGCCCGACGATCTTTCGCATGACACCCACCTGTGGGAAGGAAATCGTTCGCTACGTCCTGCTAGCGGCTGACCGTAGCGTTACCTCGGTGTTTCCGGACGCCAAACGGTCGTCGAGCTCGGTCGGCGTGTCAGTTTGCCTGCATGGCCGGCCTGACGCCTAAGCGACTGTTCTGGGTGCGGCGTGGGAGGCTGTCGAGGTGACTGACGCGCCGACCGCAGTCGAGGATCCCGGCGTGCCCTCCGACCCGATGGGCCAGGCTCGCAGCGCGTGGGGAGCCAAAGTGGGTCCGCGACACATCGAGCCCGGTCGTCTCGCCGAGGGCCGGCCTGCCCTGCTCGACGCGCGGGTGGTCCGTAACCTGGCCTTGGTGATGATTGCTGTCTCACTCGCTTGGCGCGGCTGGATCGCCCTCCAGGGGTACTTCAGCGCCGACGACTTCGTCTTCGCGTATCTCGCTGCGGTGAAGCCACTCAACTGGGCCTACCTGATGCGCGGTCACGCCGGCCATTTGATGCCCGGGGCATTCCTGGTCACGTGGGTAATGGACAAAGTGGCGCCACTGGCCTTCCCAGCGGCGGTCACAGTCACCCTGACGCTGCAGGCGCTGACGTCGCTTGCGCTTCTGCGCCTGTTCAAGCTGCTCTTCGGGATGCGGGCGGCAATCTTGCTGCCGCTCGCGATCTACCTTTTCTCGCCAATCACTCTCGAGCCGTTTGTCTGGTGGGCAGCGGCGCTGAACCACCTACCGATGCAGCTCGGCATGGTCCTGGCCCTTGACTCACTGCTCCGTTACCACCGGACCGGACGCACGCGCTGGGCCACTGCGACGGTGGCGTCCTTCCTCATCGCCTTGACCTTCTTTGAGAAGGCCCTGCTGATCGTCCCGTTTCTGTTCTTCTTCACCGCCTTCTTCCTCACTGATGGTTCGGTGTTCCGGGGGGTTGGCACGACGCTGCGCTCGCATGCGCGTCTGTGGGCGATGCTGGCGGCCATGTGCGTCGGCTACTACACCCTCTACCGGTCGACCGCCAACTTTGGGTTCAACTACCACCCCGAATCGTCGCAAGCCGCCGGCCTGGTAGGAACCATGGTCGGGACCTCCTTCGTACCAGGCCTAGTCGGTGGCCCGTGGAACTGGGTTGTCACAGGGGGACCGGGTGGGTCAGCCAATCCACCTGATCTCTCACGTTGGATCAGTTGGGAGATCGTAGGCAGCGCAGTTTTGGTGAGCATGTTGATCCGGCGCCATGCCGGTCGCGCATGGCTCCTGCTCGCTGGCTACGTGGCGCTGGACGTCGGCCTGCTTACGGTCGGACGGCTGAGTTGGATCGGTCCGGTCATCGGGCAGGCCTATCGGTACGTTGCCGACGCAGTCATCCCAGCATCGGTGTGCATCGCCTTGGCCTTCATTCCCATGATCGGCGAGAGGGAGCCCTACACACCCCGATGGAGGTTCGCTGCGGCCCGCCTTCCGGGTCTGCGCCTACTCACCGTCGTAGCCGGGGTCATCGCTCTCAATCTGTTCCTTCTCTCGGCTGGCTACTCCACCAACGCCTACACCGCCCTGTGGGCAAACAACCCGGCGAAACCATATATGTCTAACGTGCGCACTGCTTTGCAGAACGCGAAACCCGGAACAGTCCTTCTTGATGGCCCAGTGTCCGACGTCGTGCTGAACGGGTGGTTCTTCCCCTACACATCACAGTCGCAGGTCTTCGCTCCGATCCGTAGCCATGTCAGGTTCGGGACAACCACGACCGCGCTCTACGGGTTCGACGCCGAAGGCCATCTGGTCCCACAGGTTCTGGCCGGGTTGTCGACCATTCCCGGTCCGCTGCCTGGCTGCGGGTGGGGAGTTCTTCCCGACCAACAGACTTACGCATTCCTCCCGCTGAAGATCCCGCCACTGCCTTTGACGGTAATGATCGCCTACCTGGCCGGCGCAGACACTCCGATGACGCTCCAGTTGGGCACGACCAAAGTCACCGTGCCGCTGAGCAAAGGCCTCAACGACGTCTACTTCTCGACAGTCGCTGGAGGCGATGTCGTGGTGTTGGGAGGCACAAGACCCGGGGTAGCCGTCTGCGTGGACAAGGTCACTGTCGGGCAGCGGATTTCAACGCCCAGCGCTCGATGAGGCTTCCACGGTTCCGGGCCAACCGCAGCTCCTGGAGGTTCTCCCGATTCGGTGCTCATGACCAGCCGGGCCTGGACGCCCTCCGAGCCATCGCTGCCTTGGCAGTCGTGGTCACCCATGTTGCGTTCCAGACCGGATCGGTTGGTGAAGGCCTCGCAGGGGGCGTCGCGGCGCGCCTGGACTGCGGTGTGGCCGTCTTCTTCGTCCTGTCCGGCTACCTGCTCACCTCGCCCTACGTCCGGGCAGCCAACCGGCGGAAGCCACCGCCGAGCCCGCGCCGGTACCTTTGGCACCGCGCGCTGCGGATCCTGCCGGCGTACTGGGTTGCCTGCGTCGCGGTCATAGTGTTCGTGCCGCAGAACCGGGACCTTCCGGCAGGCACTGTCGCCCGGAACCTGGCCCTGATCCAGATCTACCGCCCTGGCGACCTGCTGCAAGGGTTCACCCAGACCTGGTCCCTGGCCACCGAGGTCCTCTTCTACCTGCTGCTCCCGGTCCTGGTCGCGATGATGGTCAGCTCGCTGCGGCGGGGCCGCATCGGTTCGGTCATCGTGGTGAGCGCCGCGCTGGTCGTCGTGAACCTGGTATTCCTCTTGCTCACCCAGAGCACTGGGCTTCTGGATGGTTCGGTCACTGGTTTCTGGCTCCCGTCGTTCACGTGCTGGTTCGCCGCCGGTATGGCGCTGGCCGCGGCACGCCGCGGAGACCACCCGCTGTTGGTCCGGGCCCGGTCCTGGCTGGACGCGGCGGCAGGCGCGCCGCTGGCGTGCTGGACCATCGCCGCGGGCACGCTGCTGCTGGCCTCGACACCGGTGGCCGGGCCGCACGCCTTCGAGGCGGTGCCCACCGCCGGGCAGGCCGTCACAAAGAATCTGCTGTACCTGGTCCTGGCCGTCTGCCTCACAGTCCCATTGGCATTCGGCCAGGACCAGCCAACCAGGTTCGCGCGGTGGCTCAGCGGAACGACATGGCGGTTCTTCGGGGAAGTCTCCTACGGCGTCTTCTTGTGGCACCTAGTCGTCCTGTCGGCGGCGATGGCGCTGCTCAAGGTTCCTGTGTTCACCGGCGATTTCATCCCGGTCCTGCTGCTCACGGTCGGCGGGTCCGTGCTGGTGGCCACGGCCAGCCTCTTCGCGGTTGAACGGCCTGCTCTTCGGCTACGTGAGCGCGGCCCGGGTCGGCGCGTGAGCGCTCACGCGGCAGAGTCCCTAGCGGCCACCGACGGTGGGAACGCGGCGACCGCCGCCAGCGCCGACGCCACCGCGAGCTGAGCCCATCCGAACCCGCCCGCATACAGGCTGCCCGACGCCCACGGGTGAAGGACCAGGGCCCCGAACCCGGCGCAGCACCCCGCGACCACCACCGCAGTCAACACAGTCAGGGCGCCGCGCCGTGGCAGCACCACGGCAACGCACGCCAGCAGGGCCAGGACGGGCAGCGCCCACGCCGCCACGAGGGCCAGGGTCAGCGCGGCACCGGCGAGCACGACCGGGTCGACCCGCCGTCTCACGCGCCCCTCGGCCGGTCCTACCGGGGCCGGGTCAGCTGCCGATGTCAGCCCACCCGCCGCCGAACGCCGTCCGAACACAGCAGCCACCAGCAGTGCAACAGCGGCGATCAGGCCCAGCAGCAGCCCGAGGCGATAGGCCGCGTCCGGGGTATAGACGAGGTGGACAACCCCGGCACGGCCAGCCGGCAGCTGCCAGCCCTGCTGCCACCCGTCGACCTGCACCGGCGACAGGACCGAGCCGTCCAGTGTCGCCACCCAGCCAGGGTTGGCGTTCTCCCGCACGACAAGCAGGCCGGTACCGGACCTGGCGGGGACGGCGACCAGGCGGTCCGTCGCCGACCAGCTCAGGCGCTGCAGGCCGACCGGTGCGCCAGAGGCCAGCGATGCCGGGCCCCCCGTGGTCAGGGCGGCCGGGGGTAGCAGGGCCAGTGAGCGCACCACGAGCTCGGCAGTCGAGGCGACCTGCACGCGGGAACCCGCCGGCGTTGTCACCGTTCCCGCGCAGGCGTCGAAGCGGACCGGCTGACCGCGGCGCAGCTGGTCGACCGTCCCCGTGCCCGAGGTAGGAGTCGACCGACCGTTCACGACGATCGAAGGTCCTTGACCGCACGGCCACGCCACGACCGCGCTGTCGGCCAGAACCGCTCTAGCCGCCCTCGCGCCAAGGAAAGTGACCTCGCTGGCCCCGACCGGAAGGTCTGCCCAGGCTCCGGTGAACGGGTCGTAGGACCGCACCGTCGAAGGACTGGAGAAAGACACCCGCGCACTGGTGGCCTTGGTGGCTGGGAACCGGGCCAGCCCGCCGGAGTCCAGGACCGCTCGCACGAAACGGCCACCCACGACAACGGTGACCACGTTCGGGCGCGAGGCGGCCAGCCCGGCGTCGAGCAGCACCCTGATCCCGCTGAGCACCGCAGGCTTGGCAAAGGTGAAGGTCAACGTCGGGTTGGCATCGGTAGGCGCCGCGACCCACCCGGTGCGCAGGTCACCGTCGGCCACCCGCGCGGCCGCACCGTCCGGTTCAGCCACGCTGGAGGACGACGCGGTCACGGTCACGGGTGTCCCGCCGGACAGCTGCGCGACCAGCGCGGCAGACGGACGGGCCACCGCCATCACGTACGCGGCGAAGCTGCCCGTGACAGAGCCGCTGAGTACCCGGTCGATCCCGCCCTCCTGCTCCCCCGGGCGCGCCAGGCCGAACGCGCACAGCGGCCGGTCCCCCACCCGCACGCAGCCACTGACCCGACCTACCGGCGCGGTGAAGACATAGCCGGTCGCCGGTCCGTTCACGGGCACGGCCAGCGGGCGGCTAGCCACCATCCCTGGAACCGCTATCTCGGCGATGCCGAACAGGTACCCCCCACCCCCGCCCGCCACCGATACCGCCGTGATGGTCAGCGACCCCGTCCGCCCGGCCGGCAGGGCGATGATCCCGTCCGCGGGCACCGGCACCCGCTCGGCGCCCAGGTCGGTGTTGATCTCGACGGCGTCGACCTGCGGGCCAGCGAGGTCGGTGGCTACCTGGACAGTCCCGCCGGACAGCTGCGTCGCGCTGTCCCACCTGATCCGCAGCCACTGCCCCACCGCGCCGGCGGGCCGGCCGGCGACCCACGACGTCGACAGGTCGCCATCGACGGCGGCGAAAGCTGCGTGCTCGGGCGTCGCGCCGCCCGCGGTCCCCGCGTCGGCGAGGGAGGAGCTCGCGGCCAGGTGCACGCCGCCGCCGGCCAGCGCGACGCTGGTCCACGCGTCCATGCCGGGGCTGAGGTAGTCCCTGGAGGGGTTGGACAGGCGAAGCGGATCGGTCGCTGTCAAGACGGCGGAGGCGTGCACCTGGC
>Ga0209068_10000794_pt1 | contig 16252 bp, 14 predicted proteins | sample ColStrG_CSR_2012_FD_187200 | JGI IMG/M metagenome (GOLD analysis project Ga0209068, IMG submission 187200) | Freshwater sediment microbial communities in response to fracking from Pennsylvania, USA - Cold Stream Run_MetaG_CSR_2012 (SPAdes)... | ecosystem: Environmental > Aquatic > Freshwater >... | reverse complement strand
GCCCAGTGGCTGCCGTTTCCGTACCCGCTGCCCCAAGGCTCAGGACAAGTGCGCAGTGGCCGAGCCGAAGATGCGTCAAGTCGGGCTGGGCCACTACGTGGCCTGTCATTTCCCTCTTGATGTCGGCGAGCAGACAACCGCCAGTAGCTCTGTGTGACCCGTCCCAGCAAGTCGACCCTCGCCCAGCGAAAGGCGGGAGCTCGTGAGCGGTACCCAGCGACCCCGGACGAGACTCGATCCTGAGGTTCGTCGAGAACAAATCGTCGAAGCGGCCGAGCGGGTCTTTCACGGCCGCGATCCCTCCGACGTCACGTTTGAGGAGATCGCCGAGGCCGCTGGGGTGTCGCGGGCGTTGGTCTACAACTACTTCGGCGACAAGGGTGGGCTGGTAGCCGCTGTCTATCTGCGGAGCTTGCAGCGCCTCGACGAGGAGCTCGTGTCCACCGTCGACCCAGGCTCGAGCGACGCCGACCGACTGCGTGCCGTCGTCCGGTGCTACCTCCGATTCGCGCGATCTAACCCCGCGGCGTGGCGGGTCATCGGCAGCACTTCGGCCAGCGAGCACCCCGAGGTGCAGGCTGCACGACAGGAGCGCTTCGACCAGCTGGCGTCGAACTGGGGTGGCACCGTGCAGGCCCGAACCCTGGCCCGGGCCGTCGTGGCGTTCTTGGAGGCGGCCACATTGGATTGGATCGAACACCGCGATGTCGACCTCGACCGCATGGCCGACCTGATCTTCACCAGCCTGTGGACTGGCCTCTCGGCCGTCGAGGATGCGGAGGCCCATATCCCCCGAGGCGCGACTGCCTCGTTGGGCTAGCGGCGCGTATCCATCTAGTCGCCCGATCGTCCCGTGGAGTCAGCCGCGCGCCAGCAGTACCAGGCGGCGACGCTGCGATAGGGACGGAACCGCTCCCCCAGTTCGACCAGTTCTCGTTCGGTCGGCGCCTCGGTGAATCCGTAGGCATTCCGGTAGCCCATGCGCACGCCGAAGTCACCGGCGGGCCAGACGTCGAGCCGCTGGAGCGTGAACAGGAGGAACATCTGGGCGGTCCACCGCCCAATTCCCCGCACCTGGACCAACTGGTCGATGACCACGTCGTCGGGCAGTCGACCGGCACGATCCAACCGGAGCGTCCCGTCGTCGACGTGACGGGCCAGGTCCAACAAGGCGGCCACCTTGGCCCGGGATAATCCGGCCGCTCGTAGCGATTCCTCGGGAGTGGCGAGCACCTCGGCCGCATCGAGCGGACCAGCCCCGTACTGCCCCCGCACCCGACCCCAGATCGTGGCCGCCGCCCGGCCCGCCAGTTGCTGATAGGCGATCGACTCGGCCAACTGCTCGAAGCGGCGGTCGACGACGGGACGACGGCCGACCTTCATGGGTCCATGGAGGGCAACGAGGTCGGCCATGATGGGGTCGAGCTTGGCCAGCGCCAGGCTGGCCTCGTGATGGGGTGTCGGCACGGGCCGAGCCTACGAGGCCCGCGGCGCGATACGTCCGTCGAATGACTGCGCCCAATGCGTCGACGTGAGATGACCCGACCGGTCGTGCAAGGATGAGCAGATGCCTACGCCTCCTGCCATGGAAATCGACGAGAGCACCATCTACCGGGTCACGATCGGCACCGATCGCGGCGACATCGTGATGGACCTCGATCCCCGTCTCGCTCCCAACACCGTCAACAACTTCGTGGTTCTCGCCCGGCAAGGCTTCTACGACGGTCTCACCTTCCACCGAGTGGAGCCGGGCTTCGTCATCCAGGGTGGCTGCCCGGAGGGCACTGGTAGCGGTGGCCCGGGCTATCGCTTCGCCGACGAACCCGTCAAGGGCGACTACGGCGATGGCGCCGTCGCCATGGCGAATGCCGGCGCCGATACCAACGGTTCGCAGTTCTTCATCTGCCTCGGCAGCGGCGCCAGCTCGCTTCCCAAGCAGTACAACCTCTTCGGTCAGGTCAGCAGTGGCCTCGACGCCGTCCATGCCATCCAAAAGGGTGACGTGTTCCGCACCGTGACCATCGAAGAGGTCCCGACTAGCTAGGTCCGTCGGTCGCAGGCTCCGCCTATCCGGGAGTCATCGGCGATGCTGCTCCGCCTGGCGGCTGCGCAACGTGGCAACACCCGAGGACTAGCTGTTCGAGAAGTTGGGCGGACGTTTCTCGAGGAAGGCGGCCATGGCCTCGGCCATGTCGCCGGTGGTCGAGGCCAGGATCTGCGTGCGGTTCTCCAGGTCGATGCCCGCGTGCAGGCTGGCGGTCTCCAGGTTCGACCACATGACCTCTTTCGTCATCCAGACCCCGAAGGGACTGTTGGCGACGATCATCTCGGCGGTCTCCAGCGCGGCGTCCAACAACGCATCGTCGGCCACGACCCGTGTCACGAGCCCGATGTGGTCGGCCTCGGCGGCGTCGATGATCCGTCCGGTCAGCATCAACTCGTTGGCGCGTGAGGCTCCGATGAGCCGAGGCAGCAGCCAACTCACGCCGATGTCGCAGCCGGAGAGGCCGACGCGGACGAAGGCCACATTGAACCGAGCCGACGACGCCGCGATACGGATGTCGCTCCCCAGGGCCAAAGCCAGGCCGCCACCGGCGGCCGCCCCGTTGACCGCCGCTATCACCGGCTGACGCAGGCCGCGCAGTTTGGGGATGAGAGAGGCGATGTACTGCTGGGTGGCCATGCCGGCCTGGGTCCGTCCCATCCCCTCCGAGCGCGGCGCCGATGGGACATCCTTGAGGTCGAGCCCGGCACAAAAGCCCCGGCCGGCGCCGGTGAGCACGACGACGCGACAGGACTGGTCGGCGGCTATCTCGTCGAGGCGGTCGTGCAGGTCTGCCAGCAGTTCCGAACTCATGGCGTTGAGCCGCTCGGGGCGGTCCAGGGTGATCAGGGCAATGCCCGGTCGGATGGTTTCGAGGCGCACGGTGGTCATGGCCTCAGCCTCGCACGGTCGGGCCCTCGAACCTGACGTCGGGGCCCGTCAGTCCTTGGAGGCGACGGCGTTGGGCGTCACGTTCATCTTGGGTTCGTAGTCGGTGGTCTCCAACACCCGGGCTTCACCGCCCTGAGTGCGGCGCAGCTCAGCGCAACAGCTCGGGCACGGGCCGTAGAACCGGGCCTGGTGCTCGGCTCCACATCGGGGGCAGGTAACGGCGAGATCCTCGTCGAGCGACATGGGCCGAGCCTGCCACGAATGCACCGCGGCAACGGGGTTACCCCGTTTCAGGGCACGTACGCGCCCAGCCAGGCCATGGACGACAACGCCACCAACCCACCGCCGAGCACGGCCATGGTCACCCGTTCGACCTGCTGACGGCGGCTGGCCACCGCCAGGGCCAGCACCAGGGGGAACGCGCTCATCCCGTAGCGCTCGATCGAGTTCAGGTTCTCGGCGCTCAGCGCCGCCACCAGGATCACCGCGGCGTAGAGGCCATAGCTCAGCGGCCACGAGCGGAACGCCACCACCAAGAGGATCAGCAGCACCACCAGCAGGGGCACGTGCAGCCCGTCTCCGAACCGTTCCGAGCCGGCCAGCTGTCGGAAGCCCTCCACCACTCTGGTGAGCGGGAACCTCAACCCACCCCGCAGTTCGTCCTGCACGGTGAACGGCAGTCGGGCATTGCCGTACACGTGGCCCACCCAGGCCAAGTACATCCCGAGACCGACCGCCGGCGCCGTCACCGCCGCGGCTGCGCCCCACCGCTCCCGCCCGGGCACGGCCCGCCAACCGGCAATCACCTCCACCAGTGCGGGCACGACCAGCACCACGCCGAGAGGTCGACTGAGCGCCGCCACCAGGCCGAAGAGGGCGGCCCACCACCAGCGCCGACCACGCAGGAAGCCGAAGGCGCAGACGGACGCGGCCAACATGAGCGACTCGGAGTAGGCCAGGACCAGCACGAACGCCGACGGGAAGATGACGAGACACCACACCGCCCGGTCGGCCAAGGCCGTGTCACCCTTCTCGGCGATCACCAGCCGCCGCAAGGCGATCGCGGCCACGATCGACCCGACGTTGGCCACCAAGACGAGCGCCAGCGCGGTGTGACCGCCAAGGGGAAACGCGAGCAGGCGCCCGAGGAGCGGGAAGAGTGGAAAGAACCGCACGCCCGCCCGGGGCCCGGCCTGGTAGCCGAACTCGGCGATGTCTCGATACCAGGTGCCGTCCCAGGCTACGAGGCCGTTGCGCAGTTGCTCGGGGTGCTCCCCCACGAGGCGGTTGGCCACGGCGGTGGCCACCACGTAGCCCGCCCCGACCAGAATGCGGGCCGTGATCCAGGCGGGCAGCACGGCCTTCAGATCCGCCTTGAGGTCGCCGGCGGCCCAGTGCGACAAGCGTTGTCGGGACGCCGACTCACTCATGAGCGGGCCGGGAACATCGTCACCGAGGCCGGCTCGAAATAGGCCTTTCCACCGGACGCGACCAGGGTCACACTGCCCGGTCGAGCGGCACCCAGCGCGTTGAAGACAGCCTCGCACTGCCCCTCGAGCGTGCGGTAGTCCGCCTGCCAGACGAGGAAGATGCGATGGCTGCCCGCCCGGCGCAAGACCTCGGCGCTAACGGTGGCGGGATCGGCCGACCGGTTGCGCTCGGCGTAGTCGACCCAGTCGACCCGCTCGGGTGGCGCCAGGCTGGGATAGACGAGTCCTTCCACATCACCACGCAGGCTGCGGCTGAAGGCCGGGCCCAACTGATCGGGGCAGAAGAGGATGAGATCTCCAGGAGCGGCGGCGTCGTTGATGGCCCGGGCCGCCACGCGGCCCTGCGTGCGGGGGAACGTCACGTTCCAGTACGCCCCGAGGAGGCACAGCGTCAGGAATCCGGCCAAGACGCCGGCTCGGACCGGACGCGAGGCGAAACAACGGACGCCACCCGCCGCCACCAGGATGACCAGGGGGAAGAACACCGAGGCATAGCGGGGGGCATAGGCGCTGTTGGTCGCCAGGATTACCGCGATCCCGGTGCCCAGGGTGATGGCGACGATGACCACTTCAGCCCGGAACGTGGGCTGGGTGCGCAGGTCGACGTCGATATGCCGGGTGTTCACCGCCCGGGCGAACAGCCCCAGCAACACCAGCACGAGCAGGAGCGCGCCGACCAGTTCGGCGTCACGGAAATCGCCACCGCCGAAGTCACGCAAGGTGGCCGCCACCACGTAGGTGGGCCGTTGCGATCCGGCCCAGGGCGTACCGGTATGGGCCGCCTGGTAGAGGAACGACCCCAGCCACGGAAGGAAGAAGAGCCCGCCGGCGGCCACCGCCGCCGCCGCCCGGAACGCCGCGGAACGGGCCTCGATCGGCCCCCGTCGCCACCGCCAGATCAGCACCAGGCCGACGGCCCCGACCAGCCACATGGACCAGTAATGGGTGAGCAACAAGAGCCCGGAGATGACCGCCAACGCCACCAGGCGGGCGAAGCCTCCTCGCCCTCGACGAACGACGTCGTCGAGCACCAGGTAGCCGGCCAGGACCAGCACCACCAACAGGGCGTACATCCGCGTCTCGGTGGCGTAGCGCAGCGCGAAGGGCGAAAGGGCGAGCAACCCGACGAACAGCCAGCCCAACAGCGTTCCCCCGCGCCGCCTCCCCACCAGCCAGGCCAGCGGTAGGGCCACCACGGCCAGGACGCCCGACAACGCTCGCACCGCGATGTCTCCGGTTCCGAAGGCCTGCATCCATCCGTGGAGCATGAAGTAATACAGCGGTGGGTGCCCGTCGTGGCGCAGCGCCTCAGGGATGTCTCCCAGTGGGAGCCGGGCGATGTTCACCGACAGCGCCTCGTCCAACCACAGGGGCGACCGCGTGACGAACCGCAGCACGACGCCGAGCGCCACAGCGCCGAGGGCGATGACGATGATCTCGATCGGGGCCGTCCGCTCCGGCGGTGGGTCGCCGCCGGACGGGGCGCGCGGCAGCGGCGAGACGGTTTCACTCACGGATGCAGACCCTAGTGGTCACCCTCCCGGGCCCTGGTGCATCGAATCCGTCCCCGCGGGGTGGTCCACTGGCATGGGACCCCCTCACTAGACTGCGATGGCTCGAACCGAACCTCCGGCTGACTCCCACCGATCCCGCCTTGGTCCACCGCCTCGCTCCCTCGAAAGCCACCCATGCCCTCTGACGACCCCAGCCCGCTCGACGTCCCCCCGCTCCGGGAGGACGTCGGTGACGCTCCTGCCGTGGTCGTAATCGGAGCCGGGCCAGCGGGGCTGACCGCGGCCTACCAGCTCACCAAGTCGGGGATCACCCCGATCGTCTTGGAGGCGGACTCCGTGGTGGGAGGCATCAGCAGGACCGCCCAAGCCGAAGGCTGGCGCTTCGATATTGGCGGGCACCGCTTCTTCACCAAGGTCACACCCGTCGAGGAGCTCTGGCACGAGATTCTTTCTGACGACGAGTTCCTGAAACGCCCCCGGATGAGCCGGATCTACTACCAGGGCAAGTACTACGACTACCCCATCAAGCCGCTAAACGCTCTTCGCAACCTGGGCATCATCGAAGCCACCCGCTGCATGTTCTCCTACGCCTGGGTCCGGGTCCGGCCCCCGAAGAACCAGGACGGCCTGGAGGGCTTCATCGCCGCCGACTACGGGTGGCGCCTCTACAACCACTTCTTCAAGACCTACAACGAGAAGGTCTGGGGGGTTCCCGCCTCCTCGTTGTCGGCCGATTTCGCCGCCCAACGGATCAAGGGCATGTCGTTGGTTGACGCCATATGGGAACCCATTCGGGCCAAGATCTTCGGCCGGCGCGACAAGGCCAGCCAGGTGACGAGCCTGATCGAGGAGTTCGAGTACCCGAAGTTCGGCCCCGGGATGATGTGGGAACGCTGCCGCGACCTGATCGAGGCCCGCGGCGTCGAGGTGGCGATGAACACCAAGGTCATCTCCATCGCTCACGCCGGCGGCCGGGCGCGGTCGGTCCTCGCCGACCACGATGGCCAGCGGCGCGAGCTCCCCGCTGATCACGTCATCTCCTCCATGCCGCTCCCCCACCTGCTCCGGGCCATGGATCCGCCGGTGCCGGCGGATATCCGCGCCGCCGCTGACGCCCTGAAGTTCCGGGACTTCCTCACCGTTGCCCTCGTCATCCCTGAGGCCGACGGCTTCCCCGACAACTGGATCTACATCCACGCGCCCGAGGTCGAGGTGGGACGAATCCAGAACTTCGGTGTGTGGTCGCCCTATCTGGTGAAGGACGGCCGGACGTGTCTCGGTCTCGAGTATTTCGTCTTCGAGGGTGACGACATGTGGTCCAAAGCTGATGACGATCTGATCGAGCAGGCCACCCACGAGCTCCAAGTGCTCGGCCTCGTCGACCCGGCGGTGGTCGAGGCCGGCTATGTGGTGCGGATGCCCAAGGCGTACCCGGTCTATGACGAGCACTACAAGGCGAATGTGCAGGTCCTGCGGGACTGGCTGGAGTCCTCCGCGCCGAATGTTCATCCAGTGGGACGCAACGGCATGCACAAGTACAACAACCAAGATCACTCGATGTATACGGCCATGCTGACTGTAGAAAACATCCTGGGGGCCGATAACGACATATGGAGGGTCAATGTCGAGGGGGAATACCATGAGACGGCCGGACCAGAACATGGGCGAGAGGGGACGGGTCGAGATGCCCCCGTCATCCCCCGCAGCGCGTACGGCCACGACCATCCCATCAACCGCCCCGAGGCTGTCGACACGGCGCAAGGCTGAATCACGATGACCGGGAGCTTTCGACCCGCGATTGCGGACATCGCCGAGATAGCCCAGCTCGCGGGGCTGCGCCGGATCCATGTGGTGGCTTGGCGCGACATCGCCGACATCGAGGCCGGTGGGTCCGAGATCCACGCCCACGAAGTGGTCAAGCGTTGGGCTGAGGCCGGCATCGACGTGACCGTGCGAACGTCCTACGCCCAAGGCTGGCCCCCCACCGAGGTCCGCGACGGCTATCGGGTGATCCGCAAGCGGGGGCGTTTCACCGTCTTCCCCGACACCGTGCTCACGGAAATGATGCGTCGATCGGGCCCCTTCGATGGCTTGGTGGAGATCTGGAACGGAACGCCGTACCTCAGCCCGCTGTGGGCGCGCTGCCCGCACATCACGCTCGTCCATCACGTGCACAAGGACATGTGGAAGCTCGTCCTCGAGGAGAACCTCGCCAAGTACGGCGAATTCCTCGAGCGCCGCATCGCCCCGCCGTTCTACCGCCGTACCCCCCTCGTGACGCTGTCGGAATCGTCGCGTCGCGAGCTCATCGAGCACCTCCGCTTCAAACCGAAACAGATCAGCGTCGTCCCACCCGGCATCGACGCCCGCTACACGCCCGAGGGAGCCAAGAGCCGGGCGCCGATGGTGCTCACGGTGGGCCGCCTGATGGCGCCCAAGCGATTCGACGAACTCATCCGGATCATGGCCGAGGTGCGTGAGACCGTCCCGAATGTGCAGCTCGTCATCGTGGGCGACGGCTACGAACGGCTCACCTTGCAAGAGCAGATCTCCGACCTCGACGCCACCCACTGGATCCGATTGGCCGGTCGCGTCTCCGACGAGGAACTCCTCTCGCTCTATCGCGAGGCCTGGGTCGTGGCCAGCACGTCCATCGCCGAGGGGTGGGGCATGACCCTCACCGAGGCCGCCGCCTGTGGCACCCCGGCGGTGGCCACCCGCATCAACGGCCACACCGATTCGGTCGACGAGGGCATCAGCGGCCTATTGGCCGATTCCCCCCGGGATCTGCGTGAGAAGCTCGAAGCGGTGCTGACCGACGAGGACCTACGCGTTCGACTCAGCGAAGGGGCGCGCAAGTGGGCCGCCACCTTCACCTGGGATGCCACCGCGGCCGGCGTGCTCACGCCTCTCGCCCGGGAGGCCACGCGGCGCAACCAGCGCCGCGGCATCAGTCCCTCGTGACAGCTCCTTCGTCGGCCACCCCGTCGGACGCGACCGCATCGGCTCCCCGCCGTGGGCGATCTTGGAACGTCGGCCGAATCGGTCGGTGGGCAACGATCGCGGTCCCCGCCCTCCTGACCTACATCCCGCTGCTGTTGACGGCGCCCGGAGTAGTCGGTGCCGACACCAAGACGTACCTCTACCTGAGCCCGGGCCGGGTTCTGGCTGACGCCCCCTACGTCTGGAACACCAGAATCGGGTTGGGGACCGTCACCCATCAATACATCGGCTACCTGTGGCCCATGGGGCCGTTCTACTGGCTCTTCCAAGCGCTGGGGGTACCCGACTGGGTGGCCCAGCGCATCTGGATCGGCACGGTCATCTTCGCGGCGGGGATGGGCGTCCGCTACCTGTGTCGCACCCTGGGCTGGGCCGACAATACGGGCGCCAAGCGCGCTCGGCCCGAGCAGTGGGGCGCCATCTTGGTGGCGTCGATGGCCTACATGTTCAGCCCCTATTTGCAGAACTACTCGGCTCGCATCTCGGTGATCTTGTTGCCGTGGGCCGCCTTGCCGTGGCTCATCGCCCTCACTGCGAAGTCGTTGCGCCGGGGAGGTTGGCGCTACCCCGCGCTGTTCGCGCTGGTGGTCCTGACCGTTGGCGGCATCAACGCCACCGCGCTGCTGCTCGTCGGCCTGGGCCCCCTGCTCTATCTGGTGCACGGCGTGTGGGTCGAGAAGGAGGCCACGCTGCGCCAAGCCGTCGGGGTGACGCTGCGGATCGGTGTGCTCACGCTCGCCACGTCGCTGTGGTGGATCGCCGGGCTCTGGGCCGAGGGTCGATTCGGCCTGCCGGTGATCCGCTACACCGAGACGTACCGCACGGTGGCGACGGTGTCGAGCGCTCCCGAGGTGATGCGCGGCCTCGGGTATTGGTTCTTCTACGGCGGGGACAAGCTCGGTCCTTGGATCGAGCCCAGCACCACCTACACCATCAACAAGGTGGCGCTGTCGCTGAGCTACGCCATCCCGCTGGCAGCCCTCGTCGCCGCCGCGGTGGTGCGCTGGCGCTACCGGGCCCTGTTCTTGACCGTCGTCGTGGTCGGTGCCCTGACCGCCATCGCCGCGCACCCGTGGGAGAACCCGTCGGCCGTGGGAGCGCTCTTCAAGGCGTTCACCCGCACCGACGCCGGGTTGTCCTTGCGCAGCACCCCGCGCGCTGTGCCCCTGGTTGCTCTCGGCTTGGCGCTGTTCCTCGGCGCCGGCGTGTCGGCCCTGGGCCGGGCGATCCCCCGCCTGACGCTTCCGGTCACGGCGCTGGCCGCGGTGCTTCTCTTCGCCAACCTGCCCACGCTGTGGACCGGCGAGATGGTGGCCAAGAACCTGCAGCGACCCGAGGACATCCCCGAGTATTGGCGCCAAGCCGCCGACTACCTCCAGGCCCACGACGACGGCACCCGCATCCTCGAGCTTCCCGGTAGCGATTTTGCCAGCTACCGCTGGGGCAACACGGTGGACCCGGTCACCCCGGGCCTCGTCAGCCGGGGCTTTGCCTCGCGCGAGCTGTTCCAGTACGGCTCGGCCCAGTCGGCGTCGCTGCTCGACGCGCTGGACCATCGGTTCCACGAGGACACCATCGATCCCCGCGCCATCGCGCCCATCGCCCAGATCATGGCCGCCGGCGCCATCGTCGACCGCAGCGACCTGCAATACGAACGCTTCCGCATTGCCCGGCCGCGCCAGATGTGGGACATCCTCAAGAACACGCCGGGGCTCACCCACGTGCTCGATTTCGGGCCGACCACTCCCAACGTGGCCGGCCCCGAGCAACCGCTTATCGACGAGATCCTCCTCGGGGAGCGCCGTGACCTGCCCAACCCACCGGCCGTCGGGGTCTTCGCGGTGGACAACGCGGTGGGAGTGGTGCGCACCCATTCGGCCACGGGGGCACTGCTGATGGCCGGCAACGCCGAGGGGATGGTGGACGCCGCCGGAGTCGGTCTCATCAAGCCCGCCCAGGCCAGCTTCTTCTCGGCTTCCTATGCCGGTGACCGCAGTGGCTTCGACCAGATCTATGGCGACAACGCCGATCTGATGGTCACCGATTCCAACCGGAAGCGGGCGGAGCGGTGGGGCACCATTCGTGAGCAGTACGGCTACACCGAACGGGCCGGCGAGGTCGCTCCCTATGACCCGACCGATCAGCGGCTCGAGACCTTCCCGCACGCCGGCGACGACGCCTACACCGTGAGCGTGCAGCGCGGCAACGCCGTGGTGACCGCCACCAACTACGGCAACCCGGTCACCTACACCGCCGATGATCGTCCGGCCAACGCCCTGGACGGCGACCCGCTGAGTGCCTGGCGGGTGGGGGCCATCGACGACCCGATTGGTGAACGCCTCATCATCGACGCCGCCCAGCCCGTCACCACCGATCACATTCGTCTGCTTCAGCCCATCAACCTGACCCGCAACCGCTACATCACCAAGGCCCGGCTCTGGTTCGATGGCCGTGATCCGATCTCGGTCGACCTTGGCCCGGAGTCGCGGGCCGAGCCGGGCCAGACGGTGACGTTTCCGTCTCGCAGCTTCCAGCGCGTCGAGATCGAGGTGGTCCAGACGAACATCCCGAAGCGGCCCCGCTACGACGGACTCAGCGGGGTGGGCTTCGCCGAGGTGGGCATCGACGGCATCCACGTGGACGAACTCGTCCGCCCCCCCGTGGACCTGCTCGATCAGGCGGGCCCATCGTCGCTCGACCACCGCCTCAGTGTCGTGCTCACGCGACTGCGGTCCAACCCCGCCGAACCCGTCCGCCTCGACGAGGAGTTCCGCCTGAAACGGCTGTTGTCCCTCCCGACGACCCGCAGCTTTGGTTTGCAGGGCACCGCCCGGCTCTCGGACTACGTGCCCGACTCGCAGATCGACGCGCTCCTCGGTTTGCCCGACGCCGCTCACGGGGGGCTGACCGTTGACGCCTCCAGCCACCTGGGCGGCGCCCTCACCCAGCGGGCTTCCGCCGCGGTGGACGGCGACCCGACGACCTTCTGGGGCGGATCGTTCCAAGGGGTGGACGACCAGTGGATCCAGGTCGACCAGGGCCAACCCCGGACGGTTGGCCATCTCGATCTCCAAATCGTGGCCGACGGTCGTCATTCGGTCCCCACACAAATCACGATCACCCCCGACGGGGACGCGTCTCGAGCAGTGACGGTGCCGTTGCCCGCCATCGCGGACCAGCCGGGGGCCAACGCTACGGTCTCGGTGCCGGTGGACTTCCCGGCGGTGACGGGCCAGGTCTTGAAGTTCGGGATCAGTGCGGTGCGTCTCGTGCAGGTCAAGGACTGGTACTCCGACGCCCAGGTCGCGGCGCCGGTGGCCATCGCCGAACTGGGTATTCCCGGCGTTCAGATGCCGACGGTGGCGGCCACGTTCGACAGCGGTTGTCGCGACGATCTGGTGGCGATCGATGCCAAGCCCGTACCGGTGCGGGTGACCGGCTCCACCGAGCAGGCGCTGAGCCGCCAAGGCCTAGCCGTCGCCACCTGCGACCCGACGCAAGCGGTGACCATGCTCGCCGGAGAGCACACCTTGACCACCGGCGTCGGCCACCAACTGGGCATCAATATCGACCAACTGGCGCTTGCATCGGCCCGCGGCGGTGGCGCCATGGCGGTGGCGCAGTTGGCGGCCGAGCCCGTCCTCCCCGGACCTGCCATTTCGGTCACCAATACCGGACGGGTCAGCTACGACGCCACCGTCGACCATGCCGACGCCCCCTTCTGGTTGGCCGTGAGCCAGTCGTGGAGTGACGGCTGGAAGGCGACAGTCAACGGCAAGTCGCTCCCGGCCCCCCAGGTCATCAACGGGTACGGGAACGGGTGGCTGATCGATCCCGCCGTCTACGGCGCCGGCCCGCTCAACTTCCATGTCGAGTTCGCCCCGCAACGGATCGTGTGGGTGGCCATCGGCCTCTCCGCGCTGGGTCTGGTCGTGTGCCTCGCCCTCGTCGTGTTCGGCCGGTCTCGACGAGACGCCCACGCGTTGGTGAACCGCCCCGATGAGCCCCTCGACCCAGCCCTCACCCTGCCGTTGGGTCGCGGCGGGGTGGCATCGGTGACCAAGACCGTGGCGATAGCCGGACCCATCTCGCTGTTCGTGGCGTTGACCACGCCAGTACACGGCTGGGGCCTTCCCATTGTCGTGGTCGGAGTCGCCGCCATCACGGTGGTGGCATTGCGCTGGCGGCGGGGCCGGGGCCTTGCCGCGGCGCTGGCCGCCGGCCTGCTCAGCCTCACCTATGCGTACATCGTGATCTCGCAGTACCGCCACCACCATGTCGCGGACTTCTTATGGCCTGAGCGGTTCATGCGCGCCAACCTGCCCGCCCTGTTCGCCATCTTCTTGTTGATGGTGGAGGCGGCCCGTGACCTGTTCGTTCCGGACCCGGCCGCGCCCGAGGCCAGCCCAGACGCACCACCGGGACGCCCCGACCTGCCATCATCGACATCCGAACGCCCCGGACAGGAACCGGTATGAGAGGTCGACCTTGATAGATCCGCAAGCAGCCGATAACAACGGGACTCCCCCCGAGGCGTGCCTGTCGGTGGTGATGCCCTGCTACAACGAGCTCGCCACGATTCGAGAGGTAGTGGCGCTCGTCATGGCCTCGCCCTACGTCGGCGAGCTCATCATCGTGGACGACGGGTCGACCGACGGCACCCGCGACGTTCTGGCCGAGTTCGATGATCCCCGAATCCATGTGCGGCTCCAAGACCGCAACCAGGGCAAAGGCGCCGCACTACGGCGTGGCTTCGCGGAGGCCACCCAGCCCTTCGTGATCGTGCAGGACGCCGACCTGGAATACGACCCCGAGGACTATGGCGATCTCCTCGAGCCGCTGCTGGCCGACAAGGCAGACGTGGTCTACGGGAGTCGCTTCCTCGGAGGTAGGCCCCATCGGGTCCTCTACTTCTGGCACTCCATCGGCAACCGCCTGTTGACCATTGCCTCCAACATGTTCACCGATCTGAACCTGACCGACATGGAGACGTGCTACAAGATCTTTCGGCGTGAAGTGCTGGACGGTTTCACCCTTGAGGAGGACCGGTTCGGGATCGAGCCGGAGATCACGGCCAAGATCGCCGCCGGGCAGTGGCGGGTCTACGAGATCGGCATCAGCTACAACGGCCGCACCTACGACGAGGGTAAGAAGATTGGGTGGAAGGACGGGCTGCGGGCCTTCTACTGCATCGTCCGCTACTCCCCCATTGGCTCGCGTCGAGGCCAGCAGCAGACCTGATCACTCCCCGGTGCTCGGCGGCCGCCGGTCCCGCTTGCGTTCCCCCTGACGTCGTTTGGCGTCGAGGCGCCGCGCTCGGGCCGCTCGGCTGGGTCGGGTGGGCCGGCGCCGCCGTTCCTCGCGCAGACCCGCGGCCAGGCGATGACGCAAGCGCTCCAGGGCCAAACCCCGATTGCGGAGCTGCGAGCGTTCGTCGTCGGCCACGACCCGCACCTCGTCGCCCAGGCGTTCGAGTAGGCGGGCCCGTTGATAGTCGCTCAACGACGGCGACCCGGCGATGTCGAAGCGCATTTCGACGCGGGTGCTGGCCTTGTTGGCGTGCTGGCCACCCGGGCCTCCGCTGGGGCTAAAGCGCACGGCGATCTCGGCGATGTCGACGGAACAGTCGGGAGTCACTTCGAGCCACTCCGTCACGGTCGCCGCCTGTCCATGCTCGGACCCTAACGGCCCCGTCACGCGGACAAGGTCGGTCTACGATCGGGGACATGCCGTCGACCTCGCCGCCACCTGTCGCGCTCGTGCACGGGTTCGCCACCTCCTGTGCCCGCACCTGGGGTGAGACCGGGTGGCTGGACCTGCTGGCCGACGCCGGCCGCGAGGTGATTGGCATCGACCTACTGGGTCACGGCGAGTCGCCCAAGCCCCACGATCCCGAGGCCTACGAGGCCATGGAGCAGTTGGTGCTCGACCAACTTCCCGATGGGCCCGTTGACGCCGTCGGGTTCTCGTTGGGAGCCCGCACGCTGCTCGTGCTGGCCAGCGCTCACCCCGAGCGTTTCAGGCGGCTGGTGGTGGCCGGCGTCGGGGCGAACCTGTTCCGCCACGACGGCAGCTCGGCGGTGATCGCCGACGCCCTGGAGGGCAGCAACGACGAGCAGAAGCCGGTCGTCCAGTACTTCCGGGGCTTGGCCGCCCAACCCGGCAATGACCCCGTGGCGCTCGCCGCCTGCATGCGCCGCCCCGCTCCCGAGTTGACCGACGAGGGCCTGGCCCGCATCACCTGTCCGGTACTCGTCGTGCTGGGCGACAAGGATTTCGCCGGACCCGCCGATCCTCTCGTCGAGCGCCTGGCCGACCCGACGCTCGTCACCCTGCGCGGCGTCGACCACTTCGCCACTCCCAAGGACTTCGGCTTCCTCGATGCCGGCCTCGAGTTCCTCGGGGCCGGGACCTCCTGAGCCGGCCCTGCCCCTGATGGCGGCCACTCCATGAGCACTGAATCAGGATCGCCTACGACAGAGTTCGTCCTCGGCGTCGATCTTGACGGGGTGTGCGCCGATCATTCCGAGGCGTTTCGCCAAGTGGTCGCCGCCGAAAGGGGCTGCGACCCCGAGTCCCTCCCACCCCAGCAGAGCTGGAACTTCCACGAGTGGGGCCTGACCGACGAGACCTTCGACGAGTTGCATCGTCGCGCCATCCTCGTGCACCGCATGTTCGCCACCATGCCCGCCGTCGACGGCGTGGCCGAGGCCCTGTGGCGATTGAGCGACGCCGGCGTGTGGATCCGTCTCATCACCCACCGGCTGTACGCCAACTGGGGCCACGCCATCGCCGTGGGCGACACCGTGGCCTGGCTCGACCAGGTGGGCATCCCCTACCGGGACCTGTGCTTTCTCGGTCGCAAGCCCGAAGTCGAGGCCGACGCCTACGTCGATGACGCCCCCCACAACGTGGTCGAGCTCCGGCGAGCGGGCAACACCGTGATCGTCTTCGATCAGCCTTACAACCGCCATCTCGAGGGGCCCCGGGCCACCACCTGGACAGAGGTCGAGTACCTCGTGACCGACCTGCGGCTGGCGCAGGGTCACGCCGTGCAGGCTCGCCTGGGATTCGACGACGACCTGACCGGGCGCCTCCGGGGCCGGGTGGCGTCGCTGGGGGCCTCTGAGCCTTCCGACCCATCTCCCCCACCCCGCTGAGCCCCAACCTCAAGGCCCAGCCCAGATGACCGATGGGAAGGGGCCCTCCTCGGCCTGTCCGGGGTGGGGAGGGGACGCCCGTTCCCGTCTGACCTCGTCCCAAGCGAGCCCTCGCAGTGACCCGAACCATCGACCGCGAACAGGAGCAGG
>Ga0209068_10000792_pt1 | contig 16258 bp, 15 predicted proteins | sample ColStrG_CSR_2012_FD_187200 | JGI IMG/M metagenome (GOLD analysis project Ga0209068, IMG submission 187200) | Freshwater sediment microbial communities in response to fracking from Pennsylvania, USA - Cold Stream Run_MetaG_CSR_2012 (SPAdes)... | ecosystem: Environmental > Aquatic > Freshwater >... | reverse complement strand
GAACGGCGCAACCTGATCATGGTCAATCCGATCGAGGGAAACCTCTATGCCACCACTCGCAATCTGGTGGCCGCGTATCAATGCGTGAAAGGCGGCGAGACGGCGCGCACGCATCGTCATACGCCGGCCGCGCTGCGGCTGGTGCTGGAGGCCAAGCCCGGCACGTTCACGGTGGTGAATGGCGCCCGGGTCGACATGCTGCCCGGCGACGTGGTGCTCACGCCGTCCTGGAGCTGGCACGGCCACGTCAACGAGACCGATCAAACGAGCTTCTGGATCGACTTCCTCGACATTCCGTTCGTGCAGCTCAGCGAGGCGATGTTCTTCGAGCAATATCCGTCAGGCGGTCTCGAGCCGATCACGAGCAGCGGGGCCACGCCGCTTCGCATCCCGTCCGCGGCGGCGCTCGGCGGCGGCCGCGACGCCAAGCTGGTCGAGATCGCCAAGGGCATCATGCCGACCATCGCGCTGCATCTGATGCGGCAGCCCGCCGGCAGCGGTGTGGATGTCGCCAAGACGACGACCAACAACATTTATGCCGTGGTCAGCGGCAGCGCCCGCTTCACCGCCGAAGGCGGGCTCACCGAAACGCTCGCGCCGGGAGATGTGATCGCGGTCCCGTGCTGGCACGAGCACGCCATGGATGCGCCGGAGGATGCGGTCGTCTTGCGCGTGTCGGACGAGCCGCTGTTGGCCAAGCTGGGTTTGGTAAAGACCGCGACCCATTGATAGGGCGCAATTCATCAATAGGCCGGCCCGTCGGGCCCGGGGAGGGACCATGACGGATCAGCTCAAAGAGACGCTCACTAATGCGGGCCGGGTGCTGGTCAGCGAGGACCAGGGCGACTATGTGGCAGGCCACATCACGGTACGGCTGCCGAACGACACCGAGCGCTTCCTGATGAAGCCGGCCGGTATCGGGCTCGACGAAATGTCGCCCGAGAACATCATCACGGTCGATCTCGAGGGCCGCAAGGTCGGCGGCAGCATGCCGCGCCACAACGAGGTCTTCATCCATTCCGAGGTGTTGCGCGCGCGACCCGACATCCATTCGGTGATCCACACGCACGCCACCCATGCGGTCGCCTTCTCGTCGCTCGGGCGACCGCTGCTGCCGATCGGCAATGACGGTTCGGTATTCAGCGACGGCGTGCCGATTTTCTCCGAGACCACCGATCTCATCGTCAATCAGGAGCGCGGCCGGGCGGTCGCCCGCTGCCTGGGCGGGCATCCGGCCTTGATCCTGCGCAACCACGGCATCGTGACGGCGGGCCACTGCATCGAGGAGGCGGTTTGGCTCGCCCTGAAGCTGGAGCGCGCCTGCCGGGTGCAGCTCCTGGCGGAAGCCGCCGGCGGTCCCAAGCTGTTTGCCGAAGGCGAGGACCTGAAGAAGAAGAGCGGGCGCGCCAATCGCAGCGACCTGCATACCAACGTGTTCAACTATCTGGTGCGGCGCTGGGCTTGCGCCCATTGTGGCGGCGAGGTCAAATCGCCTACTCAAGTGACGACCTACGAAATGCCGCCGGAATGATCGCACCCCGAGCATAAGTCTAGATCATCAAGTCCCGACAATTGAATTTCGAGGAGAGCAATCGGTGCGTTACATCGACGCCTACAATCATTTTTTTCCGAAGCAATATTACGATGCGCTGCTGGATACGCCGGCCGGGGCCAAGGATCTCGGCAAGCGGGTGCGCGGCATTCCGGCGCTTTCCAATCTCGACGAGCGCCGCCGTGTGGTCGAAATGTTCGACGATTATTCCCAGGTCCTTTCGCTCGGATTGCCGCCGGTGGAGCGGCTGTGGGGTCCCGATCGGTCGCCGGAGATGGCCCGCCTCGGCAATGATGGCCTCGCCGAGATCGTCGCCAAGCATGCGGACCGGTTCGTGGGCTATTCGGCCCTGCTGCCCATGAACGCGCCGGAGGCGGCGGTCAAGGAGGCCGAACGGACCCTGAAGGACGGAGCCAACGCCATCCAGCTCGCCACCAATGTCAACGGCATGGCGCTCGACGAACCGCGGTTCTTGCCCGTCTTCGAGGTCATCGCCAAATCCGGAAAGCCGATCCTGCTGCATCCCTCCCGCACCCGCGACATGCCCGACTACCCGACCGAAAAGCACTCCAAATACGAAATCTGCAGCGTGCTGGGCTGGCCCTACGAGACCGGCGTGACGCTCGCGCGGCTGGTGTTCTCGGGAATCATGGACCGGTTTCCGGACCTCAAGGTGATCGCGCATCATCTGGGCGGCGTCATTCCGTATCTCGAGGGGCGCGTGGCGCACAGTTTCGATCAACTGGGCTCGCGCACCTCGGACGAGGACTATGCGTCGCTGCTCAAGAACCTCAAGAAACGTCCCTACGACTATTTCAAGGACTTCTACGGCGATACTGCGGTCGAGGGGGCCCGCGCCGCCACGGTCTGCGGCCTCGATTTCTTCGGCGCCGACCACGTGCTGTTTGCGTCAGACTGTCCGTTCGACAAGGAAAAGGGTCCCGGCTACATCCGCTCGACCATCTCGGTCATCGAGTCGCTCGGCCTGTCGGCGGCCGACCAGGAGCGCATCTGCCACGGCAATGCAGAACGCATGTTCGGGCTCGCGCCGTCGAAATGAGGTGCACCCTTTGATCAAGCTGCGTGTGAACCGTTGAGAGCTCCATGACATCGGCCCGCCGGATCGATTTTCATTTTCATCTCATCCCGAAATTCTATCAGGATGCCGTCTATGAAGCCGGCACCGGGCCGCTGATCGGGCGCTACCCGGACTGGTCGCCGGAGCGGGCCTTGGAATTGATGGACGCCCATTCGATCGAGGTGGCGCTCACCTCGCTGGCGCAACCCGGCGTGCAATTCGGCGATCCGAATAAAGCCCGCGCGCTGGCGCGCCGGTGCAACGACTACGCGGCCGAGCTGAACGCGCGCTGGCCCAAGCGCTTTGGCGCCTTTGCGGTGGTTCCGCTGTGGGCGATGCGCGAGGCCATCGACGAGATCGGCTACGCGCTCGACGTGCTCAAGCTGCAGGGCGTCTGCCTGTTCGCCAGCTATGGCGCCAAGTTTCTCGGCGACCCGCATTTCGATCCGCTGCTGGAAGAGCTCGATCGGCGCGCGGCCGTGGTCTTCGTCCATCCGGCCTTGCATCCCTCGAGCCGGACGCTCGATCTGCCGTGGCCGGGCTTCATGATGGAGTATCTGTTCGACACCACGCGGGCCGCGGTCAATCTGGTGTTCAGCGGAGCCACCGAGCGATTCCCGCGCATCCGCTTCGTGCTGGCCCATGCGGGCGGCCTGGTGCCGTATTTCGCTTGGCGGCTGTCGGTTTCGCCGATGATCGATGCCCGGCTGCCGCAGGTTCCGCCCGAGCAGATTTTCGCTCGGCTGGGGCAGTTCTGGTATGACACCGCCTTGTGTCCGACGCCGCAGACGATGGCGTGCCTGGCCGGCGTCGCGCCGCCCGAGCAGATCGTGTTCGGCACCGACTGGCCGTTCGCCAACGCCAAGGTGCTCGCCGAGGCGTCCAAGCTGTACGGGACCGCGGGGCCCAGCGCGGGCCTGCAGCGTGGCGCGATCGACCGCGTCAATGCGCTGTCGCTCTTTCCGCAATTCGCCTGATCTCATATATGATGGTGGCGAACACGCGAAGCGTGACCGCGATTTCGGATGCAGCCGGTTGATGGGCCACGCCGTCTACCGTACGCAACCTATCGCCGAGCTCAACGAGGCCACTCATGACGCAGATTCGCCCCCTGGCGCAGCCCGTGCGACGCCGTCCCGGAGAGCTCGGCGTGCACTCGCTCGACCGATTCAATTTCACGGTGCCCGATGTCGAAGCAGCGCGGAAATTCTATTCGTGTTTCGGCCTCGACGTGCAGGAGGCGGCGAACGCCCTCAATATCCATACGCATGGCCATCCGCATCGCTGGGGGGCGGTGGTGGAGGGCGCGCGCAAGAAGCTGCAATTCATCTCCTTCGGCGCGTTCGAGGAGGATCTGCCGCGCTTTCGCGAGCGGCTCGAGCGATTGCGGATCGATCGGCTCGACCCGCCGCCCGGGGTCGAATCGAACGGCATCTGGCTGCGCGATCCCGACGGAACCGCCATCGAGATCAGAGTGGCCGAGAAGACCTCGCCTGACGTGAAGTCGTCCTTCGACAATGCCTCGGCCGGCCCTGGCGTGCAGAGCGCCCCCAGCCGCAGCAAAGTCTCCAAGGTGCGGCCGCGCCGGCTCGCGCACATGCTGGTCTTCACCCGCGACATACCGCAAACCATCAAGTTTTACGCGGAGGTGCTGGGGCTTCGGCTGTCCGACCGTTCGGGAGACATGATCGCGTTCATGCACGGTATCCACGGCAGCGATCATCACATGATCGCTTTCGTGAAGTCGGAAGCGCCCGGGCTTCATCACCTGAGCTGGGATGTCCCGTCGATCAATGAGATCGGCATCGGCGCCATGCAGATGGCGGACAAGGGTTTTGCCGCCGGTTGGGGATTGGGCCGCCATGTGCTCGGATCGAACTACTTCCACTATGTGCGCGATCCCTGGGGAAGCTATGCCGAGTACTCGTCCGATATCGACTACATTCCGGTCGATCACGATTGGAAGGCAGGCGACCATCGACCATCCGCCGGAGGATTCCTTCTACGTTTGGGGTCCGACACCGCCGCAGGACTTCGCGTTCAATTACGAGGCGGGGAATAGCGAATAGGGAGTAGGTTGTGTACTATTCGCTACTCGCTACTCACTCCTCACCGCTCGCTCCTTGCGCCGGGCCGCCCGGCCATCGCTCGTGGGTGAGCGGAATTGTCAGCTTGGCCTCCATTCCTTTCGGTCCGAAGGTCTGTAGCACTTTGCCGTTGAGCTGGCGCTCGATCACCGTGTGCATGAGCTTGGAGCCGAAGCCCGGACGCCGGTTGCGTTTATGGGGCGGGCCGTTTCGTTCCTTCCAATCGAGCAGCAAGGTCAATCCTTGCTCGGTTCTCTGCACCGACCAGGTCACCTCGACCCGGCCCAACCGCGTCGAAAGGCTGCCGTATTTGCTGGCATTGGTCGCGAGCTCGTGCACCGCCGCGCTCAGCCCGAAGGTCGGATCGGGCTCGAGAAAAACGTCGGGACCGGCAAGCGATATTCGCTCGAGATACGGCGCCAGCAGCGGGTTGAGGATCTCCGTCAGCGACGCCGATCGCCAACCGCTCTCGGTGATGAGCCGGTGCGCATTGGCCAACGCCAATACCCGGGCCTCGTATTTGGGAACCAGCTCGGCGAGATTCCTCGAGCTCTTGGCGGTCTGTGAAAACAGCGCCAGCAGCTGTGCAAACAGATTGCCGGAACGGTGGCGCAGCTCGCGGATCATCAGCTCATGACGTTGGTCCAATTGGCGGCGCTGGATCGCTCCCGCGATCATGTTGGCGACGGCCGCGAGAAACGAGACGTCATTTTCGCTGAAGCTCCGCCGTCTGGTGGCGTGCGCGCCGAGCACCCCATAGGTGCGCCCGTCCCGTCCCGCGATCGGGATCGTGAGCCCGCTGACGGCGCCATGCTGATGCAGCAGCGCCTGTTCGCCAAATCTCGTCTCCGCGGAAAGATTCTCGACGATCACCGGCCCTCCCGAGGCAAGGGTGAAACCGGCCTGCGAATCGCGGTCGGTCGACACCAGGGCGGTCCCGACCAGTCCGGGCAGCCATCCGGACCCCGCCCTGAGCAGGAGCTCGGCGTCTCCGGGGACCAACTCGAGGATTTTTACCAATTCGACATCGAGGGTTTCGGCGATGGTCTTTACGCAATCCTCGAAAAATCGTTGCAGGCCGAGCTCGGTCAGGGCCTGGGCGCCGAGCCGTGCCACCGCTTCCTGCTGCTTGGCGCGAATGCGAAGCTCGCGATGCGTGTTGGCGCGCTCGGTCACGTCGCGGCACAGGCCGAGCAACTTTACCGGCACTCCGTCCTCGACCACGACGGCGGCGAGCGTTTCGATCCACCGCTCCTCGGCGCCGGGCTTCGGCAGGAGCCGATATTGCACGCGGCGCGGCGTGCGCGTCCGCAAGGTCTCTTGCATGGCCACGATGACGGCGGGCCGATCGTCGGGATGAACCTCATTGTCGAGAATCATCGTGGTCCCCTCGAAGCTGCCTTCGGTGAGACCGCAGATATCCTCGATATTGGTCGACCAGGTCGCCCGATTGGAGCGAATGTCCCACGACCAGATTCCGATCTGGCCGGCTTCGAGCGCGACGCAAATCAGCTCGGGATCAGGAAAGAAAGGCAGTGGGGGGCTCACCTCCAGCGACGAGCCTTGGGCCGTCTCTTTGCCGTTCTCGCGCGGTCGAGGTCTGGCTGCGGTCATGGGAAGTCGTATCCGTTCGTCACCTCGGTATTCGCCCCCTCAGTATAGACCGAAGGCGGCGGCGAGCGGAAAGCTTGATGCGATCGCTGGAGAGCAGGCCATCGTCGAGCCTAGCCGCCAAGCGGTAGCCGCGCTCCGGAAAGTCCTGTCTGCCATGACCTGCCTCTGTCCGCCATGCCGCGCCCCGCTCACTACAAGCACACTACTACCCAAAAGTTCCACGCCGGCCGCCGAAGGGTTGCGCGCCGGGGCCGAGAGTTGATTGCGGGGCGGTGCGAGCAGGCCGCCACCGCTGGTTGCGACCGCAAGCTTGGATGAGGCTCTACCCTACGCGGTCTTACGTCACGCAGTTCTGCGCAAGCTTCGCCGCCGATGAATGGTCCATCGGGCCGAAAGCGGATTCGCATCCGTCCAACGATTTCGGGCTGGATCCGGCGGGCCCCTGCACTTCGAAAGGCGCCGCGCCGGGCGGCCGGACAATGACCCTCAATCGGTCACCCTTGCCTGAGCGATTCACCGTGTCGGGAATCCTGGTATCGGAAATCCTGGGCTCGCGGCTTGAATCGGGCATTGGTCCAACGAGCGTCGCCGGAACCGCAAGAGCCACCGCAAAGCTCAGCGCCGCGACCGCGGCGCCAAGGGCGCTGACCAGAAAGGTGGAATGAATATACTTGAAATGAAGATGCATCGACATCGACCTGTCCGAACAACGCCCGCCCCCGATACCGACAGATCAACGTGCGTCCTGATGGTTCGGTTCCAAAGGTCTTGTTCGACGAGCCGGGGCTGAATGCTTCAAGAGGCCGCGCAATCCGTTTTCAGCCTCGATTGCGGAGCCAGCCCTGATTGCGGAACCACGCGAGCGGCCGCGCGTTGTCAAAGGGGCCGGCCCCCATCCAAGCTATACTCGGCCGGTCAATCTCGGGCGCAGTTCGACGCCGTCGTCGGCTGCGCCCGATCGAGTCATTTCAACGGGTTGGAATGTCAACAGGTTGGAATGTCAACGGGTTGGAATCGATTTCCGCGGCGCGGCATCTACGTGGCGCACGCCTCGTCGAAGTGTCGAGCCTGATCAGGCCGGCACGGGTCGCTCGCGGCGCTTGGCATTGCGCTCGAAGAACAGGGCTTGGCTGGCGATGGCCGACACCATCGCGGGTTGGAAGGGCTTGGCGATCAGGAACGCCGGTTCCGGCCGCTCGCCGGTGAGAAAGCGCTCCGGAAAGGCGGTAATGAAGATCACCGGCACCTCGAACGAGCGCAACAATTCATTCACCGCATCAAGGCCGGAGCTGCCGTCGGCAAGCTGGATGTCGGAAAGAATCAGTCCCGGCTTCTTGTTTTTCATCAGGGCGATCGCTTCGCCGTGAGTGCTCGCCACGCCGATGACCCGGTGGCCGAGGCCTTCGATCAACCCTTCGAGCTCCATGGCGATAAAGGGCTCGTCCTCGATGATCAGAACGTCGGTCGCGATCTGGGCGGCGAGTTCCCGTCCGGACTCCTCGATGAGCCGGCGCAGAGTCAAGACGTCGACATCGAGAACGTGCGCGGCATCGGATTCGTCAAATCCTTCGAGGGCGACCAGCAGAAAGGCCTGGCGCGGCAACGGCATGAGGTTGCCCAGCTTCTGCTCGCCAGGCTGCAAGGTCTCTTCCGGCAGGGCTGCCGCATTGATCGGAACCGAATTCCAGATCTTGCTGAACAGACGAAAAAGCGCCACGCGCGGGCCGGTGGCCTCGTCCAGGACCGACGGGTCGGCAATCACCGCCTCGAGCGTGGTCGTGACATAGGCGTCGCCGGAAGTCTGGCTACCGGTCAGGGCGCGCGCATAACGGCGCAGAAAAGGCAAATCTTGGGTGACTATTTGTGATCTCGACACGTCCCCTCCAGAACTGAACGATTCAGCATAACCAGGACAACGCCGGTCGCCGCAGAAAGTTCCATGGGGGTCGAAAAGCATGGATTTGCATGGTTTTTGCGGAACGGATCGATTGTCCTGGAGTTATGTCCTGATAGGCGCAGAGGTAGTTCCTCGGCCCTGCCATTTGGACGCGGTGAAACAGAAAATGACGAAGCGGAAGCCGCCTGGCGCAGCAGTGACCGGCCAGCAGCGATCGAGGAGAGGCGCAGTCCCGCATGACGGTGTCATGCGGTGGGTGGAACGAAAATCGCTTCTGCTCCCGAGGATAGAGCCCCCGGGGACAGAGCCTCCGGAGCCGGAACCTCCGGAGCCGGAGCGGGGATTGAAGGCAAGGAGGCGCGGACGTCTCAACGGCTCCGTTCTGGCCGTGCTCGGCAAGGGCCTCGAGGATTGCTTCGACGAGATCCGCAAGCAAGAGGTGCCGGAACGCTTCAAGCTGCTTCTGCAGCAATTTTGACGAGCCACAGGACAAAGGATCGCACCGATGACCCTGGCACCGTCGCTACGTGAGGCGATGCTTGGTGTCGTCCCGAGCCTGCGCGCATTCGCGATGTCGCTTTGCGGCAATGTCGATCGCGCGGACGACCTCGTGCAAGAGACCCTGTTGCGCGCGATCGCCAATATCAATTCGTTCGAGCCGGGGACGAACATGTCGGCTTGGCTCTTTACGATCTTGCGCAATCTGTTCCGTTCGGAATACCGCAAGCGCCGCCGCGAGGTCGAAGACGGCGATGGTCGGTATGCGGACAGCCTGAGATCACATCCGGAGCAGCCGGGCCGGGTGGAATTCGAGGAGTTGCGCGTGGCTCTCGCCAAGCTGCCGACGGACCAGCGCGAGGCGCTCATTCTGGTCGGCGCGTCGGGTTTCTCCTACGAAGAGGCTGCGGCGATCTGCGATTGCGCGGTCGGGACGGTCAAGAGCCGGGTCAATCGCGCGCGCACGCGCCTGGCCGAGCAGCTTTCGATCGACAGCGCCGATGATTTCGGCCCCGACCGCATGACGCGGGCCATTCTCAGCGCCGGCGGACGCGGCTGAAGCACGCTGGTGCCGGCGCCCGCGATGGCGTCCGATCAAGGATGCACGTCTTCGGTGAACCAATCCGTCGGCAACTCATGGCCGATGCCGCTCTCTTTGGCCTTGCGATACACAACCGCGCCGGCCGCGGCGAATTGGTAGCCGAGCCCGAGATTATTCATGAAGCAGGTGACCTCTTCCTCGGACTTGCGGCCTTCGACCTTGCCGGCGATCAGTTCCGGCAGCGTCGGGAGCTTCTGGAAGTCCAGCTCGATCGCCGTCGACCAGCCCCGCTCGTTGTCCGTCTCGGCAAAAGCAAGATCGCTGGTCGTGACGTGGATGGGGCTTTCGTCATGGGAATGAAGCACGATTCGATCGGCCCGCTTGAGCGCCTTCATCTCGATCTCCGGAAGCTTGATGGAGCTCAAGTGAATTCCCGGCGTGATCCAGCGTTCGAAAAAGACGTTGTCGAGCGTATTGGTCGCGCACATGACGATGTCGGCGCCTGCGATGGCGTCTTCCGTCTGATCGACCGGGATGACGTCGACCCCGAGCACAGCGCTCATCTGCGTGCAGAAAGCTTCCCGGTTGGCGGCGTTCGGGCTGAAGCAGCGGACGGTTTCGATCGCCCGCACGGCGCATACGGCCATGAGCTGCGCGCCGGCCTGCCAGCCTGAGCCGAGGATGCCGACGCTGCGGGCGTTCTTGCGGGCCAGGTATTTGACGCCCAGGCCGTTGGCGGCGCCCACGCGCATTCGCTGCATGACGCCGTCGGGCAAGATCGCCAGCGGCTCGCCGTTCTCGGTCGAGAACAGCAGCACCAGCCCGCAATAGCGTCCATTCGGGGCGGCCGGCACTTTTTCGCGCCGGACATTGTTGCCCCGCTTGGGAAAGGTCACGATATCGGAATTGATCCGGACCGCGCCAATTCCAAGCTTCGGAATGACCCCATCCATCGACTTGAGGGCATATACCGCGTCCGGCCGCGATGTCGGCGTGATGCAATCGGAACGCGTGCGCGAGACGCCGCGGCCCTCCGCCAATTCCAGATAGGCCTCCTCCAGCACGTCGATGCAATCGGGCATCGTCAGCAGCTTCTCGACATCTTCGTTGGATAGGATCAAAGTCATGTTCGGTGCCGTTTCAAGACGAATATCGCGATCGATGGTGCAGACCAAGAATTAGAGACCAAGGGTTGCAAGACAACGATGTGCAAATCTTGGCTCCTCAAAACAAGACTTGGTTTCCTAACATAGGACTTGTTTTCCTAGGACAGGACTTGGCACCTTTGGCAGACGCGATCGGGGGAAGCAAGCGACGATGAGCGTACAACAGATGACGAGACTTCGCGTGGCGCTGGGCGACTATGCGCACACGAAGGCGCTGAAGAGCAGCGAGATCGCCTCGCGCTCCCTCGCGCTCGACTTCGCCCAGATCAAGCCGGTCTTCAAAGCTTTCGGCACGATGATCCGGGAGCAGGCTTTCGACGTCAGCGAGATGGCGATCGTCACCTATCTGCAGGCGAAATCCCATGGCAAGCCCATGGTGTTGCTGCCGGCGGTGATGATGGGGCGATTCCAGCACCATTGCATGCTGTACAACGCCGAGCACGGCAGGATCACGCCATCCGACTTGCCTGGCCGCCGGGTCGGCGTGCGCTCCTTTGCCCAGACGACCGGCGTATGGCTGCGCGGCCACCTGCAGAACGACTACGGCGTCGATATTGGGCGCGTGCAATGGGTCTCGTTCGAGGATGCGCATGTGAGCGAATTCCGCGACCCCCCCGGAGTCGAGCGCGCCGGCGCCGACAAGAACCTCGGCAAGATGGTGCTGGCCGGCGAGCTTGCGGCCGGCATCTATGGGGCCGAACTGCCCGACGACAAGAGGCTCCAAAGCGTCATCCCGGATCCCGAAGCGGCGGCCCTGCAATGGCATGCCAAGCACGGCGTGGTGCCGCTCAATCATATGGTGGTGGTCGCCGGGGACTTGGCGCGATCGCAGCCCGAGGCGGTGCAAGAGGTCTATCGGATGCTGCTGGCGAGCAAGCGAGCCGCCGGGTTGCCGAAGCCGGGCGGCCTCGACATGCATCCGTTCGGCTTCGAGGCATGCCGACCCGCCTTGAAAATGATCATCGACTATTGCGTGCAGCAGCGGCTCATTCCGCGGCGCTTCGAGGTCGAGGAGCTGTTCGACGACACCACCCGGGCGCTTGGCGCCTGAACGGCCGCGTCAGGCCGGCGCCGTGGATCATTCGGCGGGCAGCCATGGGAACGCCTTCATCAAGTATTTCTATTTGCCGGTGAAACTCCGCCCTGGTGGCCGGATTTGAGCACCGCGGCGTGCCGGACGAGGCTGTCGGCTTTTACCCCGAGGCAACTCTTGTCCTGTATTGGGATTTTGGATGCGATGGTCTGGTGTCAAAGGCCATCGCGGAACGGTTAGGAGAGCGCCTTGGCGAAATATGTCGGGTCAAAGTCAGCGTCGGTGCGCCGGGCGCCGCGCGCGAGCGTCGCTCTCGCCTTCGTTGCCGGCGCGCTGTTGACCGGCTTGCCCGGGCCGGCCGAGGCCGCAATGCCCGGGTACTACTACCCCTATCCCAACATTGATCCCTACTTTGATCCCAACTTCGGCCCCAATCCCATTGCCAGGCCCAACCCCATCGTCAGGCCCAATCCCAAGCCCGACCTTAAATCCGGTCTCAAACCCAACCTGAAGCCCGATCAAAAACCTGAGCCCGCAAAGGACTTCGGCGCACTGCCTAAGGGCCCGCTCCAAATCGTGGTGTCGATCGCCGACCAGCACGTCACGCTCTACAGCAACGGGGTTCGGGTCGCGCAGGGCCCGGTTTCGACCGGCGTGCCGGGCCGGCCGACGCCGACGGGCGTGTTCAGCATCATCCAGAAGGACCGCTTCCACCATTCCAATCTCTACAGCAACGCGCCCATGCCGTTCATGGAACGCATCACCTGGTCCGGCGTCGCCCTGCATGAAGGGCCGCTGCCTGGCTACCCGGCCTCGCACGGTTGCGTCCGGATGACCCATGACTTTGCCGCGCGGCTTTGGCAGGTCGCCCGGCTCGGGGTGCGGGTGATCGTGGCGCGCAATGACGTGCTCCCGGCCGATTTCGACCATCCGCGCCTGTTCGGACCAAAGCTCAAGCCGCCCGAGCCTCCGGTCGCCGGCGATGATCCCGACAAGCATGTCGAGGCGAGCGCGCCGGTCAATTTCGCTCAGGTGGCGGTCCCGGGCCCGCAGACTGCCTCCGACCGAGTCGGGACCACGGCCACGCCGATCGCCGGCGTCGCGCCGGACCCCACATCCGCAGCCCCGACGGCCCCGGACGCTTTGCGCGGGAGCGTCGAGACCACTGCGAGCGTCCCAGCTCCGGTGCCCGAAGTGGCCGGCGAGCCGGCTGTCGTTGCGACCCAGCCGGCGGTCGCCGATCCGCCCAAGCCCGCCTTGGATGCGGCCGATCCGGTCAAGGCCACCCCGATGCCGACGTTGCCCAAGGCGCGGATCGCCGAGCAGTCCGTGCGGCACACCGGATCGGTGGCGGCCTTCATCAGCCGCAAGGAGAAGAAGCTCTTCGTGCGCCAGGGCATGGAGCCGCTGTTCGATGTGCCGGTCGAGATCGAGCATCCCGAGCAACCGTTTGGGACGCACGTCTTCACCGCGCTCGGATTTGCCGACAGCGGCACCCGCATGCGCTGGAATGTGATGAGCATAGCGGCGGAGCCCCCACGGCAGGCGATTTCCGCGAAGATCGGACCGAAGGCACATCTGGAGGCGAGAGTCGCGGAAGTCTATGTACCGCAGACCGCCGCCCAGGTGCTCGATCGCATCCAGATCCCGCAAGAAGCGACCGATCGGATCGGCGAGATCTTGTTGCCCGGCGCCTCGCTGGTGATTTCCGACCAGGGACTGGGCGAGGAAACCGGCGAGGGAACCGACTTCATCGTCCTCACGCGCTGAATGGGGCCCGGGCGCCGGGAGAAATCGGCACGGCTTCGAGCCGAGGCTGCGGCCATCATTTTTGCGTTGCCGCATGCGGACGGATCCCGCCGCCTCGCGGGGGCAGGCTCGTGCCGAACACGCATGGACCGGTTTCACATTTGGAGCGGTTTCACATCGGCTCGAAACAGAACCCGCTCCGGCATTTTTTACGCTGCCGCATTTCCGGACGGAAAACCCGATTCCACTTTTCCGGAAAAATGCTCTAGGCTGGCACCAGCGCTGAGCCGCCCAGCCGTGCGGACATGTGAGGAGCTTGCGTAACCGAGCATGTTCGAAGGATTTACCCGCTCCGAGATCAAGACCAGCGGCGCGCGAATTGTCACGCTGGTGGGCGGCAAGGGCCCCCCGCTGTTGCTCATGCATGGCAACCCGTTCACCCACGTCTCCTGGCACAAGATCGCGCCGCGCCTGGCCAGCGAATTCACCGTGATCGCCACCGATCTGCGCGGCTACGGGGATTCCGAGAAGCCGCCCGGCGGGCCCGATCATTCCGGCTATTCGTTCCGCACCATGGCGCAGGACCAGATCGACGTCATGGCGGCGCTCGGCTTCGATCAGTTCTACGCGGCCGGCCACGACCGCGGCGCCCGCGTGCTGCATCGCATGTGCCTCGACCATCCCGGCAAGGTACGGCGCGCCGCCATCCTCGACATTATTCCGCAGCACTATCTGCTCAACAACATCACCCGCGCCTGGGGCACCTTCTCCTGGCACTGGTTCTTCAATATCCAGCCCTATGATTTGCCCGAACGGCTGATGGGCGCAGACCCCGACTATTTCATTCGCAAGAAGCTGGCCAAGACCGAGCAGGGATTGAGCTTTTTCGAGCCGGCGGCGCTTGCCGAATATATCCGCTGCTTCCGCGATCCGGCGACGATCCACGCCATTTGCGAGGACTACCGCGCCACTTTCGGGGTCGACCTCGCCATGGACACGGCCGATTTCGAGGCCGGCCGCCGAATCGACTGCCCGCTGCTGCTGCTGTGGGGGGCGACCGGCGGTGTTGGTCGCAATCAGCGCTCGATGGAGGTCTGGCCGCGCTATGCCGGCGACATAAGGCGCGCGCAGGCGCTGCCTTGCGGGCACTATCTCTCCGAGGAGGCCCCGAACGAAACCTACGCGGAGCTGCGCGCGTTTTTCGCGGCGGCGGAGCCGGGGTCGCTGCCCGTGACCTGAGCGAAATAATCCCAGCCTGCGACAATTGATCCGATGATGGCGCCGCGCGGTGCGGTCATTATGCCTGCTCCCGATGTCTGCACCCGAAATCCCTGCACCCGAAGACCAAGCCGATCCAATGACGCCTGGTGACAAATCCGAGCCGCGGCAGCACGACGGAATCGATGTGAATAAAATGCCGTTGCAGTCATCGGGGCAACCGCCGGGCCGGGGCGCGGCGGCGCTCGACATTTTGCGAAAAGTGGCTCGATTCTGCGACGAAACGCTTGGCTGGAACCGGATTGGATTCCTGTTGAGCCTGACCATCATTGCGATTGCGGCGATGGCGCTCTTTCACATCCTGCGCCACATCAAGGTCCGCGAAGTCATCGCCGCCATGCTGGCGGCCCATGCGAGCGACATCGCGTGGGCATCGGTGTTCGTGGCCGGCGGCTATCTCACGCTGACCTTCTACGATTTGTTCGCGTTGCGCACGATCGGGTGGGCGAAGGTTCCCTACCGGGTCGCGATGCTGGCGAGCTTCACCAGCTATTCGATCGGCCACAACGTGGGCGCCAGCGTGCTGACCGGGGGCGCGGTGCGCTATCGGATCTATTCGACCTGGGGGCTCGATGCGATTGCGGTCACCAAGCTCTGTTTCGTGGCCGGCCTGACCTTCTGGCTCGGCAATGCCACCGTGCTCGGCCTGGGGATTTTCTACGTTCCCGAAGCCGCTTCCGCGATCGATCAAATGCCCGCCTGGTTCAATCGCGGCCTGGCGCTCGTGATCCTGACGGTGCTGGCGTCCTATATTGCATGGGTGTGGCAGCGCCCGCGCGTCATCGGTCGCCACGGCTGGAAAGTGACCCTGCCGGGCGGTCCGCTGACACTGCTGCAGATCGGCATCGGCATCGTCGATCTGGCTTGCTGCGCGCTTGCCATGTACATGCTCCTGCCGGTCGAGCCCAATGTCGGTTTTGTCACCTTGGCGGTGATCTTCGTCGCTGCCACGTTGCTCGGCTTTGCCAGTCATGCCCCCGGCGGCATCGGTGTGTTCGACGCGGCCATGCTGGTGGCGCTGTGGCAATTCGATAAGCAGAAGCTATTGGCGGGTCTGCTGCTGTTTCGTCTTCTCTACTACATCGTGCCGTTTGTGCTTTCGCTTTTGATTCTGGGAGGACGTGAGGTCGTCTTGGGCCTGCCGGGGCGCTCCGGCGGGCCGCCGCCGCGAGCTGGCGGATCGGCGCGGGATCGATCGGCCGGCGAGGACACGCATGAGCACTAAGTCGGCTCCGCCATGCGGAAACGATTGCGGCCGCCGACGCGAAACCGCTATGAAGCCCCCCGCTCCATGGCTCTCCCGCGCGCGGGAGAGCCATGGAGCGGGGCGCGACAATCTCGAGCGCGGCAAATCCGATGACGGCGATCCACGATGGCGGACGAGGCGCGCGCCCGGGCGCATGGTTCGATCGGCTCAAGCGCGCTCGTTTCGTATTGATCGTAGCCGCAGCGGTGTTTGCGGTGTTGTGGGAAAGCGGAGCGCTCGCCACGCAGCCGGCGCTGGCCGCTTTTGCCATCATCGCGGTTGCGGCGCTGATTCGGGCGGCCAGCGGCGAGATCGCGCGGGCGGCCTTGCCGCGCGACGATTCGCCTGCGCTGCGCGTCGGCGACCCGGTGGTCGAGGCCGTGCTTGCCGGGCTGCCGGATCCGGTGGTGGCGCTCGATCGTCATGGTGATGTGGTCGCCCTCAATGCGCGCGCAAGCGCGATGGCGCCGGCGCTTCGGCGCGGCGAGCCAGTCTCGCTGGCGCTACGTGTCCCCGAGG
>Ga0209068_10000791_pt1 | contig 16266 bp, 17 predicted proteins | sample ColStrG_CSR_2012_FD_187200 | JGI IMG/M metagenome (GOLD analysis project Ga0209068, IMG submission 187200) | Freshwater sediment microbial communities in response to fracking from Pennsylvania, USA - Cold Stream Run_MetaG_CSR_2012 (SPAdes)... | ecosystem: Environmental > Aquatic > Freshwater >... | reverse complement strand
GGCCACGCCATGGGAGGCGAGGTCCCACTTCCAACTCACGAAGATCGCGCCGACCACCGCGATGAGCGCCCCGGGGACGACCTTGGTCACGTACTTCGAGAACAGGATCACGACGATGACCGAGGCCGACATCGCGACGGTCGCCCAGCTGATCCCCGAGATCCCTTGGAGCGTCGAGATCGCCTTGCCGATCGCGCCGCCGAACTTGTGGCCGTGCACCGTGATGCCGGTGCCCTCGGGGATGCCCAGCAGTCCCCCGATCTGGCCAAGCGCCACCTCGATGCCGACCCCGGTGAGGAACCCGACCAGCACCGTCCGCGAGAGGAAGTCCGCCAGGAAACCGAGCCCGATGAGCCGCGCGAGGATCAAGAACCCCGCTGCCATAAGCGCAAGCGCGCCGGCGAGCGCGATCCACTGGCTCGAGTCGGCAACTGCGAGCCCGGTGAGGCCGGCGGCCATCACCGCCGCGGTCGCCGAGTCGGCGCCGACGACGAGGTGCCGCGACGAGCCGAGGAGCGCGAAGGCGAGCATGGGGAGCAGGATCGTGTAGAGGCCCGTGATGACAGGCATCCCAGCGATCGTCGCGTAGCCCATGACCTCGGGGATCGCCAATGCGGCCAGCGTGATGCCGGCGACGACCTCGGTCGGGATCCTCTTGCGGTCGATGGGCAGGACGCCCTCAAGCAGTGGAAGGTGCCGTGTGGGCGCCGTCGACTCGTTGCCCGTCTGCGTCATCTCTCCCCTTCGATATCACCACCGGAAGCGTCACCTGACATGATGCCCTTTCGCCGCCCCTCACAACGACATGCGGTGGGTCACAGCGCACACGACAAGGTTCCCGCCCGGTGTCCGGCGCAGTGCCAGCAGTGCGCCTTGCGCGCTGCCCAGTGTGCAAGGAATTGGTCGTGGGTTTGGCCCAGGTGGAGTTAGGTCGCTTACCTTGCACACACGTCACCGCTGAGGTCGCCCGAGCGCAAGATCGCCGCAGCACTCGCAGGTGCCGTCGCGGGTCTCCTGCTCGGCGCGTGCGGAAGCTCCGGGGCGTCCTACGCCGACGGTTACAGCGTCGGTCAGGCATACGCGGCGAGCCTCGCCACCTTCACCGCGAATCCGAGCGTTCCGCACGTTGCCTGCCTCCGGCAGTATGTGGTCGCGGCGCCGTCGAGCGACTCGAAGTCGCTCTGGCTCCGGGGGTGCGAGACCGCCTACCGCCAGATAGCCGCCAGCATGGGACAGCGGATCCCCAGTCGCTGAAACGCAGAGGCGCCGGATCCGCCCGCTCGCGACGGGTGCGCAGGCCGCTGGCGTTGTAGTGCCTCGCGCAAGGGAGGCGACACCTGCTGCCACGGCACACGCCCGCGAGCGCGCGGCATCGCGCTACTCGATGCCCTCGACGACGTACGCGGTCACGTCCGCGGCACCCCCGCGAAGCGTGCGGATCTCCGCGTACGCGGCACCCCCGAGACAGTCGACGGCCGCAGCGACGTCAGGGAACTCGAGGACGACGGTCCGACGTGCCGGCAGCTGGCCCTCGAGGACGGTCACCTCGCCCCCGCGCACGAGGTAGCGACCGCCGCACGACTCAATGTGTGGCCGCGCCTGAGCCTTGTACGCCTCATAGCGCTCGGGGTCGTGCACATCCGCGAGGTAGATCACATAGGCCGTCACGGCGCTCCAGTCAGTTGTGGGAGCACCATCTTGTCCGACGAGTCCGCGATGTATCCGCTCGTCGTGGGATGCCGAGCTTGTCCGATGCGCCACGACGCCCGGCCGCGGACGATGGACCACGTGGTGACGGTCTCGTGACGCGAGGATTACACCACGACGAGCCGCAGGGCGCAGATGAGGTGCGAGTGAGCGCATCGTGAGAGTTGGCTCAGAATCCCGTCCGCACGTCACTTCCGGCTCGACGTGCGTGCGACACGTCAGTACGTTCCGTCGCATGGGTCGGCACTGGCGAGCAGTCCGACACGAACAACAGGGGTGCCACATGCACAACAGTCGAACAGCTTTCCGATCTGCGGTCGCCGCGTCGCTCCTCGTCGGCGTCGCGATCCTCGTACCGCACGTCGCGGCCTCTGCCGGCGTCGCTTCGAGGACGGTCACGCAGTTCGGGACGCTCAGCAACTTCGACGTCTTCAATGACACCGGGCAGGAGACCCACGGCTTCGAGATCGAGCTCGACGGGATCTCCGCGTCTGACGTCACCTACGAGTTCGGCGCGCCCTATGAGCGCTACGGCAACCCCATCATCGTGCCGTTCAGCGGCGGCGTCGACGTCATCTACGCGAGCCCCTATGACCCTGCCGCCAAGCAGTTCACCGAGGGGACGCCCGTTGCACCCACACCGATCACTGCGACCGGCGGCCACGAGTGCTGGACCGGCGGGTCAGCGAACTACCCGACGGCGGGCTGCGAGCACTTCGGCCTCAGCCTGGCGGCGAATCCCACCAACATCGTGTACCACTGGCTGACCGGAGATCCGGCCAATCCCGGCAAGCTCGTGCCGGTGGGAGGCGGGGTCCCGATCCCGGCCCCGCAGTGGAGCGCGACGCCGCCGGCACCCAACAACCCCAATCCCGCGCCCATCGTCGCCGCCGCCGTCCCCGCCCCCGAGCCCGACCTCGGCCAGCAGCTCGGTACGGCGATCTGGGTCAAGGTGTACGCCACGCAGTCCCAGAAGTCCACGGATCTCGGACACCTCCTCAGCGGCGACAAGCAGGTCCCGAACGCTCCGTCGGAGGTCGAGACCGAGTGGCTGCTGATCCAGGGCGGCGTCGGCGGCGGCCTGCCGGCCGAGTTGAGCGACAGCGGACAGCTGGGCGCGAAGAGCGAGTCGATCGCCCGGAAGTACCAGTTCTTCCAGTACACCGGGCCGTACGACCCGGAGAACCACGAGGCGCTCCCGGTCACCGACTCGATGCCGTCTGCCGGCGAGCTGGGGAACCTCATCGGCAATCAGATGGTGGCGCTCAACCTCGCGCCTGGTGGCAAGGTCCCCGGCGACGTGACGCCTCCCAAGGCGTACTTCTCGGGCCGGCCCGCCGCCTCGACGAGGTCCAAGTCCGCGACGTTCCGCTTCCGTGCCACCGACAACGTCAGCAAGAAGTTCACCTACTTCTGCTCGCTGGACAAGAAGATCCCCGCGCCATGCAAGAGCCTCGTTGTCCTCCGCGGGCTGAAGGTCGGCACGCACACACTGTCGATCTACGCCATCGACGGCGCGCAGAATCCCTCGAAGGCAGTCAGCTACTCGTGGACCGTGAAGAAGTAGCCCCATGACGCCCACGACCCGGGGGGCGCCTCGCCGTCCGGGTCGTGGGCGCGAGGTCCGTGCGCTGCAGCTAGTCGATGCTGAACCAGGCGCGGACCTTCGCCTCGTGGTCCACGTAGCCCTCGCCAGAGAGGTCCACGACCACGCGGTCGATCGTTCCGCCTGTGAACGCGAACGGCGCCTTGTACGCGGGCGTTACCGCTGACGCGCTGTCACGACCTGCGCAGATACCGTCACCGGTGAGGCAGAAGAACCCGGGCTGCGTGACGATCTGGCCCTCGCCAACGGCGCGGTCGTCCACGTACAACGTCACGGTCCCCTCGGTCCCCGGCATGTCCGGGTTCGTGCTCGGTCCCGACGCTTCGAAGTGCACGGCCAGCACGTGTCCCCCCGGCGTGAGCTCGGCATCGCCCAGGACGTCCTGGAGCACGGAGCCCACCCAGTTGAACGCGTAGGAGAGCTTTCCGTCCTTCAGGTACAGGCTGTGGCCCCCTGGGACGCCCCCAGCGGCCCACAGCACGCCCTCGGCCCCACCGACGTCGTCGATGCGCACGCCCGCAGCGATGGTGTAGCTGCGTCCCTGGATGCTCGGGCCAGCCGACTCGGGGACGTCCGCGCAGTTCGGGTAGAAGACGTAGCGGTCGCGCGCTGGGCCTCCTCGAGGGCGCTCCGACAGGACCTGCTCGAGCGCGCTGCGGTCGTCGAGCGGGAGGCCCTTGTAGAGACCGGCGTAGTAGAACCACAGCGCCTTGAGCTCCTCGAGCCGCTCGGGGTGGTCGGACGCGACGTTCGTCGACTGGGATCGGTCCGTCTCCAGATGGAACAGCTCCCACTCGTCCTTGACGAAGTTTCCCCAGCTCGACAGCGGTGGGTGGACCGTTGAGGCGAGCCAGCCGTCGTGGTACAAGGAGCGCTGTCCGAGCATTGTGTAGAACTGCGTCAGCTTTCCGGGGACCTCGGGGTCGGTCAGCGCGGCCGCGAAGCTCTCCCCTTCGAGGGGGCTCTGGAGGTAGCCGTTGATCGTCTCCGGCGGCTCGATTCCCAGCAGCTCGTAGATGGTCGGTACGACGTCGACGGCGTGCACGTACTGCTGTCGCGGGATCGCCGAGGCCGGGATCTTCGCCGGCCATGCGATCATGCACATGTCGGCGACCCCACCTTCTTCGCCGGCCCACCGCTTCCAGTAGGGGAACGGGGTGTCGAACGCCCATGCCCACCCGGTGTTGTAGTGGTTGTTGGAGCCAGACGTCCCGAGCTCGTCGATGTGTGGCAGCGTCGCGTCGGTCGTGTCGTGGATTCCGTTGAAAAAGCGCCATTCGTTGAACGAGCCGTTGGGGCCGCCCTCGCCGCTCGCGCCGTTGTCCGAGATGACGACGATCAAGGTGTTGTCGAGTTCACTGATCTCTTCGAGGAAGTCGAGCACCTTGCCGAGCTGGTGGTCGTTATAGGAGATGTAGCCGGCGAAGACCTCGGCCATCCGCACGAAGAGGCGGCGTTCGTCCTCGGTCAGGCCGTCCCACGGTCGCACCGTGTCGAGCAGCGGCCAGGGCTGGCCGTCGGGTCCGGTCCGCTCGGGCTCCCCGTGGGGGTTGATGGGCGACAGCTCGGTGCCCTCGGGAAGCAGCCCGAGCGTGATCTGACGCTCGAGGATGCCCGCGCGTATCGCCTCGTAGCCCTCGTCGAAGACGCCCTTGTAGCGGTCCGCCCACTCGAGCGGGACCAGGTGCGGCGCGTGCCCGGCCTGCGGCGCCAGGTACATGAAGAAGGGCTTGTCAGGGTCGATGACCTTGGCGTCCCGGATGAACTCGACGGCCTTGTCCGTCATGTCGTCCGCGAGGTGGTACCCGTCCTCAGGGCGTCCAGGGGGCTCGACGGGGTGGTTGTCGTGGATCAGGTCGGGGTAGTACGAGTTCGTCTCGCCGCCGAGCCACCCGTAGAACCGCTCAAAGCCCCGCCCGAGGGGCCACCGCCCCTTGAAGGCGGCGAGGTTGCACTCCTCGCCGGGCGTGAGGTGCCACTTTCCGACGCAGTACGTGTTGTAGCCCTGTCGCCCGAGGACCTCGGGAAGCATGCCGTTCTCGAAGGGGATGCGCGTGGAGATCCCAGGGAACCCCGAGGCGAACTCCGCGATCGTCGCCATCCCGTTGGAGGTGGCGTTGCGCCCGGTCAGCAGGGACGCGCGGGTCGGCGAGCACAGCGCCGTCGTGTGGAAGTTCGCCAGCTTCACGCCGCGCGCGGCAATCCTCGCCATGCTCGGACAGGCGACCGGCCCCCCGAAGGAGTCCATCGTGGCGTACCCGAGGTCGTCCCACACGATCATGAGCACGTTCGGCGCGCCCGCCGGCGCCCTGGGCGCCAGGTAGGGCGTCCAGTCGGGCACCGAATCGCGAATGTCGACTGCGATTCTTCCCTTGAACTCCTTGCGCATTCTCCACTCCTCACTTGCCCGTCGTGTGCGTCGAGTTCGTCTCGTGACGGTGTCCGTGGACGCCTCGCCTGACCTCGCCAGATCTTGATTGCCACTCCGTGGCGCCGCAAGTGAATTCATCGCGACGGATCGGAGCTTTGCCGTTCCTGTCGATACCAGCGGTTGTCACGTCGGGCGTCACCAATTTTGCGCCGTCGACCTTGACACCCTGAGGAGTCACCCTGACCGATCACGTCGAGTCCTTCGCAGGTGTCGACTTCACTCTGATCGTGCCGCCTCCAGTGGTCACCGTCCGGTCGGACGGTGAGATGCTGATCTCCTTCCCTGTCGTGGTCGCGGAACTGGCAGGGAGCACGCCAGCCACTGGCGAGACACCGATCGCGACAATCCCAACCATTGCAGAAAGTACGACCTAGCCGTGAATGCGCCACGTGCATGCTCAACTCGAATCATCTCCGCCCTACGTTCCGTTCGACCTGCCACGCTGGAAGTCGGGGACGCACCACGAGGAGGTCTTCGGAGGGTGACCAACGTGTGGAACCAGGCGACGATCGAACTTGTCGTGCCGTTGGAATTCCCTGCCGGAATGCAGCGCGTCCTGACGGACGGCCGTTGGAGTTGCCATTTCGCCGAGGACGGTCCGGGGATCAGCTGAATGCGCTGGTCGCCAGTTCTCGGCTCAAGCGAGGAGCTGCGGCGTCGAGGTGCCCAGTCGCCAGAAGGTGGTTGGCCGCATCGACGAGCGCCCCGTAGGCATGCTGGGCGAAGGTGCTTCCCACCGAAAGGCGTCGGACTCCCACGGCTGACAGTTGGTCGCGCGACGGGCCTCCCGGTACCAGCAGGACGTTGACAGGTCCGCCGACCTCCTGGGTAACCCGCGCGATCGCGGAAATGTCCCGCAGTCCCGGGGCGTAGACGACGTGTGCGCCGGCCGCCCGAAACGCGGCCAGTCGCTCGATGGTGTCATCGAGGTCATCGCGCCCTCGTAGGTGGTTCTCGGCTCGTGCGGTGAGGACGAGCCCTGCGCGCTCGGCGACCTGGGCGGCGATCTGGACCCGATCGACAGCCAGCGACAGTTCGGTGATCCGCTGCTCATCAGGATCCCAGTCCTCGATGGAGCATCCTGCGGCTCCTGCTTCGGCCAACATCTCCACTGTGACGGAGATGCCGCCGGGGCTCGTCGGGAAGCACTGCTCTGCGTCGACGCTGACGGGCAGCTCGGTTGCAACACAGAGGTTCGAGACGTGTTGCCCGAGCTCGTCGCGGGTCGTCGACATGTCGAGTCGACCGAGCGACGCCGCAAAGCCCCCGCTTGTCGTTGCGAGCGCCTCGAATCCAAGGGAGGCAAGTAGTCGGCACGACCCGACGTCATGTGGGTTGGGCATCAAGAAGGTTCCCTGCTCGTGGAGGGCACGGAACTTGGAACGAGCGTCTTCGGTGGTCATCTCGCCATGTTGGGAGAGCGATGGCGGACGCGCAAGCCGTATCGGACGCGAGCCTCGACGCTGTGATGCCCTTGGCACCCGCCCCGGCAGGGGCGCCCGTCCCGCCACGACCGATCAGCCGCACGAGTCCGGGACAACGCTCTGTCGTGTTACCGAGAAGCCATCGAACTCGGCTCTCCGGTTCACGTTTCGGCTGGATCTCTGACTAGATCCCGACGAGGGCTGGATCCTCGTCTCCTTCGAGACCGTCTCGGTCGACTGGATCCGACTGTTCGGGAAGCCGCCGTGCCGCGCCTGTGGCGGCTGGCGAATCCGACGGTCCCCTTCAGTCGCCGGGTCCGCGACTGGCGCGATGGCGGAGTCAGGGAGTCTGTCGAGATTGTCCGCCTTGGAACGGCGCCCCGTCGCGTTGTCGAGCCGTAGGCTCATCCCTCGTGGTGGCTGCTCGTGGGGTGGGATCTGCAATCGTCAGGATTGTCTCGGTGAACGTGGGAACGCCTCGACTACTGGCCGATCGGGACGGCGAACGCGTGTACAGCGCGATCGCGAAGGAGCCGGTCCCTGACGGAACGACCTTGTGGCTCTCAGAAGGAAACCTTGCAGGCGATGCGCAAGCCGATCTGAGAGTCCATGGGGGTTCCGACAAGGCCATCTACGCGTATCCGGCGGAGCACTGGGAAGCGTGGGCGGCCGACCTCGGGGAGACCGTTGGAGCTGCCGCATTTGGGGAGAACCTCTCCACGCGAGGCGCACTTGAGGCACAGGTCGGGATCGGCGACAAGTGGCAGTGGGGCCAAGCCCTCATGCAGGTCTGCCAACCCCGGTGGCCATGCTTCAAGCTGTCGTTGCACCGACGCCGAGCCGACGTGCAAGTTCGTATGCGCGAGACCGGCCGCACCGGCTGGTATCTCCGGGTGCTAGAGCCCGGCGAGGTCGTAGTCGGTTCGCCACTTGACGTAGTGGAGCGCGATTCGGCCGGATTGACCGTCGCGGACGCCCACTCAGCGATGAGTGACCGGCACCTCGAGGATCGGGCCCTGGTTGAAGCACTCGCCAGCCATGCCGCCCTCGCGACCCGGTGGCGAGAGCCACTACGCGAACGCCTCTCCCGTCGATAGGTGCGGTCGGCCCACGCTGCTTGGAGTCCCACAACGTGGGATCTCGCTCCGCTCCTCGCGTCGAGCCCGAGCGGCGGGGCAGCGCTCTGCGGTCTGGCCGGGACGGCCGACGTCGTCGATGCCTCGGTCGCCGCCGCGACGCGCACGCACGGCGTCGGAGTGGTCACGTCGGATCCCGACGACATCCGCCGACTCGATCACCGACTCGACCTGACCGCCGTCTGAGCGTCCGCACGTGTCGGCGTCCAACGCTCTAAGGAGTAGGGATGATGGCAGGGACGGCGTGTACGCGCCGCCGGCTACCGCGCCCCGCGTTGGGCGCGGAAACCTCACCCCAACAGGCGCTTAGAGATGACGATCCGCTGTATCTGGTTCGTCCCCTCGTAGATCTGGGTGAACGCTCAACTTCGTCCAGCGAGTGCATCTGGGCCGAATCTATTGGTTTCCCGGTCCATCTGCAGTGCCTGTATCCACGTGGTTGACCCGAGTTGTAGGGATAGGAGTAGGGATGCTCGTGGGGCCATCCCTACTCGACCGTCGCAGACGCATCTGCTTGCAACTGTCGCCTGCCCCGGACCGGCACCTCGGGGATGCTCGCCGAGGCATGCAAATTCGATCATGCGTTTGTCGGGTCCCCCCGCGTTCCCACCTATCCGGGCATAGGCTGAATGACCTTGATGCATCGCAGTTTCGCAATGCTGTTGGCGACGGGTGCGGCCTTGGCTGGGTGCGGATCCATTCCAGCTGTTGCACCGCCGAAACATGCTGCGTTCACAGTTCAGACGACCCATGTCATCTCAACGAACAGAATCGGCGTCTTGGTTTACTTTGTGGTGCTGAATAGTGGGCCAGTGAGTGGCACGCCCTACTGTGCGCTCACTGTCGCCGGACACACAAAGCGATTGACGGGCACGCAAATGCAGTCAGGGGCTCGAGTCACACTTGGGACCTGGATCACCGGATCTGGACTTCCTCCGCAGACGCCGAGCCCGCTTCGGGTCACCGGCAGCTGCCGACCCGGATCTCCGATCTACCAACCTTTGCCCTGAGATGGGATCGCGTCCCCGACCGCCGGGTGGTGGGCACCGCCCGTTTGCTCGAGTTGCCTGCCCCGCTACGGCAAGACTGCATCGCTCTCTCGCCCTGCTTCAGGGCCCGGCGGTGACCTCGAGGTCGGCAAGGCGGGCACCAACTGCGGCACTCAGGCTCAAGTGTTGCCCGATCAGGCTCACAAACTCGCGTTCATCCCTCGTCGACGCGAAGGCTCTGACCGGAACCAACACCGATGAGCGACTCTGCTGGAAGTGGTAGCAGCCTCCACCGAGGCCGAGGCGGCGATACGTGGCCCATTTGCTTGTCCAACGGCCAGTGTCCGACTCCACGACGATTCCTGAATCGAGAACTTCAACGCTGCGGCGCCCCTGGAGCGTAGGGCTCCGCTTCCACCGGTTCGAAGAAGTGAAGAAGACTGCCCAGGTCCAAGCGCCCAGGGCGACGAGACCGGGAACTGCCAAGGCTGCGCCGCCATGCTGCAGCCCCAGAATGACCAGGTACACGGCAAAGGCGAGGCCGGGTCCAGCGATGCACCAGTAGATCGGGGTTCTTAGATCAAGCCAGCGCCGAGCACGTAAGTACTCATCTCTTGTCAGCTGGAATTCAACTTTCACCTCAGACATCCCGGGTCCAAGATTGCCACCTATCGCCGGGATTGGGCGCGTCACGGACGTCTTGCGCGGTCGTGAGACGGAGGCGACTAGTCAGCGAGTGTGATACGCACCCATGCTTTGTAGATTGGGAGGCTGCGCTCAGTGGTGAGCTGTCTGTCGATCCTTGAAGAGAACTTCCCCTTGGTTTGCATTGCTTTCGGTACCGCAAGCACACCGGCCTCCTCGGGTGAAGGCCAGCGCTCACCGACCGGTCGAAACGTGCTCAGCGAGAGCGTCGTGGTCCGCTGGTCGTAGACAGCGTCGAGCCAGTTCGGCATGAGGTCCCCTGTCACGAACTCGCCTCCGTACGATGAGTCCTGACCGTCGGAGCGGTGCACCAAGGATCGACCCTGGGCCAGCGCGCGGAATCCAACCTCGTCGTAGGGCAGCAGCGCCGCGGGATCGAGGAGCTCGGTTGCAACCTTGACCAAGGTCTCAGAGTTATAGAACCCGAGGCGGCTCACAGGTTCCTTCTGATCGAGAACGGCAAACGATCGACACGATGGGGTCCATGCGCAGAAGGACGCCCACGGAGCGAACCAGATCCCATCGAAGAACGAGGAGCTGTAGGGATGGTGCCAGGGCATCACCTCACGACCTCCCGCAGCTCTGAGCACGATCAGCCCCTCGTCGGTGTAGATCGCGAGGTCATTTGTGTCATCGGGGCGCCAGACGACTCCGTCGACTTGCTTGACGTCGACACGGTGCACCGCCGACATCCGCGCAAGATCGATCACGATGACGCTCTGTTTGGGGTGACCGTGTTCGTCATGGCCACCCACCAGCGGCAGCGCTAGGAGCGTCGAGTCGCAGGAGAACGGGTACAGGAACCCGACGTCCAAGATCTGACGATCGGCAAGGTCGTCGTCGAACACCACGGAGCGGTGGTCGCCGCCGATGGCAAGATCGAACTCCCGCCACATCGCGACTTCACCATGATGCAGCGCGCCGGGAACCGAGAGGGACAGGGTCGCCCTTGCATCGAGGCTCTCAAATGTCCGTGACTGCGCTACGAACGAGACCTGCGCGCTGAGGGCCTCGGGCGGCAGCACTTCGATCCTTTCTACGCCAGGCACTCCTCAAGCGTATGACGCAGCACGGTCTTTGGTTGGCAGTCGATGCCACCGACCAGCAAGGTGATTGGGAGCCGATCGTCAATCACGCAGAGGGTCATTGGCTCGGGGCCGAGCCATCGTCTGGGATTCGGATGCCGGAGTGCCCCTCAACGCCGGGCCCGAGGCGCCGCCTCCGATGCCTGTGGCAACCTCGGGAAGATGATCTGGCCAAGAGCTCCACTGGACGTCGCGGCGTACGTCCAGGAGGTCACGGGGCCACGCCCGTGCTTCATCTGCCGGCTCGCGGCCGAGAGCCCGCCAGGGCACGAAGTCGTCTACCGCGACCAACGCCATCTCGTGTTTCTTCCTCGCTACCCGACTCTCGAGGGTTACGTCCTTGTCGCACCTGTCGAGCATCGAGAACAGGTGGTCAGTGACTTCTCGCTCGGGGAGTACGTCGAGCTGCAGTCGTTCGTACATCAGGTCGGGCGGGCACTGAGCGAAGTTGTCCCCACCGAGCGTTTGTATCTGCTGAGCATGGGGAGTCAGCAAGGCAATCGGCACGTCCACTGGCACGTTGCCGCACTGCCCCCCGGTGTGCCGTTTGAAGATCAGCAGATCTCAGCGCTCACCGCGGAGCGAACGGGGTACCTCGTGATCTCGGAGGAAGCTCGTGACAAGTTCTCGGCGCGTCTCCGGGCTGCCTTGAGCAGCTCCGATAGGTCCTGAACCACGCGCCAACTGAGGTGTCCCCAACCGCCGGGAGCGGGTCGCATTCCGCCGGATAACGGCGGAAGAACGGGCTGCGCGAATCGATGAGTTTGGAGCCTGCAGGAGTTCGCCATTACAACGATTTACACAGCCCGGTCGCGACGAGCAAAAACAGTCCGACACACGTCAGGGAGCATGTCACTACCAGATCGATCGACGATTTCCACGCCGCGTCCCGGTACTGGTGGGTGGCCAAATTGCAAACAACAAACAGAACCACTCCTAACCCCAGCACGCTCTCATAAGTCAGTATGGCGAGACCGAACGACTCATATGCCAAATGTGGAAGACAGGAGCTCCACGTTCGATGTTGTTCCGCGTGGACTACAACGATGCTCGCGCCCACAAAAGTCAAGACAAGCTGAACACCGATCAGGGAACGGCACACCCAGATGCGCAGCGATGTCACGCCGTGGGGCGCTTTGGATCCGTCCACATCGTGGCTCCCTCTTGGCGCGGCACGATTGTCGCGGTGGCCGGACGACCGACTCATACCGGGAGACTACGCAAGAGCTTGAGCACGACTAGTCCCTGCTGAGGCGAGTGCCCCCCACCGCCGGCGAGGTCTGGGAGCAGTCACGGGTCCATGCCTTGGAGCACTCCTTCCAGATGGGTTTCGATGACGCGCCTCACGAATGGCGACAGCGGCAGGTCGGCAAGCTCGTCGAAACTGAAGACGCCGACTCCCGCACCCTCTCGTAGGTTGATGTCCGACTCCTCGATGCCGCCGAGGATGTAGAAGAGCGAGACGAGGCTCCCATCTCCCTCGTGGTCGATCTCATCGGCCAGAAAGACCGGGTCGGTGACATCGATCCCGGTCTCTTCCTGAACCTCCCGCCGGAGCGCCTGAACCACGGTTTCGCCGACTTCGACGGCGCCGCCGAAGCCAGCCCAGCATCCGGGATGGGGGATTCCGGGAATGTCATCGCGATGGTGCAGGAGCAGCCGGCGATCGCCGGTGACGACGAGCAGCATCGCAGCACGAGGACGTCCTGACGAGGAGGGCTTCGTCATCGGTCGATGGTACCGATGGCGTTCCGGTCACTTGCCGATGGCGCAGGTCGACATGTCCCTAAACGCCGGGTCTGTGCGCGTTATCTGAGCGCCTGGGCTCCATGACCGGTCGAAGTGCTTGCTCGAGTTAGCAGCTCGCGCAGATACGGCCTGGATAACGCGCCCAGAGCCGGTGGTCGGGGATACCTCGGGCGGAGCCCGCTTGGCCCAGAGACTCCCTTAGCGCGCCGGCCAGCTCTCCGCCAACGAGTGTCGAACTCACGCTGGTCGAAGACGGTTACGAGTCCCAGCGGCCAAGGTTCCAATTAGTGCTCCGAAGGCACCACAGAGAAGCCCAATCGCGATGCTGAGAAGGGGATGGAAGAAGAGCGACCCCTGGACGTCTCGGATCAGGAACACCCCGAGGCTCCCGCCGCCAGAGTGGTGGTAGTCGGCAATCGCGCCGTCACGCCGCCAAAAGGCGTACTGGCCCTTCGTGCCCCACGAGAAGTAGACGATGAGCATCCAGCCGACGCTCCAGAGAATCGTGCCGAGCACGAGCGACCACGCGGCCGCAAGGATGCCCGTTGCAATTGTGCGCGTCTGATACGCGACGATCCCGGATGTGAGGACCGCTGCGGCAATGAAGATCCAGTACGCCTCGACAGCGATCGGGTGGCCCAATAGGTCCGTCAACAGCAGCGCGTTGTAGGCGACGGCGAAGCAGACCGCAATCACAAGGCACGTTCCGGCACTGGGTCCTAGCCGAGCGATTGCGAACGGCCCCCTCTTGCTGGCTGCCAGGATCACGAGGAGGAGACCAAAGTCCGCGACAGGTTCGCCAACGCCGACGAGTGATCGCATGGTCGACGGGGCGAGAGCGAGTCCCACGATGATGAGTGCGGCCTCGATGGCGATACCCGTAGTCAGGACGCTCTTGGCCAGCGACGTCACAATCGAAGAGTATTGAATCCAGACTCGAATGGGTTGCGCGAGGCACCGCTGACATATCCGGCGGTAGGTGGAATGCCACCGGCTAGTTGCGCAGGACGACGATCACTCGTCGCAGAAGCCGGATTGCGTGGAAGGCGATGACAACTGAGACAGCGAGCGCGACTGTCGGGTCCAGCCAGTAGTTGCCTCCGGTGGCAAGGATGATCGCGCCCGTCACGGCCACACCCGCGGCGGCCGCGGCATCGGCCCCTGTGTCCAGTAGCACCGCGCCTACGTTGAGAGTCCCGCCGTGGTCGTCCTTGCCCCCTTCGTCTCGTGCGAGAATCAGCGCCCCACAGAGCATGACGACAGCGGCGATCCCGCTGACTACGAGCACCGGAAGGCCGTGGACGATGCTCGTCCCGTGCACGAGCCTGTCGACCGCCGCGGCCGAAACGAGGACGGTTAGGCCGAGGAGCCATCCGCCGTTGACAAGGGCGGCCCAGGCAGTCGCCTTGGGATATCCCTGGGGCCGCACCGACGTCCCAGGACGCTCCGAGAGCCAGATCGCGAAGATCGCGAGGCCGATGGCGGCAGCGTCGGCGAGATAGTCCGCTCCCTCCGCCAGAACGGCCAGCGAGTGCGCGGAAACCCCGACAACGAGGAGCGCCCCAACAAGTGCGACATTGAGCCCTAGAACGGACCAGAGGCGCGCGGCGCGACCGAGTAGCGAGCTCGTGGCCATCGAGCGAGTCTGCCAACGTCCGTGAGGATGGTCGAGCCCCATTATGCGTGGCAAAAGTGCCGGTCCGGGGCACGCAACTCGAGCAAGCACGTTCGGTGTCACCGACCCTCCCGCCGTCCATAGGCAAGTCTCGCAACGGGGCGAGGTCCCTAGGCGGGCACGCCAGGCTGAGGCGATCGCTGCGAGGAACCCGGTCCTGAACTAGCGCCAGACGGCGGCGGGAAGGCACCAAGTCCTGTTGTAGACGGTGGGGACACGGCCGGTTTCTGCGGCGGCGGTGCTTCACTGGGTTGGGCCTCGGCGCCAATGCTTTGACGGATTCCGCCGTCTTCAGACCCGGGTGAGCCAGTTGGGCATCGAGGGCCGCAAGCACGACTGCTCGCAACCACCAGAAGATCGCGATCATCGGCCCTCCCCCTCGATGAGTGCCTCGATGGCCCGCATGGGAACGAGGATTCGCCTGCCGAGGCGAATCGATCGCAGCTTCCCGGCCCCGACAAGCTCGTAGGCGGTCGATCGCGAGATGCCCAGGATCTCTGCTGACTCGGGGACGCTGAAGACCCGTCGGACTGGTCTTGTGGCCATGTCGTCGTCACCCTGCTTCTCGCCCTCGCGGTGTCGGCAGTTCGAGCAGTTCTGGCGGTCGTTCATCATCGGACGCTCCTCCTGGGAGCGCGGCTCGCCCCCACCTAGAAGAAGGCCATCAGCTCGCCCGATCAACGAACATTTCCCCGAGCCGATTTACAACTTTCGAGCCATACGCGCCATACGCGCCATACGCGCCATACGCGCCAGGAGTGACCATGAGCCGTCAGCCGTGCGCCCCCGGGCACGTCGCGCCCGGGGGCGCACGGCGGGGGTCCAGTTCCCCGGGGCTGTGGATTCGTAACTCTTCCTTACGTCTTCAAGAGAGGTGCGGCGCGGGCCTCGGCGGTGATCAGCTGTGTCGGAACCTCGTCGGCCCCGCGGCCGCAACGTGGTGACCTCGTCCGAGAGGTCAACATGCGCGCGAGGGCGTTCACCAAGCCGTTCACTTGGGCGTTCACCAACCTGGGGTCCACCGGTGAACACCCTGCGTCGGGACCCTCGAGGGGCCTCCGCCTTGCGATTGCTGAAGATTCGGGGTCGCTCGGTGAACACCCTCCGATCCCAGATCCCACCCCCACAACGTGCGGATGGGATCTGGGATCGGAGGGTTCTGCGTAGGTTCAGACAGCAAGGCGGCGGAGGCCCTGGTTCGGACTCAGTTGTCGAGGAGAGCGGCGAGCGTCTGGGCGACGGCGAGGTCGTTGGCGGTGACGGCGTGGGCGTAGACGCGCAGCGTCATCGCGGGGTTGGCGTGCCCGAGGCGGCCAGCGACGGTGCGGATGTCGTGGCCCGCGGCGATGGACGCGGTCGCGGCGAAGTGGCGCAGGTCGTGGAGCCGCCAGCGCCGGTCGACGCCGGCCTGGTCTCGCGCGCGGCGCCACCAGGCCGACAGGCGCTCAGGCCCCAGCGGCACCGTGTCCACCGACAGCAACCACGGGCCGCCGAGCGAGTAGCGCTCGTACAGCTCGGCCAGCTGCGCGCAGGTCACGGGATCAAGTCGGACCGCGCGGAAGTTGCCCGTTTTGGTCGGATCGTCGCGCAGGCGGGGTAGCCCCGAGCCGTCGCGCAGGATCGCGATGCTCGAGTCGATCGCGAGCAGGTCGCCGTCGAGCTCGGCCCAGCGAAGCGCGGCGAGCTCTCCGCGCCGTGCGCCGGTCACGGCGGCCAGCCGCAACCCCACGGGCGCGTGGGGCTCCAGGCGCCCGTGGGG
>Ga0209068_10000790_pt1 | contig 16297 bp, 12 predicted proteins | sample ColStrG_CSR_2012_FD_187200 | JGI IMG/M metagenome (GOLD analysis project Ga0209068, IMG submission 187200) | Freshwater sediment microbial communities in response to fracking from Pennsylvania, USA - Cold Stream Run_MetaG_CSR_2012 (SPAdes)... | ecosystem: Environmental > Aquatic > Freshwater >... | reverse complement strand
GGGCGTGGTCATCGACCTCGCCGTGCACGACATCGATCTGATCCGCTGGTTTACGGATTCCGACATCGTGGAGGTTCAGCCGCAACTCTCCAACGCCATCGCGGAGCGCGAAGACATCGCGCTGCTGCAGTTCCGGACCGCATCGGGCGTGCTGGCGCACATCAACACCAACTGGCTCACGCCCTTCAAGGCGCGTAGCGTCACGGTGGCGACCCGGAAGAAATACATCATGGGCGATCTGTTGACGCGTCAGGTGACCGAATGTTTCGGTTTCCAGCCCGACGGCAGCTACTCGATGCGGCACCTTTCGGTCGGCCATGCCGAGCCGTTGCGGTCCGAGCTGCAGGCCTTCGTGAGCGCGATCCGGCTCGGAAAACCGCCGGCGGTGACCGGAGAGGAAGGGGTTGCGAGCCTGGAAATCGCGATCCGCTGCCTGGAAGGGCGCGATGCCGAGCGCTGCGTCACGGCGCCGCCGACCCAGGCGCGCGATCTGTCGATGCGCGAGTCGGTCGATCCGTCTGGTCTTGTAACCACATGAACCAACACGCCCGTCCCGATGCCGCGCCGATTCCCTTCATCGACGTGGCCGCGCAACGGCGTCGGCTCGGCCGCAAGGTCGACGACGCGATCGATCGCGTGCTCGACCATTGCCAGTTCATCATGGGACCGGAGGTGCGCGCGCTCGAGGCCGATCTTTCCGATTTCTGCGGCGCCCGTCATGCCATCACCTGCTCGAGCGGCACCGACGCGCTGCTGCTCGTCCTCATGGCCAAAGGCGTGGGAGCCGGAGATGCGGTGATCTGTCCGGCCTTCACGTTCACCGCGACCGCCGAGGTGGTGGCGCTCGTCGGCGCTGTTCCGGTCTTTGCCGATGTGGCGGCGGCGACCTACAATCTCGATCCGGAAAGCTGCCGGCAAGCCATCGCCACGGCGCGCGCGCGCGGACTTGAGCCCAAGGCGATCATTCCGGTCGACATGTTCGGGCAACCAGCCGACCACCGTGCCATCGCGGCCGTCGCCGAGGCCGAAAATCTCTTCGTGCTCGACGATGCCGCCCAAGGCTTCGGCGCCACCTACCAGAATCGCAGCGTCGGCACGCTCGCGCTGGCGACCGCGACGAGCTTCTTTCCGGCCAAGCCGCTCGGCTGCTACGGCGATGGCGGTGCGGTGTTCACCGACGACGACGAGCTCGCCACCGTGATGCGGAGCCTGCGCGTGCACGGCGAGGGACGTCACCGCTATGAAAGCGTGCGTATCGGCACCAACGGCCGTTTCGACACCATCCAGGCAGCCGTGCTGATCGAGAAGCTCAAGATCTTTTCCGAGGAGATAGCGGCGCGCAACCGGATCGCGCGGCGCTATAACGAGCAGCTGGCCGACGTGGCGCAAGTCCCGCACGTGGCCGAAGGCTCGACCTCGGTATGGGCGCAATACACGATCCGCCTCGCGCCGGGCCGGCGCGACGGTTTTGCCGCCGCCCTCAAGGCACAGGGTATCCCGACCGCGGTCTACTATCCGATCCCGCTCAATCGCCAGGAAGCCTACCGGCATTTTCCCGTCGTTGAGGGCGGCGTGCCGGTCTGTGAGCAGCTTGCGCAGGAAGTGATCAGCCTGCCGATGCATGCCTATATCGACGAGCCGACCCAGGATCGGATCATCGCGGCGTCTCGGCAGGCTCTCGCGGGCTGATCAATCCCAGCTCGGCGCAATACCTTACGCGCTTGCGTCGCACGCCAGAGCGGTTGTCGCATTGTCGAACGGAAAATCGGATTCCACCTTTCCTGAAAATGCTCTGATGCACGGATCCAGCCGATGATCGGCCGTATGTTCACCGTCGGCGGTTTGACCCTGCTCTCGCGATTGACGGGCTTTGCCCGCGACATCCTTCTGGCGGCGGTGCTCGGCGCCGGACCCGTCGCCGACGCTTTCTTCGTGGCGCTGCGGCTGCCCAATCATTTCCGTGCGATTTTTGCCGAGGGCGCCTTCAACGCCGCCTTCGTGCCAGCCTATGCGCGCATTCTTGCAACCGGCGGCACCATCTCTGCAAAACTGTTCGCCGACCGCATTTTCACGCTCCTGTTCGCAAGCCAGGTCCTGGTGCTGGTCGTCGCGCTCCTGTTCACTCCTACGGTGATTTCGCTGCTGGCGCCGGGATTTTCGCAGGATCCGGAGCGCTTCCGGCTGGCGGTCGAGCTCACCCGCATCACCTTTCCGTATCTGCTGCTGGTGACTTTGGTGACGCTCTATGGCGGCATTCTCAACGCGCTGCAGCGTTTTGCGGCTGCGGCCGCGGCACCGGTCCTGCTCAATCTTTCGATGATGGCGACGCTCGCCTTCGCGGTGTCCTTTACGAGCGCGGGTCATGCGGCGGCCTGGGGCGTGCTCGTCGCCGGCGTTCTCGAAGCGTTGCTGGTCGGCGGCGACGCCTTGCGAAATGGCGTCATGGCGGTTTTCCGGCGTCCGCATTGGGACGACGACGTCAAAAGCTTTTTCATGGCGCTGGGACCTGCGACCATCGGTTCGGCCGGATTGCAGATCGCTCTCTTTGCCGACACCATCATCGCGAGCTTTCTGTCCGCCGGCGCCCTGTCGGCGCTCTACTACGCGGATCGGCTCAACCAGCTGCCGATCGGCGTCATCGGCATCGCGGCCGGGACCGTGGTCTTGCCGGAAATGGCGCGCCGCATCGCGGTCGGCGACGAAACCGGCGCAAGGCAAGCGCAGAACCGCGCCATCGAGCTCACGCTGCTGCTGTCGATCCCTTGCATTGTCGCCTTTCTCCTTGTTCCCGACCTCATCATGCGGGCGCTGTTCATGCGCGGCGCCTTCACGGCGGCGGCCGCCGCTTCCGCCGGGCAAACGCTCGCCGCCTACGCGATCGGCCTGCTGCCGTTCGTGCTCGTGCGCAGCGTGATCGCCACCTTTCTCGCCCGCGGCGATACAGCCACGCCGGTCAAGGCGGCCCTGACCGCGGTCGCGGTGAATGTCGCCTTCAAGGCCGTATTTTTCTACATGACCTCGCTCGCGCAGGTCGGGCTCGCGCTCGCGACCACGATCGGCGCGTGGCTCAATCTCGGTCTGGTGATCTGGTTCGCGGCGCGCCAGGGACGCATGGAATTCGACGGTAGCCTGCGGCGCTCGGTCGCTCGCCTGGCGGCGGCCGGGATCGCGCTCGCCGTGGTCCTGTGGCTGGTCGAGGGACCGGTCGCGTCGCTGTTCTCGACCTGGCCGCGGCTGCGCGACGAGGCGACGCTGGCCGCGCTCGCCTGCATCGGTGCGTTGGTCTACGGCGGAGTGGTGATCGCGTTGTTTGGGCCGCAATGGTTGGCGGCATTTCGTCGGCGCAAGCGTTCATGAAATTTGCGTAGGGCGGGTTCGCTTTAACCCGCCTTTCCGCGCAGAATGGCGGGCTAGAGCGAACCCGCCCTACGACCGGTTTGCTCGCTCTTCGGGCACCAGAGGCAGCTTAAGCCTGCCGCCGTTGCGCAAGATCTCGATCTCGACCGAGCGTCCGATCTTGTCGCCTGCGAGGACGCGGATCAGATCATCCCCACCCGTGATGGCCGTCCCGTCGAGGCTGAGGATGATGTCGCGGGCCTTGACGCCGGCCCGGTCGGCCGGGCTGCCGGTCTCCACGGTCGCGGCCAATACGGCACTCTCCTGGTTCAGCTCGGCGGCATGCCGGAGCCGGCGCGGGATGGCGATCTGCTGGGCCGCAACTCCGATGAAGGCGCGCCGCACGCGGGCGTGCCGCACCAGCTCGCCCAGCACGAAATTCGCCGTGTTGGCCGCGACCGCGAAGCATATGCCCTGGGCGCCGAGGATGACGGCGGTATTGATGCCGACGACCTCGCCGCGCGATGAAACCAGCGGGCCGCCCGAATTGCCGGGATTGAGCGCGGCATCGGTCTGGATCACATCGTCGATCAGCCGCCCCGAACGCGCCCGCAGCGAGCGGCCGAGAGCGGAAACCACGCCGGTCGTCACCGTCGATTCGAATCCGAGCGGATTGCCGATGGCGATGACGAGCTGACCGCGCTTGAGCAGCTTGGAATTCCCGAGCGCCGCCGCCGGCAGCGTCACCGGGGCATCGATGCGCACCAGCGCGAGATCGGTATCGGGATCGTCACCCACGACCCGGGCGGTGAGGCTGCGTCCGTCGACGGTGGCGACGGTGACTTGGGTAACGCCGCCCACGACGTGACTGTTCGTCAGCACCAGGCCGTCGGGCGCCACGATGACGCCGGAGCCGGTACCGCCGCCGGCTCGTCCGTCCTTGGCCTTCACGTCGAGCCGCACCACGGCCGGGCCGACGCGGTCCACCACGTCGATCACGGCGCGTGAATAGGCATCGAGCAGTGCCTGATCTTCAGTCGGCACCTCGGGCGGCTCGGTGTAGGGAATTGTGGGTCTGTCGAGCATGCTGTTTGACCGGATCATGGGACCACCGCCCTGCAAGCATGGCAGAGCTGGCCCTCGTAAAACGTGGGCTTGTGACTTCACGCACAGATATGGCGTTCTCGGCCTCTGTGGGGAAGAGGAGGGGGCGCCATTCATATCCGCCGGCCCCCTCGTCGGGCAGTGCCACATGCCCTATATAGTCCCAGCGCCTATAAAGTCGCGGCACTCAAAGAGTCGCGGCAACGACCGCTGCGGAGATCATGCCCATCACAATTCGCACCCACCTCTCTGTCGTCTGTTCCGCCGCCTGGCTGATATTGGCCGCAGCCCTTGCGGGTTGCAGCGACAGTCAGAATCACGCGGCTGGGCCGCCTCCGCCGCCCGCCGTGACCGTCGCCAAGCCGGTGCAGCGGACCATCATCGATCAGGACGAGTACGTCGGCCGCTTTGTCGCGGTCGATTCGGTCGAGGTGCGCGCGCGAGTCTCGGGTTATCTCGATCGCGTGCATTTCGAGGATGGCCAGCGCGTCAAGCAGGGCGATCTCCTTTTCACCATCGACAAGCGGCCGTTCCAGGCCTCGCTCGATCAGGCTAACGCCAATCTGGCGCAGGCGAAGGCGAATCTTGCATTCACGGAATCTGATCTGGCGCGCGGGCAGCAGCTGGTCCGCGACAAGACCATCACCGAGCAGACCTTCGATCAGCGCACGCAGGCCAAGCGTGTCGCCGAGGCCTCGGTTCAGGCGCAGGACGCCGCTGTGCACCAGGCCATGCTCGATCTCGAGTTCACCGAGCTCAAGGCCCCAGTCGCCGGCCGCATCGGTGACCGCCGAGTTTCGCGCGGCAATCTGGTCACCGGCGGCGCCGGCGGCAATACCACACTTCTGGCCACAATCGTGTCGACCGACCCGATCAGGTTCGAGTTCACCTTCGACGAGGCGGCCTATCTGCGCTACGAGCGGGCCTCCGGACACGGCGAGGACGTGACCAGCCGCGAAGGCAGCGTATACGTCTCGCTTCGGCTGATCGACGAGCCGGATTTCATGCATCCGGGCCGTTTGGATTTCGTCGACAACGTCATCGACCGTGGCTCCGGCACCATCCGCGGCCGGGCGGTGTTCTCCAATGCCCAGAGCTTGTTCACGCCGGGCATGTTCGCACGCATTCGCGTGCCTGGCTCGCCGGCCTATCCGGCGCTGCTGGTGCCCGACGTGGCGATCGGGTCCGAGCAGGCGCGCAAATACGTGCTGGTGCTCGACAGCGAGAACGTCGCCCGACCGAAATACGTGGTGCTCGGCGATACCCACGACGGGCTGCGCGTCATCAAGGATGGCATCGGAGCCGATGACCGCGTCGTGGTCAACGGCGTCGCGCGCATACGTCCGGGCCAGAAGGTGACGCCGGAGGAAGAGAAGAGCTCGCCGCCGGGCCAAGCCAAGTCCGACGCCAAGAACGGCTAAGAGAACGGCTGAGGACAACGTGCGCATCTCGCATTTCTTCATCGACCGTCCGATCTTCGCCGCGGTGGTCTCGCTCGTCTTCGTGATCCTGGGCGGCGTCACGTTCGCGCGCCTGCCGGTCGCGCAGTATCCTGAAATCGCGCCGCCGGTGATCAACATCACCGGCCAATTTCCCGGCGCCAGCGCGGAAACGGTCGCCGACACCGTGTCGGCGCCGATCGAGCAGCAGGTCAACGGCGCCGAGGGGATGCTCTACATCTCCTCGAATTCCACCGCCGACGGCCGCTTCGCCATCGCGGTCACCTTCGACATCGGAACCAATCTCGATATTGCGCAGGTGCAGGTGCAAAACCGGGTCGCGACCGCGTTGCCGCGGCTGCCGCAGCAGGTGCAGCAGATCGGCGTCACGGTGGTGAAAAGCTCACCCGACATCTTGATGGCGGTCAATCTGTATTCGCCGGACAAGTCGCGCGACGCGCTGTTCATGTCCAACTACGCCAATATCCAGATCAAGGATCTGTTGACACGCGTCGACGGCGTCGGCTCGATAACGATCTTCGGCGCGCGCGACTATGCCATGCAGATCTGGCTCGATCCGAACCGGCTGCAGTCTTTGAACCTGACCGCGCTCGACGTCACGGCGGCCCTGCAGGGCCAGAACATCCAGGTCGCCTCCGGCGTGCTCAACGCGCCGCCGGTCCCCGACCAACTCGCCTTCCAGGTAGCGGTGCGCACGCTCGGCCGCCTGTCCGATCCGGTCGAATTCGGCAATATCGTGATCAAGCAGACGCCCAATGCGGTGGTGCGCATCAAGGATGTCGGACGCGTGGAGCTGACCGGCCAGGACTACGGATCGACCGGCTATCTCGACCGCGATATTTCAGTCGTGCTTGCGGTGTTCCAGCGACCCGGCTCCAATGCGCTCACCACCGGCGACAATATCCGCGCCGCCATGGCGGACGTCTCCAAGAGCTTTCCGGCCGGGCTCCAATACGCCATCATTTACGATCCCACGCAGTTCATCCGCCAATCGGTGCAAGCGGTCGTCGAGACGATTTTCGAGGCGATGATCCTCGTGGTCCTGGTCGTGATTCTGTTCCTGCAGACCTGGCGCGCCGCCATTATCCCGATCGTCGCGATCCCGATTTCGCTCGTCGGCACTTTCTTCGTGATGGGCATGTTCGGGTTCACCATCAACAACCTCTCGCTGTTCGGGCTGGTGCTGGCGATCGGCATCGTTGTCGACGATGCGATCGTGGTGGTGGAGAACGTCGAGCGCAATATCGCGGCCGGCCTGCCTCCGCGCGAGGCGGCGATCCGCAGCATGGACGAGGTCGGCGGCGCGCTGATCGCGATTGCGCTCGTGCTGTGCGCGGTGTTCATTCCCTCCGCCTTCATCACCGGCATCACCGGCCAGTTCTACCGCCAGTTCGCGCTGACCATCGCGGGCTCGACAGTGATCTCGCTGATCGTCTCGTTGACGCTGTCGCCGGCGATGTGCGCGCTGGTGCTCAAGCCGCACGATCCGCATCGCCGGCAGAGCCTTTTGTTGCGACCGATCCATGGCTTCTTCCGCCAATTCAACCGCGCCTTCGATGCGTTGGCGGGGGGCTACGGCAGATTGGCGGCGGTCGCCGTGCGCTTTGCCGTCATCATGCTGGTGCTCTATGCCGGCGTGATCGCGTTTGGCCTCAACGAATTCCGCAAGACCCCGCAAGGCTTCATCCCGCAGCAGGATCGCACCTATCTGATCGTGGTGGCGCAGCTGCCGCCCGGCGCCGCGCTCGCGCGCACCGACGAACTGATCCGTCACGCCATCGACATCGCGCTCGACACGCCGGGCGTCGGGCATGCGTTTTCGCTCGTGGGCTTCTCGGCCGCCACCTTCACCAATGCGCCGAATGCCGGCGCGATCTTCGTGATCCTCGATCCGTTCGAGAAGCGTGCCGGCAACCCCAGTCTCTCGGCGCCGGCTATTCAACGGGCGCTGTTCGCCAAGTATGCCGCCATCAAAGAGGCCTTCTTGGTCGTAGTGGCGCCGCCGCCGGTCGCCGGCATCGGCAATGCCGGCGGTTTTCGCATGATGATCGAGGATCGTGCCGGCCGCGGATCGCCGGCGCTGCAGGCGGCCGTCTCCGCCATGGCGGGCCGCGCCAACCAGACGCCCGGCCTCGTGCAGGTGTTCTCGCAGTTCGAGACGTCCACGCCGCAACTCTATCTCGATATCGACCGCACCAAGGCCCAGATGCTCGGCATCAACATGCCGGATGTCTTCAACTCGCTCCAGGTCTATCTCGGCCAGTCCTATGTCAACGATTTCAATCTGTTCGGGCGGACTTTCAGGGTCCAGACGGAGGCCGACAGCCCCTACCGTCTGCGGCCGAAGGACGTGTTGAGCCTGCGTGTGCGCAATTCCGGCGGCGAGACGGTGCCGCTCGGCTCCTTCACCACCGTGCGCGACATCGCCGGTCCTTATCGGGTGCCGCGCTACAACATCTATCCGGCCGCCGAGCTCGATGGCGCGCCGGCGCCGGGCTATTCGCAAGGCCAGGCGATCGAGACAATGCAGGGCCTCGCCGCCCAGCTGCTGCCGGACGGCTTTGCATTCGAATGGACGCAGCTCGCCTTTCAGCAGATCAGGGCCGGCAGTACCGCGATCTTCGCCTTCGCGCTCGGCGTCGTATTCGTGTTTCTGGTGCTGGCCGCGCAATACGAAAGCCTGACGCTGCCGCTGGCCGTTATTCTGATCGTGCCGATGTGCCTGGTCGCCTCGATCACCGGCCTGATCCTGCGCGGCCAGGACAACAACATCTTGACCCAAGTCGGGTTCATCGTGCTGATCGGTCTCGCCGCCAAGAACGCCATCCTGATCGTCGAATTCGCCAAGCAGCTCGAGGATCGCGGCCGCGACCGGCGGGCGGCCGCCGTCGAGGCGGCACGGTTGCGGTTGCGCCCGATCCTGATGACCTCCTTGGCCTTCATCTTCGGCGTCACGCCGCTGGTCTGGGCGACCGGCGCCGGCTCCGAATTGCGCCAGGCGCTCGGCACCACGGTGTTTTCCGGCATGATCGGCGTGACCCTGTTCGGGCTTATTTTCACGCCGGCCTTCTACGTGATCGCGCGATGGATCGCCCATCGGGCGAGTCGGCGCACGCCGGAGCCGAGCGTGGCGGCGCCGGCGGAGTAGCCGGCGAGCGGAGGCGCGTGCGGGCATGCAACCGATCAAATTCGGCGTCGGCCAGGCGGTGCGGCGGCTGGAGGATGACGCCCTCGTCCGCGGCTCCGGCCGCTATGTGGCCGACTATGCGCCGGCCGGCCTGCTCCATGCGGTGGTGCTGCGCTCGCCCCATGCGCATGCGCGCTTTCGCATCGCCGATGTGGCGAAGGCCCGCGCGATGCCGGGGGTCGCCCTGGTGCTGACCGGTGCCGAGACCGCGAGGCTCGGCAGCTTGCCGTGCCTGGGCCTCATCCCCGGAACCAAGATCGCGGTCCCGCCCTATCCGGTGCTGCCGCGCGATGAAGTACGTCATGTGGGCGATGCCGTTGCCTTCGTGGTCGCGGATTCCATCGAACGCGCGAAGGACGCAGCCGAGGCGATCGCCATCGACTGGGAGCCGCTGCCCCACGCGATCGGTGCCGTTGCCGCGCTCGCGCCCGGGGCTCCACTGGTCTGGCCGCAGCAACACCGCAATCTCGTCTTCGAGACGGAGCTCGGCGATGCCCGTTCGACCGCGCGGGCCTTCGCCCAGGCGGCGCGCACGGTCTCGCTCGATTTGGTCAATCAGCGGCTGGTCACCAACTATCTGGACACCCGCGGCGTCATCGCCGAATTCGATCAGGGCACGAACCGGCTGACGCTCACTCTCGGAAGCCAAGGCGGCCACGGCATTCGCGATATTCTCTGCAATGACGTGTTGGGGATCGCGACCGCCAAGATGCGGGTGGTGACGCCCGACGTGGGCGGCGGCTTCGGCACCAAGGCGTTCTGCTATCGCGAATACGCGCTGGCCGCCGTGGCGGCGCAGCGGCTTCTTCGACCGGTCAAATGGATCGCGGATCGCAACGAGCATTTTCTCGGCGATGCGCAGGGCCGCGACAACATCACCACCGCGCGGCTGGCGCTCAATCGGGCCGGACGCTTCCTCGCATTGGAGGTCGATCTGCTCGCCGACATGGGCGCCTATCTGTCGTGCTACGCGCCCTTCATTCCGTATCTCGGCGCCGGCATGTCGCCCGGGCTCTACGACATCGCGGCGTGTCATGTCCGCGTCCGCGGTGCCTACACCAACACGGTTCCGGTCGATGCCTATCGGGGCGCCGGACGGCCGGAGGCCAGCTACGTCATCGAGCGGCTGGTCGATGCGGCGGCGCGCGAAACCGGCATCGCGCCGGATGAGCTGCGGCGGCGGAACTTCATCAAGCCGGCCGCGATGCCTTACATGACGGCGACCGGAAAGCCCTATGATTCCGGCGATTTCGAAGGCCACCTCGCACGCGCACAGGAGCTGGGCGATTGGGCAGGCTTCGCGCGGCGGCTCAAGGCCACGCGGGCGCGTGGGCGCTTGCGCGGCATCGGGATCGCTACCTATATCGAAGCCTGCGGCAGCGGCGGCCCCGAGACCGCGATCGCGCGGCTCGACCCCGACGGCGGCATCACCGTGCTGATCGGCACCCAGTCGACCGGCCAGGGCCACCACACCGCCTATGCGCAGCTGATCGCCGAGCGCCTGCGGCTTGCGCCCGAATTTGTGCGCGTCATCCAGGGCGACACCGATCTGGTGGCGACCGGCACCGGTACCGGAGGCTCGAACTCGATCCCCTGCGGCGGCCCATCGGTCGCGGGCGCCGCCGATAGATTGGCCGACCGCCTCGCGGCGCTCGCCGGCAATGTGTTGGAGGCGGCGGCGAGCGATCTCGAATTCGCCGTCGAATCCTCTGGTGGTGGCACCGTCCGCGTTGTCGGCACCGACCGTGCCATCTCGTTTGCAGATCTGGCGCGGCGCGCGCAACCGGGCGACCAACCGCTGGCGGGCGAGCACGCCTTCGCTTCGGAAGCCGCGACCTATCCGAACGGCACCCATCTGGCCGAGGTCGAGATTGATCCCGAGACCGGTGCCGTCGACCTCATCGACTACGTGGTGGTCGACGACTTCGGCATGACGCTCAACCCGTTGCTGCTCGCCGGCCAGGTCCATGGCGGCGCCGTCCAGGGTATCGGGCAGGCCTTGATGGAGAACATGGTCTACGACCCCGCTTCCGGCCAGCCCGTGAGCGCGAGCCTAATGGACTACGCCCTGCCGCGGGCCGACGATGTTCCGTCGTTTCGCTTCGAGACCCGCAACGTGCCGTGCCGCACCAACCCGCTCGGCGTGAAGGGGGCAGGGGAGGCGGGTGCGATCGGCTCCTGCCCGGCGGTCATGAACGCCATCCACGATGCGCTGTGGCGCGCCTATCGCATCCGCCACGTGGACATGCCGGCGACACCCGAAAAGCTCTGGGCCGCCATCGCGGAGGGGCGGCGGGTCCATACGCTGTGAGAGGACTGAGGCAGGCCGGCAGCGCTCGTTGTTTTCATTGGTGAAAGTCGAGTTCGTTCTGCCAAAATGGAGGTATCCGCATACGACATGCCCTAGCGACAAGATTTGAGCGCGGCGCCGATCATCCTGTCCAGCCGGGTTTGGTCTCGTGACCCTGACGTTGCTTCGCAGGTGTCACTCGTTTCGTGTCTCACCGCAGGGGTACAGTCCAGGGCACAGTCCGCGATTGTTAGCTTGTAAACAACAAGAGAAAAGCAAGCGGGGCTTGCTACGCGGCGTTTGACTGATCTGCAAGCGACCAGGCAGAAATGCATTGCACCAGACTGCGATGCCATTGAAAATACAATCCGAGAGCAATGAACGGCCGTGATGAGCGTGCCGGAGCCATGCAGCGCCGACAGGGCCGGAGGAAGTGCCTCGGCTGAATCTCGATCGGCCCCGCCATGGCGAAAGGACAAGCCCGGCGCGGTCTCCCGCCCGGGCGCAACTCACCAGTTTCAATTTCACGAATGCACTGATTTGCGCAGTCGCGTCAAGCGCGCCGATTCATGTTGGTCACGCCATTGCACGAGGCGATGCCTCAAGCGGGTGCCGCGACGATAGGGTTCCGGATTGCGCTACTTGGTCGTGCGCAGATAGGCCCGCGACATCGCTTCGTCTCGAAGCGGCGTTACCTTGTCGGGATCGATGCGCACCATGAGATAGCTGATGTGGTCGTCGATCTTCGTGAACCAGTGTCCGGTGCCGGCCGGAATGACGACGACGTCGCCGGCCTTGAGCTGATAAGTCACGCCATTGCGAACCGACGAGCCGTTGTTGCCCGGCCCATTGAACATGCGAACCGTCTCCGAATCCGAAGGGCGGCGCTTCATCCCGACGATATCCGGACCAAGTACCAAAGTGCCCGTCCCCTCGATGATGTGATAGACCTCGCTCACCAAGTCGTGCTCGGCGACCGAATCCGGCGCCGGCGCGTCGAGCTTGCCACGATACACCATGCCGATGCCGATGTGGGCCCTGCCGATCTCGACGTCGCGAACTTGTTGATCGATCCGGTTCTCCGCAATCGCCTTCTTGGTATAGGCCTGCAGCTCGTCGACCGGAACATAGGTCCCCGGGCACATCGTGCAGGTCGGCAGCGGACTGTAGCCCTGCGCGGCGAGCGGGGTGACAAGACAACAGGCGGCGGCGAGTCCCAGAATCATCCTTCTCATGCTGACCTCCCAGTCATGCAGCGCTTGTCGGTTCGGCATCTTCGATGCGCCAGCGTTCCGGCTGCAGAAACCTAGCATCACGCAAGTGTACAACGACGGGAGTCCCGCTCCAAGCGGATTGCGGGCTCGGGCTGATTTCGGCCCGAGCCGACAACGCCGCCGGTACACCGCCTGCTTCGCGCACACGGGAATATCGCGTCGTTTGCCGACGAACCATCGCAGCGGCCGGCACGCATTCTGAGGACCGCTCCGCTTGGTGCGCGGATCAGGTCACCTTGCCGAGAATGGCCGACATGTCCGTAGCCGAGAAGGCGCGTAGCGTTTGGGTACGCACATTGCCGAGTGCCCCGACGCTCATTCCGAAAGCGATCATGGACTGGTCGTCCGGCGCTTCGATAATCGAGACAAAGTCATACGCACCGAGCGTCCAGAAGGTTTCCTTCGCGACGACGCCGGTCTTCCTGGCCATTTCCTTCACGGCTTCGGTGCGCGTGGGGGAGTCCTTGATGTTGCGGATACCTTGGTCGGTGTAGTTCCCTAGCACGATGTAGGTTGCCATGGGCGAATCCTCCTGGTTCGGCACGGGTTTTACGCCGCGCGCAATTTTTCTTAAGTCTATCCGCATCGCGGACGGTAATGAATAGGACCCAAGCAGCGCCCGCTTGTGCTAACGCCAAGCCTGAAATACCGCAACGCAGTCCGTCCGCATGCACCCCACCAACGCCCTCAAGGCCATTTCCCTCAAGGTCGCCTCGGCGCTGATCTTTGCCGTCATGTCGGGATTGGTGCGCTATCTCGGCGCCGCCTATCCGGTCGGCCAGGTGGTGTTCTTCCGCTCCGCCTTCGCCATTCTGCCGGTGGTGGTGATCTATGCCTGGCGTCGCGAGCTCGGAGCCGCCGTCCGCATGGGCCGGCCGTTCGGCCATGCGGGGCGCGGTCTCACCGCCATCGGCGGCATGTTCTGCAACTTCTCGGCGCTGGCCCGCCTTCCGATCGTCGATGCGACCGCGATTTCGTTCGCGGCGCCGCTCATCACCGTGGCAATGGCGGCGGTCTTGCTCAAGGAGCGGGTGCGCATCTATCGCTGGTCGGCCGTGGTCGTCGGCTTCCTGGGCGTCCTGGTGATGCTGGTGCCGCATTTCGACATCGGAGTCTCGGGCCTGGGCGCGGCGGTTTCGACGGGCGCGGCCGTCGGCGCTTTTTTTGGGCTCGCGGGAGCGTTCTTCAGCTCCTTGTCGATCATCCAGACGCGCCATCTCACCAAGAGCGAGACCACCTCCTCGATCGTGTTTTATTTCTCGTTGATCTGCACGCTGGCCGGCCTCGTCACCCTGCCGTTCGGCTGGAACACGCCGAGCGGGACCGAGCTCGCGGCCCTGATCGGCATCGGAATCTGCGGCGGTCTTGCGCATATCGTGCTCACGGAGAGCTACCGCTGGGCGCCGGCCTCGCTGGTGGCGCCGTTCGACTATACGTCGATGCTGTGGGCGCTGGTGCTCGGCTATCTGGCGTTCGGCGAGTTTCCGACCGCGCTCGGTTTCCTCGGCGCCGCCATCATCGCGGCAGCCGGGCTGTTCGTGATCTGGCGCGAACGTCAGCTCGGAGCGGAGCGGGCGAGGATCGTGCCCTGATCAGCCCCGAAACGCCCTGAAGGTGATGATGGTGCGGGTGTCCTGGATGCCCGCGATGGTCTGCACCTTCTCGTTGACGAAATGTCCGATATCGGTCCCATCCTCCACATAGAATTTGACCAGGAGGTCGAATTCGCCGGCGGTGGAATAAATCTCGGACGCGATCTCGGTGTCAGCGAGCGTGTTGGCCACCTCGTAGGACTTGCCGAGCTGGCATTTGATCTGGACGAAGAAGGGAACCACGAGTGCCTCTCCGGGGGAGTGGGGAGTAGCGAATAGCGAACCATAGGCTATCCGGTTTCCTGGCCAACCGCCACTCACCACTCACGCCCCACTATTGCTTGCACCCTTCGGACCGGCTGCCTAGATTGCCCGAATGAGTGCCGATCTGCGACTCTACGCACTGGTTGATCCCGAACGCGCCGGCGGCCGCGATCTCGCCGAGCTGGCGTGGCTGCTCGCGCGCGGCGGTGCCACGCTGGTTCAGTTGCGCGACAAGCTCGGCTCCACTCAGGCGATGGTCGAGACCGCGCGGGCCATTAGAAGTCGGCTGGCGCCGCTCGGCGTGCCGCTCCTCATCAACGACCGCGCCGATGTGGCGTTCGCGGCGGGTGCCGACGGGGTGCATCTGGGGCAGGACGACATGGCGGTCGCAGACGCGCGACGGCTGCTCGGTCCCCACGCCGTCATCGGGCTCAGCATCAAGACTCTCGAGCAGGCGGCGCATGCCCCAGTCGAGCATCTCGACTACGTCTGCATCGGCGGCGTCTTTGCCACTTCGTCGAAGGACAATCCGGATCCGCCCATCGGGCTTCCGGGCTTGCGGTCCATTTTTGCCAGCATGCGCGGACGCGACCCCGATCTTCCGATCGGCGCCATCGCGGGGATCGATGCCACCAATGCGGAGGCCGTCATCGCGGCGGGAGCCGACGGCATTGCGGTGATCTCCGCGCTATCGCTGGCGGGCGATCCGCAAACCGCCGCGCGCGATCTGCGCGCCATCGTGGAGGCGGCGCTGGCCAAGCGGCAGGCGGCATGACGCCGATCGCGGTCACCATCGCGGGTTCCGATTCGGGCGGCGGCGCCGGGCTGCAGGGCGATCTCAAGACCTTTTCGGCACTGGGGGTCTACGGGGCGTGCGTGGTCACCGCGCTGACCGCGCAGAGCACCGCGGGCGTGACCGCGATCCATGATGTGCCGGCCGACTTCGTCGCCGCCCAGATGGATGCGGTGTTCTCCGACCTGCACGTGGGCGCGGTGAAGATCGGCATGCTGTCGCAGCCGGCCATCATCCACGCGGTCGCGGCTGGGCTCGATCGCTGGCGGGCCGGCAAGGTCGTGCTCGATCCGGTCATGGTGGCCTCGTCCGGCGATCGGCTGCTGGCGCCTGATGCGATCGACGTGCTCAAGCGCGTGCTCATCCCGCGGGCTCTGGTGCTCACGCCCAATCTGCCGGAGGCGGCTGCGCTCCTCGGCATGCCGGAGGCGCAGACGCAGGACGACATGCGTGAGCAGGCGCAGCGGCTGCTTGCCATGGGCGCCAAGGCGGTCGTGATCAAGGGCGGACACGCGGCCGGCGCCGACAGCGTCGATCTTCTGGTCGATCGCAACGGAGTCCTGGCGCTGCCGCTCACCCGTATCGCATCCCGCAACACCCACGGCACCGGCTGCGCCTTCTCGGCCGCGCTCGCGGCGGGTCTCGCCAAAGGCCTGGAATTGGAAGAAGCGACCCGATCCGCCAAGCGCTATGTCTACGCTGCAATCGCGGCCGCCGACACGCTCGCGATCGGATCAGGCTCGGGGCCGGTGCATCACTTCCACGCCATGTGGCCTTTTCTAACCTCCCCCTGAAAGGGGGAGGTCGGCGAGCGTAGCGAGCCGGGTGGGGGTCCCGCCTCCCGACACATTCGGTGTTTGTTGCGGGACCCCCACCCGGCGCCTTCGGCGCCACCCTCCCCCTTTCAGGGGGAGGGAAGAATCAAAACGCGCCCGGGAATGCTCCGCCGTCGATCACGAGATTCTGTCCCGTGATGTAGCCGGCCTGCGCGTTCCTC
>Ga0209068_10000789_pt1 | contig 16299 bp, 12 predicted proteins | sample ColStrG_CSR_2012_FD_187200 | JGI IMG/M metagenome (GOLD analysis project Ga0209068, IMG submission 187200) | Freshwater sediment microbial communities in response to fracking from Pennsylvania, USA - Cold Stream Run_MetaG_CSR_2012 (SPAdes)... | ecosystem: Environmental > Aquatic > Freshwater >... | reverse complement strand
AAACGTATTGCGCGAAGCCGCAGTGACCGCACGCGACTCATGTGCGTACTTATAGTTGAAATTGTTGCGGTTAGAGTTGTTCAGCGTATTTACGTTCGTGATCCGCGTATTCGTGATGTTCACGTTCTGGAAGTAGTGCCGGCTCCCGCGATACCACGGATAATACGGCTCTCTCCAGCCCAGTGCGCACCAGCCGAATCCTACGCCGCCGCCCCAGCCACCCCATCCGCCGCCCCAGCCTACACCCCAGCCCGGACCGCCAAACCACGCGACCAGCGCTGGCGCATAGTACGGACGCGCATAGTACGGACCCGGCACCCAGCCCCAGTCTCCGCCTACGTAAGCCCAACGGCCATAGTGGAACGGAGCGAATCCCCAAGGCGCATCGTCCACCCAAGTCCAGCCCCAAGGCTCGATATAGACCCAGTGTCCGTAGTGATACGGAGACCAACCCGCCACGACGTGCCGCGGAACCCAAACGTGACCGTATTCCGGATACTCGCGCCAAGTTCCGTACTCATCGAGATCTTCGGAACCCACGGTTCCCGGACCGACATAGCGCGCCGACTCCGAGTTATCGAGACGCTTGTCGCGCGCCAAACACCAGTCGTCAAACCCATCGCCACGCGGCGCTTCATAGGCCGCATGCTCCAGGTTCCCGCCCGTGAAGCGTACCTGCTGGCCCGACTTGACCTCGACTCCAGGCCCGTTGCCGGTCGCTTCGCCTTTACCTTTTCGCACCGTAACCACGGTCGCGGAGCCATCCGTATCCACATCGAAACGGTAGTCTCCCGGTTTCAGAATTGTGAACGCCTGATTCGGCGTGTCGATCTCGTAAATCTCTCCGTCAAACAGCCTACGCACGTGAACATTCAACGATCCCTGATGCAACTGCAATTGCACCGTCTCATACGTAACGCTTGTGAGCGTCAAACTGGACTCGGCACCGATGCGCAGCACCGCGCTCCCCAAACTCAATTCCGCCCGAGAGTCCTTGTCCGCCCAAATATTGTCCGAAGACGTCAGGGGACGATTTACCGATCCCTCGACCCACTCCTCCGTCCCGCGCGGCTGTACGGAAACCGATCCCGTCATGTACTGCAAACGCGCAACGCGGCCCGACGGGTCTTTACTCGTAGATTCGTTATCCTGGGTCTGGTTATCCAACGACCCCGCCGCTGGTTGCGGCGCATTCGGATTCGACGGCAGCGAAGCGCTCTCCTGCGGCGCCGGAATCTCCTCGATCCGCTGGCTGTCCTGCGCCACCGCCAACGACGGCGACATCGACCACACCACCAGCAGAATGCTTGTCCAAAGCGTGCACTTGAACGTCTTCATGGCTCTCTCCTTGAACCGGGTCCTACGCCGTGGCGCCGCATAGGAATCTCGCTCTAATGGTTCGAACACCCATGGGGAGGGGAAGTTGCGGTCGCGCATCCTTTAAGTTATTGGATGCGCCCCGCCAGCAACACGTGGCCGGAGGCATGCTCCTTCCGCAAGGCCGACGGGGAGCGTCTATCACTCTAATAACAAAAGACTTAACCTCACCTCGCGATCCGAGGTACTCAGATCCAATTACCGACCAGCGAGCTTGGGATGCCTGCTTCGAACCCCGCGACAAACTAGATGCCCGTGCGGAGTCTTTCCTTACCAGGACTTCAGGCGTGAGAAAATAAGGTTCGATACGACGGCCCTGTAGCTCAGATGGATAGAGCGACGGTTTCCTAAACCGCAGGTCGGCAGTTCGACTCTGCCCAGGGCCACCACTCTTTCCCACACGCGGTTTTCCTCTGCGAACCTCTGGGTTTCTCCGTGTTAGAAAACTGGAAGAATCACGGAACCACCGGCAGAATCAACGCAGATGGATGCTCTGCATCGTGATAGATCGCAATCGTCGCGGAGACGTACTTCTCCCCAGCCTCCGCCCCTTCAGCCGTATTCAGATTCCGGTCGAACCGCGGAAAATTACTGCTACTAATTTCCAGCCGCAAAACATGCCCTTTCAGAAAAACATTGCTGGTCGACCACAGATCCAAAGAGAATGCATACACTTTGTCTGGCTCCAGCAGCGAAGCCTTTTCCTGCGAATCCCGATAACGCGCCCGAAGAATTCCTTCCGTCAGATTGCGGGCAAAGCCATCCGGCCCAACATCCACCAGCTTCGCAGTAAAATCCGTGTCCACCGTCGAAGACTTCGCAAAGAACTCCAGCCGCACCGGCCCGGTAACCTCCAAATCCTGCGCCATCGGAGGAGTCGAATACACCAGCACGTCGGCTCGTGCCTCTACCGCACTCTGGTCGCGAGGCCCCGGCTCCAAGTGCCCGCCGTCGCAACACAGCGGGCCACCCACCGTCGGCACGGGCTTCGCGGGATCATAAATGTAATGATCCGCCTTTTCCGTACCAGGAACAGTCGTCGAAAGCGATCCATCCCCATGCGCCGAATTCGCCCCGCCAGATGAATGCAAGAAGTATTTCGTCGATTTCGCCCGTGCCAGCGGCCAGTCCTCTTCCTCCCGCCACCGGTTCGCACCCATAACAAAAATCTTCACCGGCTTCGATTTCGCCAGACCATTTTGCTCGCCCTTCAACAAATAGTCATACCAGGCGAGAATCACAGCTCCTCCGCCAATCGCCGGATCGTCCGCCGACGGACCGAAATCCACATCGCCGATCTTGCGTCCATCCCCGGCATGTCCGCCAATCACCACCAGCAGCCTCTGTCCCCTCCGCGCCGCTTCGCTCCCGCCGCGCGTCTTCAACCCAACATAATTCCGCAGCGATCCGCCTTGAAAAATGTCATACCAAGCCGCCGTCGTCAGCGCGGGGACGGTTATGTCCGCATAGTGCCCTTCAATCGACCACTGCTTCCAATACTCGTCATAGGTCGGATGCGCCAGCCAGTCCAGGAAATAGGGTGCCAGCGTCTTCATCGAAGCATCGACGGAAGCTCCCTGCAAGTTGAATAGAGGATATTTCCCCAGCGGCAAAGTCGCGGCTCCCACCATCGCGTTCGTCTTGCCTTCCACCGCCCGCCGCAACGTGTCCTGCGCCAGCCCCGATGTCCACGATTCGTTGAACCATTGCTCAAACGCACCGCTCTGGTAGGTCCAACCATCGTGATAGTTGCTAGCCGTCACCACCGGACATATCCCGCTCAAATGCGGAGGATGCGCCATCGCCGCCAACATCTGTGTCGCCCCCACATACGACCCGCCCCACATGCCAACCTTTCCGTTCGAATAGGGCAACCCCGCCGCCCACTCGACGGTATCGTACCCATCGGCCGACTCGTTCTTAAACGGATACCACTCCCCCTCCGATGCGTACCGCCCACGAACATCCTGAATAATCACGACGTACCCCGCCGTCGCCGCTTGCGATGGGAACTCGCCGTCCCAGTGATTGTTCTTGTCGTAAGGAGTCCGCATCAAGAGCACCGGATACCGCCCCTCGGTCTTCGGACGATAAACATCCGCCCGAAGCGTCACTCCATCCCGCATCTTCGCGATAACGTCGCGCTCAATCGTGATCTCAAGCTTCTCCGTCGACCACGCAACCGGAGCAGCCAACGCCACAGCCATCACGGCGAAACTCAAAAACGCATTCCGATTCATAGAATTGATCCTGAATAGTGAGATTGAACGAGGGTGTAGCTACAAGAAATGCAGATACAAGAAGTGTCCGGACAAGAAGTGAAATGACGGCGACGCGATGACCATTCCAACCTCAGTGCCCTCAGTGCCCTCAGTGTTCTCTGTGATTCAAGGGTTTTATCCTAGATATTTCAACGTAGTCTCAATCAACTCCGCTGTCCCCTTATAAGGATCCCCCGGGCTGTCAAACTCCATCGAGCAGTAGCCGGCGTACGAGTGCGATTTCAAATATCCAAACGTACGCGCCATATCCACCGACACCATCTTGCCCGCACTATCAGGTTCCCCAGCCTTCACGTGACAGATGCCATAAGCCTTCCCAAACATCCCGTCAATTCCCTCATACGCATGCTCAATCCCGCCCGCCAGACTGTTCGCAAAATCCGGCAGTGCATGCAACCACGGACTATTCACTTTCTCAATCAGCTTCACCAAAAAGAATGGATTCTCGGTCACCGGATTGTCGTTTTCCAGGTGCACAACAACATTCTTGGTTGCCGCATACTCCACTACGCGCGTCAAACTCTCCGCCGCCCGCTCCAAATCCGGTTTTGAATCCTTTGCCTCGGGAATGTTCGTTCGAATGCTCGGCGACCCCAAAGCCGCTGCCGCATCCGCCCACCGCTTGCTGTAAGCGACAGCCTTCTCCCGCTCGGCCCGGTCTGCCGCATAAGGACTAGCCTCGCCATCCACCGCAATATTCACAATCGCCGCTCCGGCCTTCTCGAGAGAGGCGCGGAATTGCTCCAGGTATTTCGGATCGGTCGACGGAAAGTGTCCAGTCCAAGGCTCAATCTTGTTGATATGGAATTTCGCTTTGACGTGCGCCGCAAAATCCTTCAGCTCAACCTTGGCCGCTGGCCCCGCCATTCGCGCGTCTCCAGCAATAAACTGTCGGAACGGATAGGAGGCAATCGAGATCCGCTCCCGAGCCTGGGTAGGGAACTTCACACTTGGAGCAGACTTCGCTGTCGCAGCAAAGCTCGCGGGCAATACGGATGCACACACACCGGCAGTAAGAGATTGCGCCAGAAACCGTCTTCGATTGAGCATAAGGAAACCCACCGCAGTCTAGCAGAACGCCAGACGCCCGAGGTACGTGAGGCGAACATCGCTGTAAGTAGCCGAGCTCTCTTTTATTCCTCGCGCAGCAAGATTGAAGGATCCACCGACAGCGCCCGTCGTGCCGGGATCCACGTAGCCAACAGCCCCAGCAGCGCCATCGCCAGAACAACGCCTGTCAGCACTAGCGGATCGCGCGATGTAGCCTGATAAACGATGAAAGCCAAAACTCGGCTCGCCAAAATTCCCAGAATCAATCCTGCTACCGAGCCATAGGCCAGCAGCTTGAAAGGCCGCCCCAGCGCTGCCTGCAGCACTTCTCGCCTCTGCGCGCCGAGAGCCACGCGCAGTCCTAACTCCCGCATCCGCTTGCTCACCGAATATGCCGCCATACCGAAGATCCCGGTAATTGACAGCATCGCGCCCATCATGCCCATCACTCCCAGCGCCATGGTCGCGATGCGGGAAGGGAACAGAACGACGGATAACATGCTGATCCACGTCTGAGCTTCGACGGGCAGGCCCTCATCCAACCCATGCAGTTTGGTTCGCGCAGCCTCCGCGAGTAGTTGCGGGTCGAGGTGCGACCGCACCACCATGTTCGTCGAAGTCGACGGCGATCGTTGCGCAGCCAGAAACATCGCTGGCTGTTGATCTTCCGTCACGCTCATATACTTTCCGTTTTCCAGAACGCCCACCACCTGCACCCGTGTCCCATCGTGCAACTTGTAATAGCTCCCAACCGCGTGGGGGATGGAACCAAATATCTTCTCGGCGAACTCCCGGTTCACTACTGCAACGGGAGGCGCATTCTTGTCGTCATGCCAGGTGAAACCCCTGCCCGCCAGCAAACCCGTACCAGCTGCCTCGATGTATCCAGGTGATATCTCGTACCTATAAGGAGAGGCCGCAACATTGGATGGCCGCAAATCCGCCGTTTCATCCTTAAATATACTTTCCGTGCGTCCCGCAGCGTTCACCAGCGGCGGATAGTTGTTCACCAGCCCCGCGTGCTCAACGCCAGGAATCGTCTCCAGAGCATCGACCATGCGCCTTTGCATATCGGGGATTTTGTCGAGGCTATAGCCAGCCATAGCTAAATCAGCCCCAACCAGCATCGCGTTTTGTGGTTCAAATCCAAAATTGCTGTGCAGCGACCGCTCCAGCCCACGCAGCGCAACCAGCGAAGAAGTCACCAGCACGGCGCAGATCGCAATCTGCCCCACCAGCAACGCATCGCGCAAAGTCACTCGTCGACCAGTCCTGGCGCTCGCGCCCCCTTTCACGACCTCATACGGATTCGACCTAAGTACCTGCCGCACCGGAACCAAGCCGAACAAGAATCCGCTCAACAATGCCAGCACCAGAGCCACAAAGTAGACCCTGACGTCGGGACTCACAGGCAGATGCACCGGAGCGTCCGCAAACGGCTGCCACGTACTCAACCAACGCAACAGCGCGACACTCCCCCAAAGTCCGGCCGCGCCACCCACCAGCGAAATCATCACAGCTTCCGTGAACAGCTGCCGCAGAATCCGCGCGCGGCTCGATCCCAGCGCCAGTCGCAGCGCAACTTCTCGCGACCGATCCGCCGTGTGCGCCGCGAACAGGCTCCCCAAATTCGCGCACGCCGCCAGCAGGATCAGCCCCGCCAGCAGCATCAATCCCGCAACGAACTCCTCCGCCGGACGTCGAAACGATGTCAGTCCCTGCAGCGACAACGTAGAACTTTTGTGGCCCGCCTCTTTCGGATAGCTCTTCGCAATCTCCGCCTGCACCGCGTTCATGTCAGCGACCGCCTGCGCGTGCGTCACTCCTGGCTTCAGATGTCCGAATACTTCGAACAACACATGGTCGTTCGCACGGTCGGCGAAGAATTTCTCCCCGCCGAGCTGCTCCAGGTTGACCAGCGGAATGAAGTAGTCGATCGAGATAAACAGCAGCGTCCCGCGAAACCCCTCCGGCGCCACACCGATAATCGTGAACGGCTGCTTGTTCAGCCGGACCACGCGTCCCACCACGTTGCGATCGTCCTGAAAATGGTTATGCCAATAAGCGTAAGTCAGCACCATATACGGCGCGCTATTTGGCCCATGATCATCCTGGCCGTGAAAGAATCGCCCCAAATACGGTTTCATCTGGAGAACATCAAAGTAGTTCGCCGAAGTCGCAAAGCCCCCGCTGTCGACGGGCTCCTTGCCCGCGTCCAGTCCCGCGAAGACGAATCCAAACGCCGCCAACTCCTCAAAGCTATGATTTCGGTCCCGCAAATCCACATAGTTCGGATACGACTGCCACCCCGCCTCGTCTCCATACTCGCTTCCGTAGAGGGTTTCCGCGTGCGGAACACTGAGCGGCCGCAGAATCAGCCCGTTCAACACGCCAAACACCACCGCATTCGCGCCAATCGCCAACGCCAGCGTCAACACCGCCGCCACGGCAAAGCCGGGAGACTTACCTAAGACGCGGAGAGCGAATCGCGCGTCCTGCATGAGCGTGTTCATAATAGGTCTCCCGGCCAAGCCTGAGCGCCCGCGCGTCCCCATCTCGCACCATCAAATCGCCTGCGCAAAATGGATAGCCCGCATCGGCACGACCCTTAATTTGCAATTCCGCAGCCAAGGCTCGCAGCCATGCAACTCTATGAAAACAAGCCTGTTCCCAACTCCGCCCGATTCTACGCCAACCGCCCATCTGTCCGCTTCCATCCAGCACTGTCCATTCCCGAACAGCGTAATGCGCCGTCAAGAATGTTCGCATGGATGACAAGCGAAGACTACGGCGAAGAATGGCGAGCGAAAAACAACGAGATCATCGAAGACCTCCCCGTTGACACGCCGTCACGCCACGTTCTAGATTAATGACGTAACAGAGTCGGACGACCGTCGGTCGCCGGTCCCACCGCTCACTCCCCCCGATTTGCCTTGGAACTCCCGACCACGGCCCCCATCCCAAGTTGCAACACAACGCTGTGAAGGAGAAAACACAATGCCAATCGATCAGAATTCACCACTTTGGGCTGTCCTCGCGGACTGGATCAAGATTCTACTCACGCTTCCCGATCCACCTCCAGAACAACTCGTGCAACTCAACGATGTAGCCATCGTCACCGCAATCGGTGCCCTGACCGAACGTCTGTCGCACGAAGCCGGCACCGAGTTACGCAAAGTCCTCCCGCAAGTAAAAGCACGACTCAAAGTTGCAGCCTGAGAACAGAAAGAGTAAGAAGAATGAGCAAGAAGTGAAGGGAAAGAAGATGTTGTGCTCGTTGGGTGCCCCGTCCTTGTTCGCGTTTTCTGCGAACAGAGCGGGTGCTTGCAAGACACCCCAGGTTCGCGTCGCGTCAGCGGCGCCAACCTGGGCCAACGACACTCCCCCCAAGCTTGTCATTCCGAAACGCAGTGAGGAATCTGCTATTCGCCGATGCGGACATACCGATGGCACAACGGTGAAAGAGCGCGCCCCAAAAACCATCTCAAATTTTCTGGACGGAACTCAGGCTTTTGGGAGGAGCAGCAGTTCACTGCTGCATAAAGCCTGCTATAAGAGCGCCAAGTTCAGCCGCCGAGGTAAGGTGTCCCAAACACCCCACTCCCCCGACGGTGCCCCACGTTCGCGCACTTCGCTAACGTGGGAGAGCGCGACTCTCAACCCAACGTGCCCAACCCAGGTGAAAGAGCGGCGCTTCAGCGCCGCGTGAACGCCCTGCAACGCATGGGCTTCAGCCCAGTCCCCCAAGCTTGTCATTCCGAAACGCAGTGAGGAATCTGCTATTCGCCGATGCGGATGCACCGACGGCCCAACCGTGAAAGAGCCGCCCTCCAGAGACCAGCTCAAAGCTTTTGGGCAGAGCAGCAGTTCACTCCCGCATAAAGCCTGCTATAAGAGCGCCAACTTCAGCCGCCGAGGTAAAGTGTCCCAAACATCCCCACTCCCCGGACGGTGCCCCACGTTCGCGCACTTCGCTAACGTGGGAGAGCGCGACTCTCAACCCAACGTGAACGCCACATCAACCCTGTCATCCTGAGCGGAGCCAAGCCTTCACGAAGTGAAGGCTTGGCGCAGTCGAAGGACCCCTACCCCATCCACACCCCAATGTAGGGCGGACACTCCTGTCCGCCGCTTTTGTCTTTCGTTCTCCCGACACGGTAGAGCGGGCCTTCAGGCCCGCGTTCAGCGCAAGAGGGACAGGGCTTTAGCCCCCGAGGTAAGGTTTTCCACGGCCTCGAGAGCCATGGATGAAATCAGCTCAAAGCTTTTGGGCGGAGCAGCAGTTCACTGCTGCATAAAGCTTGCTGTAAGAGCGACGGCTTCAGCCGCCGAGGTAAGATGTTCCAAACATCCCACTCCCCCGACGGTGCCCACGTTCGCGCACTTCGCTAACGTGGGAGAGCGCGACTCTCAACCCAACGTGCCCAACCTAGGTGAAAGAGCGGCGCTTCAGCGCCGCGTCAACGCCCTGCAACGCACGGGCTTTAGCCCCTGAGGCAAGGTTTTCCACGACCTCGAGAGCCATGGATGAAACCACCTCAAAGATTTTGGGTGGAGCAGCAGTTTACTGCTGCACAAAGCCCGCTGTAAGAGCGACGGCTTCAGCCGCTGAGGTAAGGTGTCCCGAACATCCCCACTCCCGCGACGGTGCCCCACGTTCGCGCACTTCGCTAACGTGGGAGAGCGCGACTCTCAACCCAACGTGCCCAACCCAGGTGAAAGAGCGGCGCTTCAGCGCCGCGTCAACGCCCTGCAACGCACGGGCTTTAGCCCCTGAGGCAAGGTTTTCACGACCTCGAGAGCCGTGCATGAAACCAGCTCAAAGCTTTTGGGTGGAGCAGCAGTTTACTGCTGCATTAAGCCTGCTGCAAGATCGGCGGCCAGCCGCTGAGGTAAGGTGTTCCGAACATCCCACTCCCGTCCTTCGGGAAGTGCCGCGCAGAACTAAACAGCCTCCCTCCCATCAACCCTGTCATCCTGAGCGGAGCCAAGCCTTCACGAAGCGAAGGCTTGGCGCAGTCGAAGGACCCCTACCTCATCCACACTCCAATGTAGGGCGGACACTCCTGTCCGCCGCTTTTGTCTTTCGTTCTCCCGACACGGTAGAGCGAGCCTTCAGGCCGCGTTCAGCGCAAGAGGGACAGGCTTCAGCCCCTAAGGTAAGGTTTTCCACGACCTCGAGAGCTATTCATGAAACCAGCTCAAAGCCCTTGGACGGAGCCAAAGCTTTTGGGTGGAGCAGCAGTTTACTGCTGCATTAAGCCTGCCATAAGAGCGACGGCTTCAGCCGCCGAGGTAAGGTGTTCCAAACATTCCACTCCCCCGACGGTGCCCCACGTTCGCGCACTTCGCTAACGTGGGAGAGCGCGACTCTCAACCCAACGTGCCCAACCCAACGTGAAAGAGCGGCGCTTCAGCGCCGCGTGAACGCCCCATCAACCCTGTCATCCTGAGCGGAGCCAAGCCTTCACGAAGCGAAGGCTTGGCGCAGTCGAAGGACCCCTACCTCATCCACACTCCAATGTAGGGCGGACACTCCTGTCCGCCGCTTTTGTCTTTCGTTCTCCCGACACGGTAGAGCGAGCCTTCAGGCCGCGTTCAGCGCAAGAGGGACAGGGCTTCAGCCCCTAAGGTAAGGTTTTCCACGACCTCGAGAGCTATTCATGAAACCAGCTCAAAGCCCTTGGACGGAACCAAAGCTTTTGGGTGGAGCAGCAGTTTACTTGCTGCACAAAGTCTGCTGTAAGAGCGCCGGCTTCAGCCGCTGAGGTAAGATGTGCCGAACATCCATCCCAACCTTTCAGAATATACGCCGGGGTGCCCCATTCAAGCCTTCTTTTGGGCGGGTGGCCGACCCTTTCAATCGTTCTTGATCTTCATTGCGCAATCAAAAAATCGGATGCCCCGTTCTTTGCGAAGCAAAGGGCGGGAGTAGGAATGTCAGCATTATCGAGTTCTTGAAAAGTCGCCTCGGCAGTATCGCTCCCGCCCTTGCAGAGAACGCAAGAACGGGGCATCCGGGATTTCGTTTTGGGAAGAGAGATCAAAACCCGTGAAAAGGGCTGCCACCCGCCAGTTATGAATGTCGCCTGGCAGCGAGCACTTCAGTGCATGTGCACCTAAAAACCGCACCGGAATGCATCGGGGGCTTCTTCGATCACCGGAAGTTAGAAAAAAAGTAGATCCTTCGAGCAAAGTATTCGGACGGGCGGGGCCAGTGAGATCAAGAACAAAGGTTTGGCCACCCGCCCCTATTTCTTCTTCTTGCTTGTCCGTCTTCGGTGATGATCGTCATGAGAGAGGAATATCGAGTCAACTAACCGGCTACAGCTCGATGTAACGCGCGCGAGAACTTTAATCTGCTCCCGGCACGCGAGACTCGGGGTCTCGTGCGGATAGTTTAGCGAGTGATTTACCTCGCCCCACAGCTCCTCTGCAAGAGTGCGTACCTGAACCTCGCATGTGTGAAGTGTTAGGCGATTTTGTTTGATCACGTAATGAACACTAGTGTACATGGACTCGCTCGGTACGCATTTGATCTTGATACCCTCGAAATAGTCCTGAGACTCGATATCCCAAATGCGAGCGGTAGGCTTTTCTACAACGCGGTAGTAATGCTCCTTGAAAAGCCGCAGCAGGCATCGATTGATATCTTCGAACTCGCGGGTGTGAAGATGTAAAATTCTAAGACCCGCCAAATCATTAATCTCGCTAAAGAGATTGCCTTCGCTAATGCCAAAAGAAAGTTTCTTTTCCTTGCTTTCTTTGAGCTTCCTAAAGAGTTTATCGCGCAAATGATCAGGGTCCTTTACACGCCATTTCATCGAATGAACGTGCGATGAAAGTTCATCGTCTGAAGACAATGCACCAAACAGGTTTGTCAAGAATAGGTTCAGCGCAGTTCTACTTTTCTCGGCCTGCTTAACCAAGGTTTCAATTAGCCGACGTTCCTTGCTGGTCGCAGAGTATTCAGCCATAAGGACCTACTTAGCTCGCAGGACGATCTTCTTGGCGATGGACAAAAACACCGATCTAGCCTCTGATTTTTGATCGGGAGTCCCGACTTGCTGCACTTCGCTGATCGGAACGCCTTGCTCCTGCGAGGGTGTAACGAGGGAACTGAAGTCTTTTACCTCACCCAGCATTAGGTTCGCAGGAGATGCATCTGCCAGGGTCGGATCCACTTCCCGGAGAACCGCAATGACATCAGATTTGATATGTTTCTCAATCCTTGCGAAGTACTTCTGCTGAGGTGCTGCAGGTGCCCCACGGTATACGCGGAATCGCTGGGGAATGAATCCCAACAACACGGGGCGACCAGGCAGCTTGTACACTTGATCGGGTGCCATAGTCAGAATCACCCGCCAATCGCGAATCCATCCTGCCACGGTGACGCCAAGAGTCTTCAAAGCCCGCACAGAGAAGACGTCGCAAGCGGCTGGGACAACAAGATAGTCACAGTCTAGAATGATGCTTCGATTAAGTGGGCCGATGTTTGGGCCAGAGTCATAAAACACGAAGTCGATCTTCCGTTCTAAACACAACCGATTAACCAATGAGCTAAGGGCTGAAACCCCCCTAAAGCCCCGGATTCTTCGCTCCAAACAGTCGCGCCAGAAATTCCCTAGGTCAGCCTCAAATTGATTGAGCTTGATATCGCCAGGCAAGAGAAGAAGACCCTGCACCGAAAGCTCTTGGGCCGGAATGGGAACAATGTCACCATCGCCCTCTACTATTGGTTTCACCGCTGACCAAATTGTTCGGCCGTGACGACCGTCTGAATGGTCCAACAAGTCATTGACGACAGAATCTTCCAGGAGCTGGGATGTTAGATTGCACTGCGGATCTGAATCTACTATAAGGACTCGTTTGCCGAGAGAAGCGAGCGCAGCCGCAACGTTCAGGGTTAGAGTGGTTTTGCCGACTCCGCCTTTGTGGTTGAAAATCGCAATTCGGCGAGCCGGGTGTCGGGGGGTACTAGCGGCGGTCTTCGCCATGACAACTACGCCTTTCCGTTTGATTTTTTGCGCGAACGGCGTTGCGGACGCATCGACTTACGAACGTCCTTCGCAGCGTCATAGTCCGGCAACGCCAAGACATATTGCTCGCCTGTTGCACTAAGTTGTTTTCTGCCCCGAGATGCCGGAACCAAATATCCGCCTTGGGTTGCATTGTCCACCGCGACAGCTGCGTTTGAGAACTTTCGTTGGGCTGCCTCAGTGTTGAGCTTGCTGATATCAAGCGTCGAGAAATGGGGCGTATCACGATAGATGGTCAGGTAGAAAGCGAGGCAAGCGACCCGGTCAACATCAGTGCGTGGCTTTTTCTCAACTAAGAATTGCTTTGGGTTCATTGCCCGGTCAGGAGAAAAGGCTAGCTGCAGCCCTTGTGAGGGCGTTGCTAGTTGGGCGGGAGTTGCTATTTGAGTCGGCTGCTTTTCAGCTTCGCGAAATCCCCCGATGCCGAAGAAGGTGGCAATTGTTTCCAGGACCCTTTCACGGGACTCTGGCGAGAGGCGCCTCATAGAAGCTATAACCTGTGCAAGAATATCTGCGTCGTCGCTCCGGGTCTTAATGCTAGCCATACTTTTTCCATCCCCTTAATCATTATACGTGCAGGCCCAAACGACGGAACTTCGGGTACAGACGGAGGAAATCGTGGGCGCCGGAACTGACCCAACAAAAAAAGAGGCCACGCTTTCGCGTGGCCTCTTCAACAGAACTGCTCTTAGAATCTTCCCCGGCCCCCACCACCGCCGCTGGGGCCTCGTCCGCCGCCGCCCGGTCCGCGACGTCCGCCACCTGGGCCGCCACGTCCTCCGCGACGCGGAGGACGACCTCCGCCACCCGGGCCATCGCGACGCGGGGGACGCGCCTCGCCTACCGGAGCTTCCGAAGGTGCGCCATCGACGCGGTTGAAGTTCGGCTCATCGTCAAAATCCGCGCCGCCTTCAATCACCAGCGACTCGCCGCGAGGCGCTGACGAGCGAGCTGGACGCTCTGCATGATCGTGACCCGCATGATCGTGCCCTGAATGATCGTGACCCCCGTCGTCGTGGCCATCGTGATCTCCGCCGCCCTCGACTCCGCCTTCCGCCGGAGCCGCTCCGCCGCCCATCTTCGCGCGCTGTTCCACCAAAATCGCTTTGCGCGACAGACGGATGCGGTTGCCTTCCACGGCTAGAACCTTCACCAGCACCTGATCGCCTTCGTTCAACTCGTCGCGAACATCCTTAATGCGATGCTCGGCCACTTCGCTGATGTGCAGCAGCCCGTCGAGTCCCGGCAGAATCTCAACAAACGCTCCGAAATCCGCCAGCCGCGACACGGTTCCGAGATATGTCTTGCCAACCTCGGCCGTAGCGCACAGGTCGCCAATAATCTTCAGCGCCTTCGCTGCCTGCTCCTGATTGTTCGACGAGACGTTGACCTTGCCCGAATCTTCCACATCGATCTTCACGCCCGTCTGCTCGATGATGCTGCGAATCATCTTGCCGCCCGGCCCAATCAGATCGCGAATCTTGTCTTGCGGAATGTTCAAGGTATAGAACCGCGGCGCGTGATCGGAAACCGTCTCGCGGCCTCCGGTAACCGCCTCGGTCATCTTGCCCAGAATGTGCATGCGGCCATGGAATGCCTGCTCCATCGCCTCGCGCATAATCTGCGGCGTGATGCCCTTGACCTTGATATCCATCTGCATCGCGGTGATGCCATCTTTCGTTCCCGCGACCTTGAAGTCCATATCGCCGTAGTGATCTTCCGCGCCGGCAATGTCGGTGAGGATGGAATACTTGTCGCCTTCCTTCACCAACCCCATCGCCACGCCGGCAACCGGAGCCTTCAAAGGTACGCCAGCATCCATAAGAGACAACGACGCTCCGCAAACCGAAGCCATCGAAGACGACCCATTCGATTCCAAAATGTCCGACACGACGCGCATCGTGTAAGGCCACCCCTCCTCAGCAGGAAGAACAGCCACCACGGCCCGCTCTGCGAGCGCCCCGTGCCCAATCTCCCTCCGCCCAGCCCCCCGCATAAACCCAACTTCCCCAACAGAGAAAGGAGGGAAGTTGTAATGGAGGAGGAAGCGTTTTTTGCTTTCGCCTTCGAAGCCTTCCAGGCGTTGTTTGTCGTCGGCTGTGCCTAGGGTGGTGGTGACGAGGGCTTGGGTTTCGCCTCTGGTGAAGATTGCGCTGCCGTGGGCGCGGGGTAGGATGCCGGCTTCGATCCAGATTTCGCGGACCTGGTCGAACTTGCGGCCGTCGGGACGGCGGCGCTCCGTAGTGACACGTTCTCGGAAGATGCGCTCCAGCAATGTTTCAAAATAGTGCGAGAGTTTTTCGTGGGCTGCTTTGTCGTCGTCGGGCGTGGTTGCGGGGATGGCGGCTTTGAGTTCTTTCTTCAGCGCCGCTACCAGGGCGTAGCTTTCGGATTTTGGATGCTTTTCGGTGTCCAGGCAATCGGTGAGGCGTGCGCCGATTTGGTTCTTCAGCGCGTCATAATATGGCTGATCGAATTCCACGTGAGCGACTTCGCGCTTCTTCTTGCCGGCTTTGGCTGCCAGCTCGTTGATGGCGGCGCAGATTTTCTTGATTTCTTCGTGTGCGAACTGAATCGCCTCGAGGATCTTTTCTTCTTTCACTTCCTTCGCGCCAGCTTCGATCATCACGATCGCATCGGATGAGGCTACAACCGTCAGGCTCAGATCGCCTTCGCGAACTTCCTGGTACGTGGGATTGATGATGAGTTCGCCATCGACCAGACCAACTCTGACGGCGCCGACTGGGCCATCGAATGGAATATCGGAAATGGTGAGCGCGGCGGAGGCGGCGTTGATGGCCAGAACGTCAGGATCGTTTTCGGAATCGGCGGAGAGGACTAACGAGATAACCTGGGTTTCGCAGCGGAAGGTTTCCGGGAACAGCGGGCGGATGGGGCGATCGATCATGCGGCAGGTGAGGGTTTCGCGCTCACTCATGCGGCCTTCGCGCTTGATAAAGCCTCCGGGAATGCGTCCACCGGCGTAGCTGTATTCGCGGTAATCGACGGTAAGAGGGAAGAACGAGACGCCGACGCGGGGCTCGGTGTTGGCGCAGGCGGAGCCGAGGACCATATTGTCGCCGGAGCGGACTACGACCGATCCGTGGGCCTGCTTGGCAATTTTGCCTGTTTCAATGGTGATCTTTTTACCGCCGTGGAGTTCACAGGTGACTTCGTGCTTATTGAGACTCATTGGGATTCCTTCCTTGAGGAGAGCAGCGCTGCGGCTGAGAGGGTCGCGTGTTGGGGGCGAGCCTGTGAGAGCGGCGGCGGGTTAAAGTCCGTGATCGCACGGAACGGTGTTTGCGACGGCATGAAAAACGGCGTTGGATCCAAACGCGATGACCAATAAAGACCAATTTGGTTGGAGATCGGGGAGAAGACCGAGATCAAAACCCAGATCAACACCTGGCTCAAAAGCCAGCTCAAAACAAGATCAGGCGGACAAGAGTGTCCGCCCTACATGATGCCTCTTTACTTGCGGATACCGAGCTTACCGATGACGGTGGTGTAGCGCTCTGCATCGTGGGATTTGAGGTAGTCGAGGAGAC
>Ga0209068_10000788_pt1 | contig 16300 bp, 11 predicted proteins | sample ColStrG_CSR_2012_FD_187200 | JGI IMG/M metagenome (GOLD analysis project Ga0209068, IMG submission 187200) | Freshwater sediment microbial communities in response to fracking from Pennsylvania, USA - Cold Stream Run_MetaG_CSR_2012 (SPAdes)... | ecosystem: Environmental > Aquatic > Freshwater >... | reverse complement strand
ATATAAATGGGGTTGTCCTGGCTCTGGCCGAACGCCGAGCCTTGATGCTCCAGAATCCCAATCACGGTGAATTCCACTCCCGAGACCTTGATGGTTTTGCCCAGCGGATCGCGGCCCGGGAAGAACGCCATGCGAATATCGTCGCCAATGACGGCCACATGCCGGTGCCGCTCCTCTTCGCTCGCGGCGAAAAACCGGCCCTGCACCACGGGGATGTCGCGAATTTCCGGCATGCTGTACGAGACGCCAATAATCACGGCCCCTTCAAACGTCTGGTTCTCAGCCCGAACGTCGTCAATGCGCTGCTGATAAGGGCTATATAAGATGTCCTCGCCCGCCACGGTCCGCAGGAACTTCACTTCGTCGTTGCCGACGCGCTTGTTGTACTTGAGCTTTTCGACGCGCTGGCGGGCCGTCAGCCTTCCCACGGAAGCCAATTGCGATATCAAAAAACTGTTCGTGCCGAACGCCTTTGAGGTGATTTGCTCGGCGTACGCGCCCAAGCCGTCGATTGCCGCACCTACCAAAATTACGCTCGCCACGCCAACAATCACCCCGAGCAGGGTCAAAAAGCTGCGTAGCTTGTGCGCGCGAATGGAATCGAAGGCCAGCCCGACGGCGGTGAGCAGGTAGTTGAACAGATAGGACCTCCGGTGCGGGCGTGTCTACCAATAGGATAGTAGAAGTACCCAACCTGCTGTCCCGCGCCGCCCCGCTTATGCGGCTAGCGACAAAAGGAAGAGCGCAAAGGGGAGTCTGCTCTGTCCACCGGAGTGGCGTTTCCGAGGGTTGAAGCACGTGCGGTTGGGGACAGAGGGGAGACTGTCACGTTTGCTACGGATAGACTAGGGGAATGCTTCGACGATCATTCCTTCGCAACATGGCAGTTGCTTCCGCCGGCAGCGCGTTCCTTCGCTCTCCGCTCTACGCCCAGGCGGCCGCGATCAACGTCTCGACTCTGCGCGGCAAGCTGCATTTGCTGGCGGGCGCGGGCGGCAACATCATAATTATGGAAGGCGCCGACGGGTTGCTGTTGATCGATAGCGGCCTCAGCGATTCCACCGCCGGTATTCTTGCCGAAAGCGGCAAAATCGGCAAGGGCGAAGTCGTTCGCCTCTTCAACACGCACTGGCATTACGATCACACCGGCAGCAACGTCGCGCTTGGCAAGAAGGGCGTAAAAATCATGGCGCAGGAGAACGTCCGCACGCGCCTCGCCAAAGGGCAGTACATGGAATTCTTCAAGCGCCAGATCGATCCCATGCCGCCGGAAGGACTACCTGCCGAGACTTTTCGCGATAAGGGGACGCTGAAGTTCGGCGGCGAGACCGCTCATTACCAGCATCTGCCGCCCGCGCATACCGACGGCGATACGGTGATCCATTTCCACAACGCCAACGTCTTTCATGGCGGCGACCTTTTGTTCAACGGCCTGTACCCATTCATCGACTACGGATCCAATGGTTCGCTCGCCGGCATGGCGGCGGATGCCGAACGCATCTTGAAGATGGTGGATGAGAACACCATCATCGTTCCCGGCCACGGCCCGGTGGCGAAAAAGGGCGACGTCAAAGATTACGCCGACATGCTTTCCGGCTGCCTGGATATTTTTACTAAAGAGATCAAAGCCGGCAAGACGCTGGAACAACTGCAAGCCGACCAACCGTTTAACGCGTACGACGAGAAGTGGGGCAAAATGTTCATCAAGCCCGATCAGTGGATCGCTTTGAATTACCTTGGGATGACGAAGAAGTCTTGAGGAGGGAGATACGACCGCAAAAGAGAGACAGCACACGCCTGCAAGAGCTTGGGAAGCGAACCGGAATTGATTCCGGGCGCTATGTCTGTTCCCTTTGGCTCCAAGGAGTGGAGGAGGTAGGAGACAAGAAGACGGACCTCGGGTGCTTTAAGAATCGCTAGTTGACGATTGGCAGCAGCAGCGCGGAAGCATGTTCGGAGTCGTGCAGTACCGTGTTCGTGGCCTTTAGGCTGCGCGTTGCGTACTGGCCGCTCTCGCCGGTATTCAGATTGCGATCAAACCTTGGGAAATTACTGCTGCTAATCTCCAGCCTGATTTTGTGTCCCTTCTTGAATACGTTGCTGGTGGACCAAACGTCCACCGCGAACTTATAAATCTGGCCGGGAGTCAATAACTCCGGCTTCTCTTGCGAATCGCGGTATTTCGCCCGCACAATGCCCTCCGTCAAATTTTGCGCAAAGCCGTTCGGCCAAACATCCACCAGCTTCGCCGTGAAGTCCGTATCCACCGCCGAGGATTTTGCCCACAACTCCAGCGCCACTTGACCTGTGACTTCCACGTCGCGCTCCAAGGCAGGAGTGGAATACACGAGCACGTCATCGCGCGCTTCCACCGCCCGCTGATCGCGCGGCCCCGCCGGCAAATGCGCCGCATCGCAGCATAGCGGTCCACCCGTTGTCGCCACCGGATTCGCCGGATCGTAGACAAACTGGTCCGCTTCCTCCTCCGCAGGCGCGTCAACCGACAACGCTTTCGCAGCATGGAGGAAATATTTCATCGGCTTCGCGCGCTTCAGCGGCCAATCGTCTTCATAGCGCCATTCATTCGCACCCATCACAAAAATGCGCACCGGCTTCTTGGCGAAGCCATTTTGCACGCCTTTGAACAGGTAGTCGTACCAGTCCAAGGTCACCTGCGCCTCACTAAAGTCCGCCGCTGCCGGGCCGAAATCCACGTCGCCGATCTGGCGGCCCCCGCCTGCATGTCCGCCGATCACCACGAGCAAGCGCTGGGCCTGCGGGTGCGCTTTTAATCCTTCATAATTCTTCAGCGAACCACCTTGAAAAATGTCATACCAAGCGGCCACATGCAGCGCGGGCACCTGAATATCCGCGTAATGATCTTCGATAGACCAGCGCCTCCAATAGTTGTCAAAATTCGGGTGCGCCAGCCAATCGAGAAAATAGGGTGCGAGGGCTTCCGGCGAATCCACTTTCACGGGCGCGTTGAAGAGCGGATACGAAGCCAACGGCAACTTCCAGGCGCCGTTCAGCGCATTAGTGTCGCTTTGGATTTTGCGGTTCAACGTGTCTTGAGCCAAGCCAGAGGTCCACGATTCGTTGAACCATTGCTCGAAGGCGCCGCCCTGATAGGTCCAATTGCTGTGATAGTTGCTCGCCGTCACGACGGGCAGAATTCCCGCCAGATGGGGCGGATGCGCAATGGCCGCGAGCATTTGAGTGGCGCCGACATACGATCCGCCCCACATGCCCACTTTGCCGTTCGAATAGGGTAAAGCAGCGGCCCATTCCACCGTGTCGAAGCCGTCTTGCGATTCCCACTTGAACGGATACCAATCCCCTTCGGACGTGAAACGCCCACGCACATCTTGAATGATGGCGACATAGCCCGCCTCCGCCGCGCGCAATCCAAAATCCACGCCGGTTGCCTTGTTGTAGGGCGTGCGCTGCAGCAGCACGGGATAGCGACCATCTTGCTTGGGCCGATAGATATCGGCGCGCAATGCGACGCCATCGCGCATGGTTGCCTTGACCCCGCGTTCCACCGTTACATCGGCCGGGGAGGCGCCGCCACAGACCGGCGCCAGGACCATCATCGTGATTAGTGCTATGTTTTTCATTCCGCAGGGTAAGATATCACGTTCGGCGCGAGTGCGTTACCATCAATTGAGGACGCAACCCCTTTATGAAACTCCGCCGCGCGTCCGACCCTTCGCCTCCATCCCAAGCCGCGTAGTCTTGCCTCTTTGAAAGGATTTGGGAATGCAAACATCGGAAGTATTGCGCGCTTGGAAGAAGATTCTGAAGGGCGAAACCCCTTCGTTATCCATTGAGATCACGCGCGAATGCCCGCTACGCTGCCCGGGGTGTTACGCTTACGAGGCGGGCCACCTTGGAGGAGGCGTTACTCTTCGCGAGTTGAGCGACTATAAAGGACAAGAACTGGTCGATAACATCATGCAAATTGTCGATCGGTATCGTCCGCTTCACTTGTCCTTAGTGGGCGGCGACCCGCTGGTCCGTTATCGCGAATTGGAGCTACTGGCGCCGCTGATTACGGCACGCGGCATTCATTTGCAAATCGTGACCAGCGCTTTTCGCGCATTCCCGATTGAGTGGAGCCAAAACCGGCTGGTGAATATGGTGGTCTCGATTGACGGCCTCCAGCCTGAGCACGACGTGCGCCGTACGCCGGCCACTTACGAGCGCATACTGGCGAATATCGCTGGCCAGAAGATCACGGTACATTGCACGATTACCGGGCAAATGATGAAACGTTCCGGCTACTTGCGCGATTTCGCCGATTTCTGGAACGCCAGGACGGAAGTCAAGAAAATCTGGTTCAGCATCTTTACGCCGCAAATGGGCGACTCGCTGCCTGAAATGCTGTCTCCCGCCGAACGCTCGCAAGTGATCGCCGATCTCTCGGCCTTACGAAAATCGCATCGCAAAGTCGACATGCCCGCAAACATGATCCGGCAATTTGCGGCACCACCGTCTTCGCCGGACGAGTGTGTTTTCGCCCGGACGACCACGACCATTTCCGCCGATCTCAGCAGACTGATCACGCCCTGCCAGTTCGGCGGCAAACCCGACTGCTCGCAATGCGGTTGCATCGCCTCGATGGGCCTGGCGGCCGTCGGGGCGCATAAATTAGGCGGCTTCATTCCTGTGAAGTCCATTTTCGATCTGTCGTTTTTGATCGGCCGTACGAGATTGAAGCCGGGGACTCTGGCCACCGCTGAAAAGCCATTCCATGTATTGCGTTAGCCGGCGCCGCGGGAAACTATGTTGACTCAATCCGCTCTCGATGGGCTGTTGCGGCTCTCGGCCGAAATCGGCGGCAACAGGTTGCTGGTGCAAGCCAGCGGCGGCAACACCTCCATCAAGCTAGGCGACACTCTTTGGATCAAGGCCTCGGGCAAGTGGCTTGCTTTTGCCGGTAACGACGAGATTCTCGTCCCCATCCAACTATCGGCGGCGCGCGATTGTCTGAGGCAAGGCACGCCTCTCGACTGCGCCATTCGTAATGCTGGCGGCGGAAACCATTTGCGGCCGTCGATTGAAACGCTGATGCACGCCGTTCTGCCGCACGCGGTTGTGGTGCATGTTCATTCAGTGAACGCCATTGCTTGGGCGGTGCGGGCGGATGCCGTCGCGCGGCTCGCGGAACGTCTGGGGGGCCTACGTTGGCAGTGGGTTCCGTATGTGCCCTCCGGGCTGCCGCTGGCGCGCGCGGTGGAAGCGTTTGCCGCGTGCGATGTTTTCGTGCTGGGCAACCATGGCTTGGTTGTGTGCGGCGGAAATTGCGCTGAAACAAAGGCGCTGCTGGACGAGGTGGAGAGCCGCCTGGCGATCCAGCCACGTAGCGCGCCTGAATCCAAGCCTCTTAGGCAGGTTCAGAACGCGACCGGCTGGTGGTTTCCGAACTGCGAACGCCTCAATTCCGTCGCCACCGATGCCATCTCGCGCAGCATTGCCAAAGGTGGCATTTTGTATCCATGCCAAGCTATCTTCCTGGGGCGAACTTTTTCCGAGTTCCCCTGTTCCACGCCGCGCTCGCCATTTTGGGCGTTTGAAGGCAGCGGCGTGCTGCTGAGCCCAAGCATTACAAAAGCGGAATATGCCATTCTGGAAGGCTTTGCCGAAGTTCTTTCGCGTATCAGCCCGGCAGCGCCGCTGTGTTATCTGACACAGGCCGAAATAGACGCGGCTATGGGCGCTGAATCGTTCCAATACCGCTCTGCGCCGGACAATCGATCGCCCTTGCAGCTTACTCAGCGGTTCACGAGAACGGCTACCCTCTAAAGACTTCCAATTTAATCCGGAAACAAACGGCACCCTTTCCTATCTACTTCTGTGGTATTTCATATTCCTTCAGGAGTCTGCTGCCCGTGCGCGTCCCCGCGTTCATCAAAGCATCGCTGATTTTGCCGTCGTTGTTCACGGTTTTGTATTCAGCCAGCCCCGTCTCTTACGACATCGTTTATGTCCGCGCGCCGCGCGCCGGAGACAACACTTACATCCGCTTTCCCGACGTTTTCTCTCCCACCGCCATGCCTCCCGGTTCGGACTTGATGCTGCTTCATCCGGACGGTTCCGAAGAGACTCTCTTCGCCGCAGGCAAGGGCGCGGTCCTCGATCCCGTCCTCTCGTTCGACGCCAAGTGGGTTTTTTTCGCGTACATCCCCGACAACACCACGGCCACGGGTATCAACTACCAGCGGGGCCTTTCCACAAGCGGCGCCGATATTTACAAGATCAATCTCGCCAGCCGCAGCGTGGTTCGCCTCACGAATCAGGAATGGTCCCCGCCCACCGGCTCCATCCATTGGTCAAGCAATCCACTCAGCGCGAGCGCTCCAAATTCCGTCTATCTGGGCTACGGCATTTTCAATCTCGGCCCGTGCCCGCTGCCCAATGGCAAGCTGATGTTCGTTTCGAGCCGGGATAGCTACATGCCGAACAAGAACTACACTAGCCCGAACCTGCGGCTCTACATCATGGACGACGCAGGCGCGAATGTCGAACCTATTGGCCACATCAATATCGGCAGCGCACTGCATCCGAACGTGCTGATGGACGGGCGCGTGATTTTTTCCAGTTTTGAAACGCAGGGCAGCCGCGACTCGCGCGATTGGAGCTTGTGGGCGATCTGGCCCGACGGCCGCCATTGGGAACCGCTTTGGAGCAGCATGTCGGAAGGCACGGCCTTCCATTTCCAAACCCAACTCTCCGACGGCCGGGTGGCGGTGACGTGGTACTACAACCTCAACGACAACGGCTTCGGCACGATCATGGCGCTGGACCCGCGCAAGCCGGCGGGTGCCATTCCGTTTGGCTCGCCCAATCAAAACGACGCTTCGAACCCGCTGATCCGCGTTGGTTTGTGGGGGCCGAATACCGGCAGTCCTCTCGCGCCGCGCTTTTTCAATTTCCCGTTCTCGCCCCCAGGCTTGGTCAACCTGACAGCATTCACGCACGGCGAAGACAACGCTTCTTCCTACGCGCAAGACGGCTCCTGGGCGGGCAAAGCAACACACCCCGCCGCGGCTCCCAACAATGACCTGCTGATGGCTTGGACACCGGGACCGGCCAACAATCTCAATCGCCCCACCACGATTCCGGTTTACGATGCGGGCATCTATCTGTTGAAGCGTGGCCAGCCGCTAGACGACTATCACAATCTGGTCAAGATCAAGAACGATCCCAACTACAACGAGCTGCAACCGCGACCTGTTGTGCCGTACTCCGCGATTTACGGGATTCCGCAGCCGGCGGCGATTCCGTTTCTTCCCAACGATGGCGGCTTATCGGCGCTGCTTCCGGCGGGAACTCCGTTCGGGTTGATTGGCACCTCCAGCTTCTACAATCGCAACACGACACCTGGTTTTGGCGACGCTTTTTACAACGGGCTCGATCCGTTCAACACCGCCTCGAATAGCTCTAGCTCCAACTGGTTCAACCAGGGCGCTGACGACGGCGTGTACACGAACGACGACATCTACGCCGTGCGCATTCTGGCGATGGAAGGCGTGGCTCACCGGAGTTACCCGAGCGGGGACGATCCAGGCTTCATCAACTTTTCGAGCCGCGAACGGCTGCGCATTCTAGGTGAGATTCCGCTCCGCAAGTCTAATGGCGGCACTCCCGTGCTGGATGCGCAGGGCAACCCCGATACCAGCTTTCTGGCGCGCATTCCCGCCGATACGCCATTCACATTCCAAACGCTCGACAAGAATGGCATGGTTTTGAACATGGCGCAAACGTGGCACACCCTTCGGCCGGGTGAGGTACGTACCGATTGCGGCGGGTGCCACGCGCATAACCGCACGCCGCTGGCTTTTGCGGGGACAGCGGCGGCGCAAGCGGGATATTCGGTGCAAGATCTGACCACGACAACGCCGCTGCTCAGCAAAGACGGCGCGGGCAACACGATCGTGAAGAACACCGCCAAGCTGATCGCCGACGTGGAGTATTACAAAGACATCAAGCCGATCCTGCAGCGCTCTTGCGCGCAATGCCACAGCGGGGCGGGTGCCGCGGCCGGCTTGGTACTCGACGATAGCGTGCTCGTCAACGGCTACGACAATACTTACAACCGGCTCGCCAACGACGCCAACGCCAATTGGGGCTACAAGCCTGTTATTTCCAGCAAGACTTGGCGCCAGACCAACGCCTCGCGCTATATTCGCACTTTCCAATCGCGGCGCAGTCTACTCGCGTGGAAAGTTTTCGGGCAGCGCCTGGACGGTTGGCTAAACTCGTCTCACCCGACCGAAGCAGTTGCGGGCGATGCGGCGACTCTTCCCGCCAATGCCGATGCGAATAAGGCGGATATCGACTTTACCGGAACCATTATGCCGCCGGCCAACTCCGGCGTTCCGGCGCTGAGCGACGACGAAAAGATGACCATCGCCCGTTGGATCGACCTAGGGGCACCCATTACAGCGCAAGGCGATGCCACCTACGCCGGTTATTTCGCCGATGAACTCAAGCCCACGCTCACCGTCTCTTCACCGCGCGCGGGACCGTCGACGCAAGCTTTGAATGCGATACGGATCGGCATGTTCGACGCCTATTCCGGGATCAACGCCAAGTCTCTCTCCGTCACTGCTAACTTTCCGGTGAATGGTCTTGCCGCAGGTGCGGAGCTAGCTGCCGGGTTCGCGCAGAGTGATAGTATTTGGCAACTCGCACTTTCGACTCCAGTCAGTAATCTCGCCGCAGGCCGTTTGGTTGTGAAAGTGAAGGACAACGCGGGCAATCTCTCAATCATCGACCGCACGTTTAGTATTGCGGGAGTAACTCCTCCTCCGCCCACTGTCTCGTTGACTTCGCCCGCAACAGGGGCAACGGTCTCAGGCGCAGTGATCGTAGGTGCGCAGGCGCAATCCTCTATTGGGATCGCCACTGTGCAGTTTCTTCTCGATGGAGCGAGCTTGTCCGCGGCAGTCACCGGTCCAGGACCAGCTTATTCTGTTTCGTGGGCCACTGGCGCGGCGCCGAATGGATCGCATACTCTCTCGGTTAGCGCTACCGACACACAAGGCGCCAGCACCACCAGCGCGACCGTTTCCGTTACTGTCTCGAATGCCGCGGCGACAGGCTCCAGCGCTTCTTACCTCCGCACCGATACCGGCACGCTTGGTAATTGGACGGGCGTTTATGGCGCTGACGGTTCTGTGATTCCGCTCGATTCGACTCATCCGCCGGCTTATGCGAGCGTCAATGTCAATTCCGCTCTGCTCTGGAACTGGGCACCGAATGGATCTGCCGATCCGCGCGCTTTGTACAAATACGGTTCGACAACGGCGCGCATTGCGTCTACTTACTACAACCTGCCCGGCTTTTCCATGGATATCAACCTGAGCGATGCGCAGCCGCATCTTGTTTCGTTCTATCTGCAGGATTGGGATTCCGGGGGACGGGCGCAAACGATCACGATTAAAGACGCCGCCACCAATGCGGTTCTCGACAGCCGGGCCGTGAGCGCTTTCGTCTCCGGACGCTACATCTCCTGGAAGATGCAGGGCCATTTACTGGCGCAAGTCGATTGGCAAGCAGGGTACAACGCCGTTGTCAGCGGCATTTTCTTCGACCCTCTGACCACTGCGGTTTCTTCGAACGCGGCTACATTCGTGCGAACGGATTCCACGACCGTAGGTAACTGGCAAGGGGCGTATGGCGCTGATGGCTCGCTGATTCCGCTCGATTCGACTCATTTGCCGGCCTACGCCAATGTCAACTTCAATTCGGCGTTTTTGTGGAATTGGACTCCCGGGGGAACCGCGAACCCGAATGCCTTGCTCAAATACGGTACGACGGGCACGCGCATCGCGTCGACCTATTACAATCAGCCGGGTTTTACAATTGACGTGAACCTCACGGACAATAAGATGCACCAGATGGCACTCTACCTGGACGATTGGGACAGCGGCGGGCGGGCGCAGACGATCAATCTGAGGGACGGCGCTAACGGGGCCATTCTCGATAGCCGTGCCGTTTCGAACTTTGCCGTTGCGCCGCGCTACTTGGTTTGGAAAATCCAGGGCCACATTCTGGTTGACGTTGCCTGGCAGGCGGGTTACAACGCGCTTGTCAATGGCGTTTTTTTCGATATGCCTTGAGGGGCGCGGGATGCTTGCTTCGATTCTCTTCCTGCCGTTCGAATAGCGGCAGTAGGTGGCGCTCAATCCAGCGGAAGGCCGCATCCATGCTTTCGCGCTCATAAATACGACCGATTTCGGCTTCCGTTTTGGTTGGCTCACCGAACGTTCCGAGAAATTGGTTTGAGGTGAGGCGCTTGCACTTCTCGCCGTCGACAGCGCCGTCGTCGCGCAAAATTTTGAGGCGCGCGTAGAGCGTGAGCACCGCGTCTCCAATCCAGGCTTGGCTCGTTAGCGCGGTATCCATGAGGACTACTCTAACGCGGGAGGGACGAACCCTTTGATAAGCTAAGCGCGACGCCGAATGCGATTTGTTGGAGGAACCGAGTGGCAAACATACTGATTACGGGGACCAGTTCTGGAATAGGGCTGGCAACCGCGTTAGAGCTTGGCAGGGCAGGTCACAAGGTCTATGCCACGATGCGCAATCCAGCGCGCGCTCCGGAGTTGGGTACACGAGCGGCCGCGGAGAAACTGCCGATTTCGATTCTGACGATGGATGTGGATTCCGATCAGTCGGTGGCGAACTGCTTTGCGCAGACCTTCGGGCAAGGCGGGCAAATTGACGTGCTGGTTAATAATGCGGGAGTCGAACGGCACGGCACGACCGAGGAACTTCCCATGGAAGCATTTCGGGCCACCATGGAAACCAATTATTTCGGGGCTCTGCGCTGCATTCGCCAGGTGCTTTCCCCGATGCGGGAGCGCGCGAGCGGCTGCATCGTGAACGTGACTTCGGTAGCGGGAAAAATCGCATCTTCACCGCTCGGCCCGTATGCGGCGTCGAAATTCGCGCTTGAGGCATTAAGCGAGGCGTTGGCGCAGGAGATGAAACCATTTGGCGTGCGGGTGGCCGTTGTACAACCAGGCATTATTGACACGCCGATGGCGCGCGCAATCGACAATCCGCCACCGTCACAGTACCGCCAAGGAAGGCAATTGGCCGCGCTGTTTCACGCGTCACTCGAACATCCGCAACCTCCGTCTGTTGTGGCCATAGTCATCAGGAATGTCATCGAAAGCGGGACTTGGAAACTACGGCATACCGCCGGACCCGATGCCGAACCGTTTCTGGCATGGAGAGCGGCTATGACAGACGAGCAGTGGACCGAGTTCAATTCGTTAGACGCGGAGGACTATCGGAAACGCGTAAAGAGCGACTTCGGCCTCGATCTCAAACTCGCAGACTGACCTAGCGGATGAAGACGGCAGTTTTGAGGCGTTTAATCCACGAAGAAGCATCAAAGAGTTATCCGACAGCTCGTTAAAATAAGGAGAAATCGGGAGGGTACATTCACCGCATGGCCGGCAAAGCGCCGGGTGTAGGGCGCACCGCGATACTTCTCTAACCGAAGAAGTCGCGCACCTTTTCGAAAACAGTTTTTTCGCGCGGGGCATTTTCCACAGGGAGAAGCGTGGCTAGCTGTTCAAAAAGCTTGCGCTGGTCGCGCGTCAGTTTCTTGGGAATCTGCACGTCCAGGTGAACGAACAAATCACCGCGGTTGCGGGAATTGAGAACCGGCACGCCGAGGCTACGGATGCGAAACTGCGCGCCGGGCTGAGTACCTTCGGGCACCAGAATCTGCTGGGTGCCGTCGAACGTCTCGATCTCAATTTCAGCGCCCAACACGGCTTGCGCCAGATTGATGGGCAAAGTACAGTGCAAATCGTTTTCGCGCCGTTCAAAGATGTGATGTTCGTTGACCTTTAACACGACGTAGAGGTCGCCGGGCTGCGCGCCCGCCGGGCCCGGGTTACCTTCACCGGCCAGCCGCAAGCGCGTGCCGTTATCGACGCCCGCCGGAATATTCACCTTGAGGCGTTTTTCCACCTTGGTGAAGCCTTCGCTACGGCATTGCGGGCAGATTTGCCGGATCAGTTTGCCGCGGCCGCTGCAGCTTGGACAGGTTTTGCGGATGGATAGAAAGCCTTGCTGATAGAGAACCTCACCGCGCCCATGGCAGGTGGTGCAAGAAATCAGGCCGCCGTTCGGATCGGCCCCCGTTCCCTGACACTTGGTACACGCCTCCATGCGGGGAATCAGCAAGTCGGCCGACATACCCTTCATGGAGTCTTCAAAGCTGACTTCCAGGTCATAGCGGATATCTTCGCCGCGCACTGGGCGCTGACGGCGCCCACCGCCGCCGCGCTGGCCAAAGATGTCGCCCAAGCCGAAGAGGTCGCCGAGAATATCGTTGAAATCGGCGAAGGTGGCTTCGTCGAAGCCGGCAGAGGCGGCACCGTTCACGCCTTGATGGCCAAAGCGGTCATAGCTGGTTCGTTTTTGCGGATCGCTGAGAATCGCGTAAGCTTCGGCGGCTTCCTTGAAGCGTTCTTCCGCGTCGCGGTCGCCGGGATTACGGTCGGGATGGAATTGGAGCGCTAACTTGCGGTAAGAGGTCTTGAGGGTCTGCTCGTCGCAATCCCGCGAGACGCTGAGGATTTCATAATAATCGCGTTTGGCGACACCCATCTCTGTACAGATATCCCTTCGTCAAAAGCGCAGCCACACGTGCTAGCGATTCACCGCCACTTTCACCATGGCGGGGCGAAGCAAGCGCCCCTTGAAATAATAACCGCGCTGGTATTCTTCAAGAATAGTCTCATCGGGATGGTCTCTTGTATCGACCATCTCCACGGCGTGGTGGATGTGCGGGTTAAACACCGGTACGTCGGAAGCAATGGGTTCCAGGCCCAGCTTCTTGAGCGCTTCGTAAAGGCGCTGGTAGATCAATTCCATGCCGCGCGCATAGTCCTTATCCACTTCTTCGCCGCCGGATTTTAGAGCACGCTCAAAATCGTCGAGGACAGGCAGCAGGGCCTTGACTGTATCCATGGCGGCAAATTCCAGCAGTTCGCCGCGTTCGCGCTCGCTGCGGCGGCGATAGTTTTCGAATTCCGCTTGGCGGCGCTGCAACAGGTCCTGGTATTCGGCCTTTTCCTTCGCGAGGCGTTCACGCTCGGCCGCGTCGGACGGGGGCGCGCTAATTCCTGCCGGCTCAGGAGGATCCGCCGGATGTTCATGTTGGGCGTCTTCTGCCACGATAGTAGTGTTCTCGTTATCAGCTTGCATTGGGCTCGGCCGCTAGAATGATTTTACGAAGCTCCTCGTGAAATAAGGATCACAGACGCCGAGTGCAAACGGCATCGGTCTCTGGAGACTTCCCTTACTATAGGTTACCAGGAAAGTTTTAGGGGCAAAAGCGCAAATCAACCGCACTTAGGGCCGTTCGGAGAAATCCCAGGCGCCCTGGCGAAGGCCGAGTTCGGGCGGCAATAAGAACAGCCCGGCAAATGCTATTGGCTAGGCCAGCGCGGCTTTCACCAAGTCTTTGAGACAAAACGCAGCACCCGAAGGGGGCTGCCAGTTCGGTTCGCGGCTCAAGAAGGACTCGTTATCGCCGAACAGCAGACCGAGGAAGACCTCCGCAACGATCCGTCCGCCGACTGGACCGAGCTTTGGCGTCGTGATCTGCTTGCGAGGCTCGGTAACGGGAATTGTCACCAATTCCTTGTGCAGGGCGGCCTCCGCCAGGATGTAGGTCCAAAGCGGACAGTTTCCCTTGAATATTGCCAATTCCGGAATGGAGTCGATGGTGCCCCTGACGTCGGGATCCGTGCCACCCTGAGGGTTGTCCACCGCCTTGCCGATCACGATTTTACTGTCGGGCAGAACCGGCACACCCATGGCATGCGCAACAGTTTGGCCGGTTGGCAGGCCCAGTTCAAAGCCGCGAATCAGATTGCGCTGCGGAAGCGAAGGAGGCTTATCTTGCGCCACACTTGGCGGCAGCATGGATAGCGGCGAGGCGACGGAGGTGTCAATGCGGTAGGCGAATTGGAGCCGTTTCCTGGTAGCCGCATCTTGGGCGCTATTGGTTCCGTAAGAGCGCGTATCGATATCGATGAAGCGCCCCCAGTCGATGCCGCGATTCTTCGCCATTGCCGTGAAGCCGGTGAGGCCGTCGAATTTCGGCGGGTTCGGAAAGATGGGCAGCAACGTGGCGTCGTCATCATTGAGGCGGTAACCGGGGCGGATCATAGAGTGGCCGAACCGATAGGCGGCGACGGAGAATTCGACCGGCATGAAAGGCTTGTTCTTCCAGTGGAAAAACTTGAGCTTGCCGCGATCGTACTTGCCGCCGGTTTTCAGGTCATTCAAGACGCTCGAATGGACAATGCGGGGAAGAAAGTCGTGGAGAACGATCCACTGGTAATGGAAGCGAACAATTTTCTCGATGGCTGGGAAATCAAGACCCTTATTCTGGCCGACAATGTGATTGTGATATCGCAAGAACAAGCCCTGCAACTGCGAGACGATGCTGTTCTCGTCGTTCCGCGGATCGCCGATGATGGCACGGCGCGGATTGGCGTTGTTGCGCGGCAGATCCGGCGCGCCATTGTCGAGAGGTTCGCCCAGCAGAAACTTCAGACCGCCATCATAGAGATAAGGCTGGTCACTGGGACCGCGGCCGTACACGTTATCCAAGTCGAAGGCGGGCGTGCGGAAGTCTGTCAGGGCGTTTGGATCTTTGTGCTGGATCAAGGTGCTCATAGGGTCGAAAGTGATGTCGTGGTCGATGAACTGGCCGAGGTAGGTGTAGAGAGCCGGAATGCCGCTCTCTTCGGGGTCTTGGCCGTCCTTGGGATCGGCAGGGTCGGGGTTAGAGGTTATTTGCGCGCCCAGCGCCATTAAAGCAGTGCGATTGGCTTCTTCGGTTGCGCCGTATTTTGCGGAATGCAGGCGAAACATGCGTCCGAAGCGGCCTTGGAAAAGTTGCGACGCCGAGGTGGACATCAGGCCACGGAGCGGTTTGCCATGGTGCGCGTACGCGCCAAAGGCGATAGGACTTAGTTGCGGTGAACTCATTTGCTAATCCTTTCAGAGTGTGGTTTGTGCGGGACCGTGCCGACTGCTTTCACATAAAACCCGCTCTCACTTACTCAAGCGAAATCAAGGAAAGAAAGGGGACAGTCTTTCACGCAAAAGCTGCTAAAATTCAGCCATGATCCGCATCCTGATGGGCGTTGCTGTCTTCGCGATGGCGCTGGTATCGAGTGAATCGGCGGTATCCTACAGCCATTCCATCCGCGCTTGGCAAAAGCACCGCGATACCGGCCTGCGCGCCGAAAACGGCTGGCTGACGCTGGTCGGATTGTTCTGGCTCAAGCCCGGCGACAATTCCATTGGTTCCGCACCCAACAGCGATCTGGTCTTGCCCAAAACCGCGCCCGCCGAGGTGGGTCGCCTGCACTTGGCCGACGGGAAGGTCACGTTCACAGACCCCTCCGGCGCCGTGAAGCCGCTTTCCTTCGACGACAAGAATCCGGATATCGTGAAAGCCGGCTCGGTTTCTTTCTTTGTGATTAAGCGCGGCGACCGACTGGGGGTGCGCGCCAAAGACAGCGCCAGCCCCGCGCTGAAGAACTTTGAGGGCATGAGTTATTTCCCCATCAACACTGCCATGCGCTTTGAAGCCAAGCTGATACCCGACGTTAAGAAGATTCCCATTCTGAACGTGCTGGGCCAGACCGAAATGGAAGAGAGCCCCGGCTGGGTTGAATTTACGCACCAAGGCCACGCTTACCGCTTGCGCCCCATTTACGAAGACACCGCCAATGGTAAAACTCTTTACTTTCTGTTCAAAGACTTGTCTAACAAGAACGCCACGTATGCGGCGGGCCGCATGTTGAACGTGCCGCTGCCGGTGGAGGGCAAAGTGGATTTGGATTTCAACCGGTCTTATAACCCGCCTTGCACGTTTACCCCGTATGCGACGTGCCCGCTGCCGCCGAAGGAAAATCGCCTACCGTTCGCGGTGGATGCGGGAGAGCTGCGTTATAAGGATGGGCACCCGTACGAGGCCAGTTCGAGGTAGCAGGCGGCCCCGTTCGACGGGCAGTGAAAAAAGGGAGACACCCCTGCGCTGCCGGTGAGGAGGCAGAGCGAAGGAAGCCCGGAATGTCCCCCTTTTTTCTTCAAGCGTTAACCGCGGACTCAGGTAAGCGGCTGGATTCGTTTTTGCACGAACGCTTGGCGGAATATAGCCGGTCGCGGATACAAGCGTGGATCAAGCAAGAGCGCGTGCAGGTCAACTCCGCCGGGGCGCGCGCATCGTACACTTTGCGCG
>Ga0209068_10000787_pt1 | contig 16308 bp, 13 predicted proteins | sample ColStrG_CSR_2012_FD_187200 | JGI IMG/M metagenome (GOLD analysis project Ga0209068, IMG submission 187200) | Freshwater sediment microbial communities in response to fracking from Pennsylvania, USA - Cold Stream Run_MetaG_CSR_2012 (SPAdes)... | ecosystem: Environmental > Aquatic > Freshwater >... | reverse complement strand
GCGCTGCTTGTCCCGCGCCGTAATGAACGGCGGCGCGACGAGCGGCAGCGGCAGGGCGCAATCGAGGCAGAGCACGGAATTGCCGTTGTCGTCCGTGTTGCCGAAGGGCGTGTCGCTGGACGCCCACCAGCGTGCGCCGAAGGCGCCGATCACCTCGCGCTTGTAAATGTAGCCGAGGCCGTAATCCGGATACGGACGCGCGGCCGGCAGCTTGAGGAGCAGCAGCGCAGCCTCGACTTTTTTGGCCTCGGCAGTGGCGGCGGCGCGATAGCTTTTCCAGTCGTCGGCATACTGCGGAAAGAACGGCGCCACGGCGTCCGCCATCGACTTTGCGGTATCGGCGTCGCCGAGCAGCACGGCCCGCGTCCACACCGAAAGCCCGATGTCGCGCTTGACGTGAGCCGGCAACCCGGGCGCAAGCACGACCCGTGCCATCATCGGCAGCGGCATGAAGGCCGCCATATCGTAGGCGCCGTCGACGTCGAAATAGAGCGGGTCTTTCTGAAAAATCTCCGATCGCCAGCTCAGCACGCTCGCCATGTAGCTGTCCGACTTGGTCGGCGGCAGCGGCAGGGCCATCGCGTTGAGGTTGGTGCGCGGGTCGTAGAGGTACATGAGAAACTCGCCGCGCCGCACCGCGAACTTCACGAATTCGCCGATGTCGCGGGCGAGTGCGAGCCGGTGGTAGCGCATGAGATTTTCGACGCCTTCCGGCAGCGCGGCGGCGGCGAGGTGCCGGTCGAGCTCGGCGCGGGCGTCGTCGGTTTTGCCCTGGCCGATGAGGAGGCGCAGCCGGTTCCAGGCCAGACTGTAGTAGGCGGGCGAGGCGGCATCGATCGCCTGCGCCGCCGCGACCGCCTCTGCGCTGTCCGGATCGCCCGGCTCGAGAAACATCATCGCCGCCACCAGCCATGGCAGCGCGTGGCCGTCGTGCCAGCGGGCCAGCACATCCGCCTTCACCTCCGCGTTCTGACGGCCCTTCTCGCCGTTGAGCGCGTTGATGTCGTAGATCCAGGCGCCGAGATCGGTGTAGCGCTTGCCGGTCCTCTCCATATCCCTGAGGTCGTGAACGTCGACCGCGAGCGAGGCGGGAAGATCGGCGGCGAGGAGCGATTGCGCCAGCTCCTGCGCGCGTTGTTGCGGCCGCGTCGCGAACGCGAGCATCGAGGCCAGGCGGGGCGCGTCGGCGTGGTAGTCGGCGAGCTCCGGATCGGCCGCGATGCCGGCGATGGCGGTATTGGCGGCGGCAATGCTGTCGGGCGTCCTGGCGACGATCGCCGCGTGGACGGCGGCGCGCGCCGCGAGATAGCGCGCGAGCCTGCGCCACGGCGAAGATGCATCATGGCCGATCGCGTCGTAGAGCTCCGCGGCGCGGGCATAGTCGTAGCGGTAGAAATAGGCGGTCGCGACCTGGTAGGCGCGATCGGCCTTGAGCCAGGCCGGCGCATCCGGCAGGTCGGCGGGCAGGCCTGAATCCGCCACGCAATTGGCGAGCACCGCATCCTCTCCGGTCGTCCATTCGCGCACCGACGGATCGCCGGCGCCGTACTGTTTGACGCGTTCAAGCAGCGTCGCGGCGGCATTGCGATAGGCGTTCGGGAAGCAGGAGACATCGAGCGCGCTGATCTCGGCGGGCCGCTCGCGCGGCGCCGTATCCCGCGCGGAAGCGGCGGGCCCGAGCACGCGCTTGCGCGCGTCGCTCCACGTCGGCCTCGTGTCGTCGTTCGCGCCGGGAGCGTCGCAGCACCGCGTGAGGAGCTGCTGCGCCTGGGCGTCGGTGAAGGTGCCGCCCATCATCTGACGATAGGCGGCAAACAGCCGGTTGTCGTCGAACGTCGGACGCAGGATGCCGAGGCGGCCGTGGAAATAGGCGAGATTGTCGTCCAGGTCCATGCCCGAGCGGCTGAAGAACCTGATTTCCTGAATGTACTGGCCGGTCGCCCAAGCCGCAGGGGCGAACGCGCAAAGCAGGAGCGCAAGCGTCAGTCGAGCAACGGATCGTGTGACCATCGGCGTATCCTCGTGCGCACGATTTCATATGAGTCGGGGGTCCAGCGCCGCGGGCTGAAGACATAGACGCGCCGGCCCGACGGCAGCGCGTCCGGCAACTCGTCGGTCGCGACGCCGAGGCTGGAGCGGCATTCGACGCCGCGGAAGTCGCCGCCGCTGGCGAGACGCGCCCGCACCCGGCGGCCGTCATAGCCCATGCGAAACAGCATCGGCACCACCTCGTCGGCCGCGAGCCGCCCGGTCCAGCTCTCGTTGAAGCACCAGGAGGCGAGCGCCGTGACCGAGATCGCGGCGCCGGGAAGCCGTTGGCGCAAAGCCGCGATCGCATCGATGAAAAAGGCGCGCTGGGACGCCACCGCCTCGAAGTCGACCTGCAGGACCCGATGGGGAACCTCGTCGCTGACTGCGGCGAGCGCCTCGACGAAGCGGCGCAATTGCTCGGCGCTGAGCACCGGCGGCTCGGCGCGATCGGTCTCCACATGCGCGATCGCGACGCGGCTCACGCCCTCCGGCAGTGCCAGCGGATTGTGGCGCGGGGTGAGGACGACGCCTTCGCCGCGCAGCGTCAGCGTGGCGGCGAGAAAGGCGACGCCGGTGTCGCTCGGGTCGAGAAAGCGCAAGTCGTCGTCGCGGTCCCACGCCCACAGCACGAGCGGCGGCAGATCGAGCCGGATGCCGGCGCGCGTGGGCGTCATGCGGTCACCGGCCAGGGCGAGCAGCAGCACGGCCAGCGCCAGCACCGCGCGCCGCCAGCGCGGCCGTTCTCGCGCGTGTCCATGGACCGACTCTGCCGGCGACGTCGTCATCTAGGCTCGACCACTATGGCTGACAACCCGAGGAACAATACGAAAGGCCCGCGTTCATGTCATTGATGGCGTTGATCCGGATCGGCAGCATAGTCCGGCAGGCACCGCAGCTCGTTGTATCGGTCAGGCCCGGCTCTCGGCTCTGACCGCCGGCATGCGGGCGAACGCTGGCATGGTGTCGGTGATGACGATCAACCCTTCGCTACGGCGTCGCCACCGCGAGGCTACCGCTTTATCAGGTCCTTGTATTTCTTCAGCGCTTCAAAATTGCCGCGGATAATTTCCGTCGTCCGTTCCTCGCCCACCCAGTCGTCGCCCATTTGATTCTCGTGCAGCCATTTGCGAAATTCGGCGGAATCGAGCGTCATTCGATAAGCGGTCAAGAATTTCGCATAGTCGTCGGGATGTTTGGCTTTGAAGGCGGCCGGGAAGACGAACGTCCGCACGGAGCCGTTGATGAGCGGCACCGAGGTATTGTAGGCCTTCAGCACGTCGTTGATGGGCGGCACGTCGTAGTCGGGAGCCCGATCCTCGAGAAAGACGGCGAGGGGGCGGATGAAGTCGCGGATGATCTGCGCGCCCTCGGCCTGGCCGATGTTGAAATCGACCTGCCCGCCGGCAAGCGCGGTTCGCATGCCGCCGGCGCCGTCGAAGGTGACGATCCGCAATGCGCTCGGACCGAGACCTAGAGCCTTCAGCAAGGCGATCGTGGTGATATGGCCGACCGACCCGAAGTCCACGCCGGTACTGATCTTGCCCGGATTGGCGCGAATGGCGTCGATCAGCTCCGCGGCCGTGCGCCAAGGGCGGTCCTTCGGCACCAGCAGGATCGTGAAGTCCGTCCACTGCGCGTTGACGAAGGTGAAGTCGTCGAGGGTGAAGTGCGCGTTGGTCACCAGGATGTTGACCGGGATGAACGGCGTCGCCGGCGTCAGCATGACTGTGTAGCCGTCCGGCGGCTGCTGCAGGAACCACGTCGTTCCGATCAGGCCGCCGGCGCCGGCGCGGTCGACGACCGTAATCGGCTGGCCGAGATACTTCGGCATGAACTGGGCGAAGCCCCGCGCAAAACGATCGGCACTGCCGCCGACGTCGAACGGCACCAGAATGGTGAGGGGGCGTCGCGGCCACCCCTGCGCCCAGGCCGGCAAGACAGCCGGCCAGACAGAAGAGGCGGCCAAGGCCGCGCTGCTGGCGAGAAAGCTTCTGCGTTTCATCTCACAGGGTCCTCCCTCACGGTCTTGCTACCAGACCGGACCGCGACAGCCTGAGATACGGCAATATGATCGATAGAACGAGCAGGACGAGCATCCCGAGCGCGATCGGGCGCGTGAGCATGAACTCGATCTCGCCGCCGCTCATTTGGTAGGTGCGTAACAACGCGCCTTCGGTCAGACGTCCGAGCAACAAGCCGACCACCGTCGCAGCCACCGGATAGTCGAATCGCTGCATCAGCCAACCGATCACGGCGAATGCGGCGAGCGTGATCGGGCCGGCCATGTTCTGCGAGAGCGCGAAACTGCCGATGACCGCCAAGGCCAGGACCGTGGGCACAAGCGCGCGCAGGCGTACCTTCACGACGAACCCCGCCACGAAGATGAACCCGAATCCCAGAACCGCCAGAAAAACGACCTGTGCGAGACTCGAGAGAATGACCGCGTAGACGATGTCGGTGTGCTCGCGCATGAAGGCGGGCCCCCCGGTTATATTGTGCATGCTGAACGCAACCAGCATGACGGCCGTCGCACCGCCGGTCGGAATGCCGAGCGCGAGCAGCGTCGCCATCGAACCGCCTTCCGAGCTCGCATTGGCCGATTCGGCCGCGATGATGCCGCGCGGATCGCCGGTTCCGAACTTTTCCGGATCCTTGGCGGCCCGCCGCGCCTCCGAGTAGGAGAGCAAGTTCGCGATCGCATGCCCGCCGGGCAGGAGGCCGAGCCCGGTGCCGAGCAACGCACCGCGCAGCAGCGTGCCGGGGTAGCGGAAGGTATCGCGCATGCCGGCGAGAATGCGGCCGGCGTTCACGCTCCGGCGGGTCAGGTCATCGACCACATAGTCACGGCCGACGAGGTTGAAGAGTTCCGCCGCCGCGAACAGCCCCACAATCGCCGGGACGATAGGAATGCCATCGAGCAACAGATCGATGTCGAACGTGCCGCGCGGCGCGCCCCGCGCACTCAAGCCGACAGTGCCGAGCAACAGGCCGAAGACGCCGGCGAGCAGGCCGCGCGCCAGGTGGCGCCCGCGCAGGCGGGCGATCAGGGTCAGTCCCCACACCGAGACAACGAGCATTTCCGGCGGACCGAGCTTGATCGCGAAGGCGGCGATCGGCTCGGCGAGGCACAGCAGCAACAGATAGGCGGCGGCCTGACCCGCGCAGGAGGCGGCAAGGGCTAGTCCGAGAGCCTCGTTGTGCCGTCCGGCTTGTGCCATCGGGAACCCGTCGAATGTGGTTCCGACCGCGGCTGCCGACCCAGGCACGTTGAGGAGCACAGCCGGGATCGCGACGCCGAACAGCGCACCCGCATACATGGCGGTCATGAAGATCAGCGCTTGCAGGAAATCCATGTAGGGAATGAGCGGCAGGCAGATCGACAGCGCCATCGACGTCGTCAGTCCCGGCACTGCATGGACGATCAGACCTATCAAAATGCCGGGAACGACGACGAGCCATGGTTGCCATGAACTCCCTAGCAGATGGACGGCATCCAAGAGGGCGGTCATGTTGATCATGGGGCGCCACCCGCGGCGAAGAACAGCGGCAGCGGTATTGGGAGTATCGTATCAAAACAATAGATCACGACGATGCAGAACAGCGCGGGAATGAGCAGCAAGGCAGCGATCCGTCGTTCCCCCAGGAGCAAGAGCGTCGCCAGAATGTACACGAATGATGCTATGTCGAACCCGATCAGCGGCCCTGCGATGACCAAGGCGGCGAGCAACGCCATCGTGCCCGCGATCTTCACGCCGACCCCGCGGTCCAGCGAACGGCGCGCTTCGAAATTATCCGTATGGCCGACGACGCTGAAGCAGCTCCCCGCCACGAAGACGTAAAGGATCCCGGCCGCGATCGCGGCAGGCACGATCATGATCAGGTTCTCGACGTCGGCTTGGGCCAGCCAGGCATCCCGACAAAACCAGATGCACCAGGCGACGATCGCGGTCACAAAGGCCAGATGCGGCACGTCGACCGCGATCTTGCTGCCGCCGAATGAAATCACGGGATGCGACAAGGCCATGATGCGCTAATTCTTGATGCTCTGAAGGAACCAGTCGGTCGGCAATTGCCGCCCGAGTCCGCGTGCCTTCGCTTCACGGTATGCAAGCCCGCCGCAGGCCGCAAATTGCAGGCCCCAATTGCCGACCGCGCGATACTGCGTGATCTGGGCTGGCGTCGTGCGGCCCTTGGCGCGCTCGGCGATCACGTCGCCATAGAGCGGCCATGATTTCCCCGGTCGCTGCTTGCGGACGACCGGCGGCAATCGCTTCTGCTCCTGCGGGCTGCCACCGACGAAGGCGCTGCGGCTGTGACCGAGGTCGCGGCGAAACTGGCCCGTTTCGGGCATATCGAACGCCTCGATGCCCTGTCTCACGACGACGTCGATCCGTGCCTCGCAACCCGGCGCCAGATCGAGAGGCCCGATGCCGACGACATGCATCCCGGGCTCGAGCCATTCCGCTTCCACGACCGGCAACATGCTGTCCGTCGCCGTCGCCAGTATGTCGGCGCCCCGTACCGCCTCGCGGGCGCTCGCGACCGCTTCGATGCGGACGCCGAGCCGGTCCGACATTTCGCCGGCGAAGCGTGTGCAATTGGCCGGATTTCGGCTGAACACGCGGACCTCTTCTATTTTCCGGACCTCGACGAACGCCTCCAGAAGCGTGCGCGCCATTCCGCCCGAGCCGATCAGTCCGACGCGCCGCGAATCCGGACGGGAGAGCAAGCGCGCACCGATGCCCGCCGCGGCGCCCACGCGCATGTGCTGCAGATGGCCGTCGTTCAAGATCGCGAGCGGCTCACCGTTCGCCGTACTGAACAACAGGACGAGGCCGCAATAGGTGTCCGGGCGAATGCAATATTTCTTCTCCGACCAGCTACCGTCCGGCTGCTTTGGCCAGGTCATAATGTCTGATTTCAGCCGCACCGCGTAGACGCCGTCGGTCGCTCCCTCGATGGACCCGAAACGGTAGTAGCCGTCCTCGCGCTCGCAGGGAACGAACGTGTCGAGGCGCGGGCGGGAGACGGACGCGCCGGTCAAGACGCCCGCGAACGCCCGCTCCTGGACGGCGATGCAGTCTTTCGTCGTCAGTACGGCGGCGATGACGTCGTTATCCATCAGCAACATGTTACGCTTGTTCCTTCGCTCGCCAACCGCAGCAGCGCCCTTACGCCTTGCGCATCCAGGCTCTCGATCTCGCCACAGGCCGAAATGCACGCCGCGACGGCAGCGGGCTCGAGATGGGTCGCGAGGCAGTCACGCGCTTTGGCGAGGTGCTCCTGCGTGGTGATCGGCGGCGCACCCCACGAGCCGCGCGGTCGCTCGCAGCGCGTTCGAACCGTCTCGCCGCCTGTCAGCGTCACCTCGAGGTCGAGGTAACGTCCGGCCGTGTAGATGCTCGGAATCTCGCGCGACAGCCGGACTTTGATCTTTCGCAGCAGCGCCTGCATGTCCTCACGCGCAAGTCGCTCATCGGTGAAGGTCGCCAGGCCGACATGCCCATCGAGCAGCGCGGCCGCGGCCGTGTATTGCAGGCTGAACTTTCCATCGAGACCGCTGCGCAGATTGGGACGGTCGCTCGACGGCACGTCGGCGGCCGTTATATGGATGGCTTGGATCGCGTCAGGCGAGGGGATCCGTGGCCGCGCCATCAAGGCGGCGGTGATGGCGTAGTGCGTCGAGAACTTCGCCGGGAAAATCTTTATTGCATAGCCCGGATCCTCGATCCGGAATGGTTGTCCGAAGTCGAGCAGCGCTTCCGTCGCGAACCCGCGCGGGAAGAATGCCTCTGCGTAGCTCTGTGGCCCGGGATCGAACAACGTGGGGGTCGCGGTGAAGCCGCGCCGCGTGAGCAATGCAGCCTCAACGCCCATGGCGGCGGCATAAGCGCAATGCGTGGACTTCGTCATCGTCCCCAGATTGGCGAATAGGCCGCCGCAGCGTGAACCCGCGATGCCGATCGCATTGGCGAACTGATCGGCATCGAAGTCCAACAGATGACCCGCCGCAACCGCGGCTCCGATCGGTCCGACGAATCCCGGGGGATGGAACTTGAGCTCATGCGATTCGAGCGGGCCCGCCGCCTGCCGCAGCCGGCCCTGAATCTCGATTCCGAGAACCATCGCGGCGAGGATTTTCGCGCCGCTGCTCCCCAAGGTCTCGCCGAGCGCGAGAGCCGCCGCGAGCGACGGCGAGAGCGCGTGCGTTGCGGGCAGCCACATGGGCTCGTAATCGAGGACGTGCATCGCAGCCCCGTTGACCAGCGCGGCCGGCACGGTCCCGAGCCGCGCGTTCAGGCCGAGCAGGGCCGCCGCCGACCCTGCGCCACCGCCCGTCAGCGGATCGGTGAAATGCGCGGCGAGGATGCGGGGCGCCTCCTCGATCCGTGCCCCCGCGACCGCAACCGCGATGCCGTCGAGAAACAACTGACGGGCGGTCGGCAGCAATCGTGCATCGAGCGGGGTATGGCTGCAGCGCACGATGTGCTCGCACACACGCGCCGTTAGGCTCTGCTGGGAGTTGGTCACGCTGCACTCAATTCGTTCAGAACGTAGGGAAGGATGCCGCCGTGGCGTAGCCACTCGGCTTCGCGCCGCGTATCGACACGCGAAATGAGGGCCAGGGTTTCCGAGGATCCGGACGCGCGCTTCAAACGCACGGGCACCGCCCCGCCCGGAACGCGTGCGGCGCCGACGTCCGCAATGTCGAACGTTTCGTCGCCGGTCAGGCCGATGCTCTGTCGTGACATGCCGGCCGGAAATTGCAGCGGCAAGACGCCCATGCCCACGAGGTTCGAGCGATGAATGCGTTCGAAGCTTTCGGCGATCACGACGCGCACGCCGAGCAGGCGCGTGCCCTTCGCCGCCCAGTCGCGCGAGGAGCCGCAGCCGTAGTTGCGTCCGGCCACCACCATCGCGGGACGCCCCTCGGCGCGGTAGCGCTCTGCGGCCGTGAAAATGGTCATGGTGTCGCCGCTCGGCTGGTGGCGTGTGAAACCACCTTCACGGCCGGGCACCAGCTCGTTGCGCAATCGAACATTCGCGAACGTGCCGCGGATCATCACTTCGTGGTTGGCGCGGCGGCCGATATACGTGCCGAATTTCAGCGGCGCTACACCGTGCTCCGCCAGATATGCGCCCGCATCGGTGCGTGCCGGAATGGTGCTGCCGGGCGAGATATGGTCGGTCGTGACGTCGTCGCCGAGCATAGCCAAGACCCGCGCGCCGACGATCGGCGCCTCGGCATCGGTTTGCTCCTCGAAGAAAGGGGGGCGGCGCAAGTACATGCTCTCGGGATCCCACGCGAAGACGGGTGCCGTGCCGTGCGGGATCTCGGACCATTCCGGACCCGGGTCGGCGAACACGCCGTACGCGTCGGCAAACAGATCCCGCGTCAGGGCGCCGTCGAGGCAGGCGCGGATCTCCGCGTCGGCGGGCCAGATGTCCGCAAGGAATACCGGCTGCCCGTCGGCGCCGTCGCCCAATTTCTCGCGCGTCAGATCATTCAAGATCGAACCCGCGATCGCATACGCCACCACCAGCGGCGGGGAGGCGAGGAACGCGCCGCGAACGGAAGCATTTAGGCGACCTTCGAAATTGCGGTTGCCGGAGAGCACGCCGACGGCCACCAGTTCGCGCGCGGCGATCTCGGCCGCGATCTCCGGCGCGAGCGAGCCGGAGCCGCTGCCGCAGGTCATGCAGCCGAATCCGACGAGGTTGAAGCCGAGGCTGTCGAGCGCGTCCGCCAGCCCCGCCTTCGCGAGCATCGCCGGCACCACACGCGAACCGGGCGAGAACGAGGTCTTGACCCAAGGCTTCGTGAGCAATCCCTTCGCGACGGCGTTGCGGGCGAGCAGGCCGGCCGCGATCATCTGATACGGATTCGCCGTATTCGTACAAGACGCGATGGCCGCAATGGCGATGTCCCCGTGCTGCAGGGACCGGGACATCGACGTAACCGGCGGCGCCGGTGCCTCAGCCGCACCCTGCGCCGCGAATGCGCTGCGAAATTTCTGCGGCGCATCGGCGAGCGTGACGAGGCTTTCCGGCCGCGATGGTCCCGCCAACGACGGCTCCACTTGGCTCAAGTCGAATTCGAGCAGGGTCTGGAACGCCGGCTGCTCGGCGCGCCACAACCCCTGCGCCTTCGCGTAGCGTTCCACGAGATCGATGTGGGCCGCGGAGCGGCCGGTCTGGGCGAGATAGGCAAGGGTCTCGGCGTCCACGGGGAAGAACCCCATCGTGGCCCCATATTCCGGCGCCATGTTGGCGATGGTGGCGCGATCAGGCAGGGACAGTCGATCGAGCGCCGGGCCGCAGAATTCAATGACCGCCGCCAGTACGTCCGCGCTGCGCAGGAAGCGTGTAAGGGCGAGCACGATGTCGGTGCACATCACGCCCGTGCGCGCCGCACCCGAAAGGCGGCAGCCGACCACGCGCGGTGTGGGTAGCCCGACCGGTTGACCGAACATCGCGGTGGCGGCTTCGATTCCTCCGACGCCCCAGCCGAAAACCCCGAGCGCATTGACCATCGGCGTATGACTGTCCATCCCGACGAGGCTGTCGGGAAAGGCGAGGCGGCGACCGTCCCGCTCGGCGCAGGCAACCACCTGAGCGAAGTGCTCGATATTGACCTGATGGACGATGCCGTTGCCCGGCGGCACGACGCGCAGGTTCTTGAACTGCGCCATCGCCCACCGCACCACACCATAACGTTCGCGATTGCGCTCCAGCTCCGCGCTCAGATTACGCGCGAACGCGTCGGGCGCTCCGGCGAAGTCGACACGAACCGAATGGTCGATCACCAGATCGGTCGGCACGACCGGATTTACGCGTCGCGGATCGAGACCCCGCGCCACCATCGAGTCGCGCAGGGCCGCCAAATCGATCAGCAGCGGCACGCCGGAGGAATCCGGCATCAGCACGCGAACCGGGTAGAAACTCACCTCCCGCCCGAGTGCCACCGGGTCGGGCCAGCGCGCCAGCGCGGCGATGTCGTCACGCGTAACGGTGACGTCGTCCTCGTGCCGCAGCAAGTTCTCGAGCAGCACCTTCAGCGAGACCGGCATCCGGTCAAGTTGCGCTCCGAGCGCGTCGCCCAGCGCCGGCAGGCTGTGGAACCACAGGTCACCGTCCAACGCGCGGAGAGTTCCGAATGAATTCCGCATGCCGACTCCCCGCCCTCAGGTGCCCCTGGAGGCTGCGAAAGAACGTTCCAGCGCGCGAATTTGCGGAAGCCCCATCAGGTCGTTGAGCTCACCGAATGGCACCAAAAGGTCAGGGCGATCGATGACGCGTCCTTCCTCGATCGACTGACCGAGCACCGCGAGCGCGTTCTTCATGCCCTGAATAGCGGCCGCGGTCAGCATGCGCGGGAACGAAACCGCCTTCACGCCCATGTCCTCCAATTGTTTGGTGGAGAGGAGCGGAGTGGTCGGGCGCTGGCGGATGCCAAAGCCCATGTTCACGGTCAGCGGCTTGATCACGTTCCGCGCGACCGTGGCAATGTCCTCGGCCGTCAGCAGTGCGTCCGCGAACAGCAGGTCGGCACCCGCCTCCGCGTAAAGATTGAGTCGCCGGATCGCCTCGCCAATGCCATGGATCGCGGTCGCGTCGGTGCGCGCCTTGATGACGAAATCGGGGTCCCGGCGCGCTTCCGCGGCGGCCCGGATCTTCTCGGCGCCTTCCTCGGCGGAGATGACCTGTTTGCCCTCCATGTGGCCGCAGCGTTTCGGCCACACCTGATCCTCGATCAGCAGGCACGCCAGCCCCGCACGCTCGAAGCCTTGGACAGTGAAGTAGACGTTGAGCGCGTTGCCGTAACCCGTGTCGCCGTCAGCAGAGAGAGGGATGGAGCTGATAGCCGCCAACGCCGCGGAGGCACGCAGGTTCTCGGTGTAACCCATGATGCCGACATCAGCCCAACCGAGATTGCTCTCGCTGAGCCCGGCTCCGGAAATGGCGGCGGTCTTGTACCCCATCTGCTCGACGAGCCGCAGGCTGAATCCGTCGTAAACGCCTGGGGTCACCATGATGCCCGGCGCGGCCAACAGGGCGCGCAGCTTCGCACCCGGAGTACTTGGATTGCTTGCGTCCATGGTCCTATCCCTGATTGTCCAAGTATCCGCTCTAGGCAAAATCTGTCAACACATCTAAGATAAGAAGCGACGACGAGGCCATAGAATCATGACTTTCGATCCGGATTGTCGACAGAACCAACGGCGGCCGCCCCCTGACGTGCATGGAGAGAGCGGCACCTTGGCGGAGCAGGTGTTCTGCCGCTTGAGCGCCGCGATCCTCGCGGGCGAGATCGCGCCCGGCGCGAAGATCAGCGAGCCCGCGCTGGCAAAACAATACGGCGTGAGCCGAGGGCCGCTGCGCGAAGCCCTGCACCGGTTGCAGGAGCGCAAGCTCATCACGCGTTCCCCCAACCAGGGGCCGCGCGTCGTCAAGCCGTCAGCCGCGGTGTTGGCGGAGCTCTTCGTGGTGCGCGAGGCCCTGGAGGGCATGGCGGCGCGGCTTGCCGCCACAAATGCGACCGATGCGGAGATCGCCCGGCTGCGCGCGGCCGTAACCGAGAATGCGGTTGGCCTCAATGGCACCAAGGACGCGGGCGCGGAATTGCACGAGCGGCATGACCAGGATTTTCACTTCTCCATCACGCAGTGCAGCCGCAATCCCATGTTGATCGAGTTGCTTTGCGCCGAGCTCTACCCGCTCTTGCGGCTCTACCGCGGTCAGCTCCCTAGCGGGCGGCCACACCGCCGCCGCGCGGTGATCGAGCACGAGCGAATCGTGTCCGCGATCGAGGACCGCGATCCGGAGCTCTCCGAGCTGCTCATGCGGCGCCACATCGCAGCCGCCCGGGTGCGACGAGAGACGGCGCTCGCGCAGGCGAACGGAGTCTAGCTTCTTTCAGCCCTCATGGTGATGAGCGCGGGCAAAGCCCGCGCGTCCTGAGGCTCTCGAAGGACGAACCATGGCGACGCGTGCAGTGCCGCCCGCGCCCGCATCCTTCGAGACGGCCGACAAGAGCCGGTCTCCTCACGATTAAGAAGTTGATGATCGAGATCAAACCAATATAATCAATATGTTGATGACATTTGTGCGTGAATTTTCAATGAAAAAAGTTGCAAATTTGCCTTCCTGTCCCTATTTTGCATTGATGACAAAGGCTGACGAACTCAAGAAACATCTGCGCCCGGGACGGGTCTATCGTCGGCAGGACTTGGCGGTCTGGTCGAATTCCGTTGACCGGCACCTGAAAGCGCTCCTGAGCGACGGCACCCTCACAAAGGTGGCCGCGGGACTCTATCTTTATCCGAAGCAAACCGCCTTTGGCGAAGCTCCGGCGGACGATGTCACGCTCGTCGGCAGCTTCCTTAAGGATCGCCGCTTTCTGCTCGCGTCGCCAAATCTCTACAACAGTCTCGGCGTCGGGACGACGCAGCTTTACGATAAGACAATCGTCTACAATCTCAAGCGGCACGGCAATTTCTGGCTGGACGGGCGGCCCTTTGATTTTCGCGTCAAACCGTTCCCCAGGCGGCTGAGCAAGGAATTTTTGCTGGTCGATCTCGTGAACAATGTGGATCGGTTGGCCGAAAGCCGTTACGAGGTGCTTGCTCGCGTGAAGGAGCGCGCCCCGTCCTTTGACGTGCCGCGCCTGGAGCGCGCCGCGCGTGACTATGGAAATTTGAGGACTAAGAAATTCTTCTCCGAGGCCCTCAAGGCGGAGCTAGATGCCGGCTGACTGCCTGCACAACCATCCTGAATTCTTGGACCTGATCCGGATTGTCGCGCGCGACAAGGGCATCGCACCGGCGCTGGTCGAAAAAGACTACTGGATCATGCATTGCCTCTATGGCTTGCAGAAGCTCGGCCTGAAATTCGAACTGAAAGGCGGGACCTCGCTTTCCAAGGGCCATCACATCATCGACCGCTTCTCGGAAGACATCGACATACGGATCGAGCCACCCGCCGAGCTGCACGTCAAGACGGGACGCAACCAGACGAAGTTGCGCCACGTGGAAAGCCGGAAGAAATTCTACGACTGGCTGGCGGCCACAATCTGGATCGACGGTATTGACACTGTTGCGCGCGACGCCGCGTTCGACAGCAGGGACTACTTTAGCGGTGGCGTCCGTCTCTCTTATAAGAGCCGCACCGATCCTGTGCCGGACCTGAAGGAGGGCGTTTTGTTGGAAGCTGGCTTTGATGTTGTGGCGCCGAACGCTCCGAAGGATATCAGCTCGTGGGCGTACGATTATGCCGTGGCCAAGAAGGTGGACATCATCGATAACCGGGCCAACGACGTCGCCTGCTACGATCCCGGCTATACGCTGGTCGAAAAGCTGCAAACCATTTCGACGAAGTTCCGACAGCAGCAACAAAACAAAGAATTCCCCGTCGACTTCATGCGTCATTACTACGATGTGTACAGCTTGCTGCAATGCCCGGACGTGCAGGCATTTATCGGCACAGACCCATACAAGGCGCATAAGGTAAGGCGGTTCCGACCGGCCGACAGTCACAACATAGCGGAGAACCAAGCGTTCGTTCTGAGCGACCCCGAGACGCGCGCACTCTATAAAAGGGCCTACGCCGCTTCCACGGCGCTGTACTACGCAGGCAAGCCTAGTTTCGAAGAAATCCTGAAGGTGATCGCGGAGTGGGCCGATCGGTTGTGATTGAACGCCATGGTCCAAAAAGCCGCACCAGCCCGCATTCGAGGACGTAGGACCGATTGCGGGGGCAGGCTTTTTCCTGAAGAGGTATCCGTGTTTCAGCCGCGGTAGCGCAGTGCATCGACCAGCACGGCGAACGCCGGCTTGGGTTGCCGGCGGCTCGGGTAGTAGAGGTGGTAGCCTGAAAAGGGCGGACACCAATCGGCGAGCACGCGGATCAGCGCTCCGTCGGCGAGGTGCGTCTTCACTTGGTCCTCGGGCAGGTACGCGAGGCCGAGCCCGGCCAGTGCCGCGTTCAGCCGCATGGCGAGGTTGTTGAACACCAGCTGGCCTTCGACCCGCACCTTCAGCTCACGCCCGCGTTTCTCGAATTCCCAAACGTACAGTCCGCCGTAGGTCGGCAAGCGGAGATTGATGCAGTCGTGGGCTGTGAGGTCCTGCGGTCTTTTCGGCTGCGGTCGTCTTGTGAAATACGAAGGCGCACCGACAACCGCCATGCGCATGTCCGGGCCGATGCGCACGGCGATCATGTCCTTCGCCACCTGCTCGCCGAGACGAACGCCTGCGTCATAGTGCTCAGCGACGATGTCGGTCAGGCCGTAATCGATGATGATTTCCACCTTGATGTCGGGATAGTGCGGCAGCAGCTTCGGCAGGGCGGGCCAGAGGATCGCATAGGCCGCGTGCTCGCCTGCCGTGATGCGGACGGTGCCGGCGGGCTTCTCGCGCAGCGCGCTCAGTGCGGCCAGCTCGGCGTCGATCTCATCGAACCGTGGGCCCACGGTCCGCAGCAGACGTTCGCCTGCCTCGGTCGGTGCGACGCGCCGTGTGGTGCGGGTCAACAGCCGAAGCCCGAGCCGCTCCTCGAGGCTACGGATGGTGTGGCTCAGCGCCGATTGCGAAACGCCGAGCTTAGCTGCGGCCCTGGTGAAACTGCACTCTCTCGCGACCGCCATTCACCACCGAAGGCAGTCGGCGAGCCTGCCCAATTCGTCGAATGGAGGAATCTCAGTGGAGATCAAGCGAAGCGGTTCGCGGCCGTCCGGCAAGGGACCCGCGGATTATTTCACCGGCACGGTCCGCATCGACCCGCTGTTCGAGGCGCCCGAACCGGCACGTGTTCTCGGCGCCAGCGTCACATTCGAGCCGGGTGCCCGCACCGCCTGGCACACCCATCCACTCGGTCAGACATTGATCGTCACATCGGGTCTCGGGTGGGTGCAGCGATGGGGCGGCCCCAAGGAGGAGATCCGGCCGGGCGACGTGATCTGGTTTCCGCCCGGCGAAAAGCATTGGCACGGCGCCGCCGCGACCACGGCCATGACCCACATCGCCATTGTGGAACAGCTCGACGGCAAGAGCGCCGACTGGATGGAAAAGGTCGGCGACGACCAATACCGGGCTTGATGGCCCTCCTGATTGAAAGTCGAAGGAGAGAGAGATGCAAAAGCGCAAACTTGGAAAGAACGGCCTGGAAGTATCCGCTATCGGCCGTCGAACGCGGCGTCACATTCTTCGATACGGCCGAAGTGTACGGCCCCCTCGACAACGAAGAGCTCGTGGGCGAAGCGCTTGCCCCGTTCAAGGG
>Ga0209068_10000786_pt1 | contig 16312 bp, 16 predicted proteins | sample ColStrG_CSR_2012_FD_187200 | JGI IMG/M metagenome (GOLD analysis project Ga0209068, IMG submission 187200) | Freshwater sediment microbial communities in response to fracking from Pennsylvania, USA - Cold Stream Run_MetaG_CSR_2012 (SPAdes)... | ecosystem: Environmental > Aquatic > Freshwater >... | reverse complement strand
GTGAAGTGCTGTCGTAACTCGTTTAGCTGGTCGAGCATCCACGTGGCCGGGTTGGTGCCGGGAAACGCAAGCGGCAAGACGGGTTTGCGCGGTGGCGAGATCAGGATAGCGGTTGTGCGCTTGTCAGTTGGTAGGTTTGCAAGGACGATAGCCTTCGCCAGCGCGGCTGGAAAGTCGCCAAGCGTATCGACCAACTTGTGCTCCCGTGCTTGGGCTCCTGTCCACACCCGCCCGCCGCAGATAGGCTCCAGTCCCTCGACCGGCAGTTTTCGCCCTTCGGCTACGATGCGCTTGAAGTCGTCATAGGTGCGTTCGATCGTCCCAGCCACGACCGAACGTTTACGCGTATCGAGCGGCGAGTCATCGTATAGTCCGGCATTCAAGCCGCGTTGCAGAAGGGTGCGGTGTGCACCCAGTTTGGCATATGCTTCTTCGAAATGGGGTTTGATCGTAATCACACCGATGCTGCCGGTAACGGTGAGCGGCTGGGCGACGATGTGCTGGGCCAGCGCGGACACATAATATCCGCCGCTGGCTGCCACGCCACCCATATAGGCCACCACCGGCTTCTTTAAGCCGAGACGCTTTACCTCGCGTGCTATCAAGTCGGATGCCAGCGCCGACCCGCCGCTCGAATCAACATACAAGACAACCGCCGCGACGTTCGAGTCGGCCTCGGCTTTGCGGATCGCTTGGGCGACGCTGGCGCTGCCAGCGGTCTCATCCCCCAGTAGCGGTAGCGGGATTGGAGATTTGCGGCTGGTGCCAGACACGATCAGGCCTTTGATGCTGACGACCCCGACGACTTTGTCGTTATACCGGATATCGGGCAAGCACAGCGATTTGCGCGCATCGTCGAGCGCGATCCACACTCGGCTCTTCGCCTGAGCCGCCTGGGCCTCTTTGAGTTGTGCCCCGAGCTTTGGTGACACGCGCTGGATGAGCGTAAACGCCTTGCCAACGTCCGGTGGTGGCGCTTGGGATGGCTCAGGCACCAGAAATCGTTCCAGTTCGTCCTCATAGAGGGCCGCGTCGATGAGGCCGTTTTGTATGGCACTCGTGCTGCTCATCGGCGCACAGTCGATCAGCTGTCTGACGCGCTCGGAGGTGAGCCGGCGTCCGTCTGCGATGCCACGCACGAGTTCGTCAAAGCGCGCGTCGAGCAGCCAGTCGGCTTGGGCGCGCGACTCGTCGCTAAAATCGTTACGCGCAAATTGATCACCCGCGCTCTTGAAGGGCGATACATTGACCACATCGACGCCGACGCCCGCCCGGTCGAGCGCGTCTTTGAGAAAGAAATATTCATTCGCGAAGCCGGTGACGACCCATTCGGCGCTCGGTGGCATCATGATCTGGTCGCAGGCGCAGGCAAGGTAATACTGGAAGGGGCCAAACGTCTCGGCATAGGCCACGACGCGCTTATGGCTGTCCTGGCGGAAACGCAAAAGCAGGCTGCGCACGCTCTGAAACACCGCTGGACTGGTGTGGCATTCGAACTTGAGCACGACACCCTGCACACGGCTGTCGAGCGCCAGTTGCTCGAAGGTCCGCCGGAGCGCGCTCAAACTGAGCGGGCCTTGGGCGAGCGTGCTGGGCATGAAGCGTCTGAGCACACCCGGGATTGGCAGCTCTTGCGGCTGCGGGAACTCGACGATCTCGCCCTCGAGAGACACGACGACATACGGCGGAAGCGTGCGGCGGATACGGCGGCGGTTGGCAAGTGACACCCGGACATGGCGGATCGACTGCGCGAAGCTGGACACACGGCGATTATATTGATGCAGGGGCACGCTTGTCGTGCGCATCGGATCAGATAGGTCCGTCTATCTCGACTTTAGTCCGGATCGCCCCTATCGGCCCGTCCTAAGGGCGATATATGGCACACCTGAGCGGTGGTAGAGGGCGGTATCAGGGCAACTTCGTGGCGTGATTCACGCCGCCCTGTAAAGCTGCCATCCCCACGTCTCCCAGCCCATCGGAAGGTGGCTAGGACAAGAGTCCTCTTCACGGTGAATGGTAGGTGTGTTTACGCCTGCCGACAGCTCAGCGAGGGTGTATGTGTGCTTCTTGGGTGAGGTAAGGCTTGCACTGTTCGGTTTGCGCTTGACGACAGAGAACTTGATCGGCGCCGGCTTCAATCCCTGTGCCTTTGCAAGTTCAGACGGAATTCGCCCGGCAATGCTGTCGTCCCACGGTTGTGCCCGCGACTGCATAACATGACCTCGCGTGGCCTTTCCAACCTCTCTACCTTGTAGACAGTCACATACAGATACTGTGACGGTGTCCTCACCGCTTGGGGCTGCAGGGTCACTGTGTGCTTGGATACACGCAGCCTATCGCACCCTCTTTTACGGCCTTGACAGCTCTTTAGTGCGTGCGTCAGATGGCTCCAAATACCCGCCGGTATCCGCCTGGTTGAGCACACCCATGATGGCCTCTACCAGCGCACGCGCCGAGCGCACATCCAATTCGACGGCCACACGCGCACCTGGCCCAAGTGTTTCGTTGACAAAATCGATGTTCAGCGCATGTTCAAGTGGGGCATCGAACGGATGGTCATACGAGACATTGGCTTGGGCGAGTGTGAACCACCCACGCGTGCCTTTGCCGCTGCCGCCGACCTCAACTTGCTTGACGATCATAGTGCACATAGTTCGTCTCCTTGTGTCTGTATGTCTTCTTTTGCTGGTTGATCAACCGCCGCGGTGACAGCGCCCGGCTCCGCGGTGAAACGTTGGCCGGGTTGCGCCGAACCACATCCATGTTCGCCGCTTTAATGTAACTGACGACCCAGAAAATCAAAGACCTTGGACCAGCCATCTACCGCTTGTTCCTGCCGATAAGCCGGCCGGTGATGATAGAAAAAGCCGTGACCGGCATTTGGATACATGTGGAACTCATACGCCTTATTTTGTTTCTTCAATTCGGCTTCGTGCTGTGTCACTTGCGCGGCTGTCGGGCTCTGATCATCCGCCCCAAACAGGCCCAGCAGCGGGCAGGATAGGTCTTTGGTGTAATCGATGGGTGCCACGGGCTGTTTTGGCGTCAGGTCGCCAGGCGCCATCACCACCCGTCCGCCCCAGCAATCGATGACCGCATCGAAGCTTGTCGAGCGGCTTGCGACCAGAATCGCGTGTCGGCCACCGGAACACGTGCCAAATACGCCCACTTTGCCGCTGGCAAACGCGAGCGCGCGCAACCAGCGGGCCGCACCCGTGACATCGCCAACCACTTGATCATCCGCCACACCGCCCCCGGCGCGCACTTTGGCTGACATGTCCTCTGGCGTGCCGTGACCGGCGCGGAAATACAAGTTGGGCGCAAGCGCTAGGTAGCCGTGGTGTGCGAATTTGCGCGCGGCTTCGAAATACCACTCGTCCCAGCCAGGCATATGATGGATGAGCACCACGCTGGGAAATGGTCCTGCGCCCAAGGGGCGGGCGAAATAGGCGTTGATCAAATCGCCGTTATGGCCGGGGATAGCGATCACTTCGGACAACATGCCTGCATATTGGTTGGTTTCGTATGTCATGATGGACCTTGCCTTCTGGATTTTGCGTTGAGGGCGTGAGGGCGTCAAAGCGTTGTGACCTGCCCCGCTCACGCACTGCCCAGTGGCTCGTGAGGTGACGCGGGTCTTGGTTTCATATCCCCACGCGCGTCTCCACGCTCGCGCTCGTGTATGCGCGGGCACGAACTTTAGCAAACTATTCGAATCTTGCCCGAACAGGTATGAGCCATGTGAGCGTATGTGAGCGCGTGTCTTCGTAGATCATATCCGTGTATTTATGCATCCATGCGTGATAGAGTGCGGCGCTGTGCAACGATTCACCCATGACCAACTGGCGTACTACCAATTCGACGCATTCCGCCAGGCAGGGCTACGGCATGGCGTCTTTACCCGCCTGGGGGGTGTCAGTGAGGGACAGTGGGCATCGCTCAACATGAGCTGCAGCACCGGTGACGCGGCCGAGCCGGTGATCGAAAACCGCAGACGTGCGCTCGATGCATTGGGACTGAAGCCGCAACAGTCGCTGACGTCGTGGCTGGTGCATGGCAATCATGTTCGCACCGTGACACAGGCTGATCTTCGCAGCGCGGATACGAACGATGTGCATGCCGACGCGATGATCACACGCGACCGTGGGCTGGCGCTCACACTGCGCTTCGCTGACTGCATCCCGGTGCTGCTGTTTGACCCCTTTCAGGGTGCAATTGGGATCGCCCATGCTGGTTGGAAGGGTATCGTCAATGGTGTGCTCCAGGAAACCGTGCGCACGATGCAACGCGCCTTTGGCTCGCAGCCCCACACTCTCGTGGCGGGCGTCGGCCCCTGCATCGGACCGAATAAGTTCGAAGTCGGTGGGGATGTGGCCGCCGGCATTCAACAGGCCGTTCACGTGCCGATCATCAAGTGCGGCGCTACTGACAAACCGTATATTAACCTGGGGGCTGCGGCGCGCGCTCAACTTGAGGACACTGGTGTTGCCAATATCCAGGTCTCTGGCGTGTGCACTGCCAGCGACACGCGGGAATGGTTTAGCCACCGGGCCGAACGGGGCAAAACCGGCCGATTTGGCGTGATCATCGCGCTGGATTAGCGGATGGGTGGCCGGATATGGGTGCCGTCGACCGATCTGGCATGCACTCGTGGGCGGCGTGCACGGGTCAGTGGGTCTGCTAGACCGCTGGGGCCGATATCACGTTGCCAGGGGCTGTGGCCCAAGATCGGTCTGGCCCGATTCGGCGTGAGCACGCTTGGTGTTGACAAAGGGCAGAATGACCAAGCCAACAGCAAAAAACACGATCACCGACAAGATGGCTGGGCGCAGATTGCCGATGGCCTGGTTGACGACACCGAATATGAGTGGCCCAAGCCACGAGGTGCCGCTCTCGCTGATTTCGTAGATGGAGAAGAACTCCGCCTCCTGGCCCTTTGGCACCATTTGGGCGAATAGGCTGCGGCTAAGCGCCTGCGAGCCGCCAAGCACAGTGGCGATGAACGCAGATAAGACCCAGAATTCAAACTCGGCGCGCGGGATACCCAGACCTGGCATCACCGCCCTGTCCCGCATGCCAAAGTAGGCGTAGATAACGACACCGGCCCAAATCACCAGGCTGAGAATGAGCGCCTGCTTGGTGCCCAGCTTGCCAGCCAGCCAGCCAAAAAACAAAGTCCCGCCAAACCCGACAAATTGGATCATCAGGATGATCAGCGTGAGCGGCACTGTGGCTATGGCGAGGCCGCCGCGAGCAAGCGGCGCGGCCGCAAACACCGCTGCGACGCTGATGACCGTCTGGATGCCGTCGTTGTAGATCAAATAGGCGGCCAAGTATTTGGCCGTCTCTGGTATCGTGCGCGACTTCCGCCATAGGAAACGCACGATCATAATGATGGGTCCGAGCAGAGCCAGAAAGACACCCTCAATGGGCAACCCGAGCAACGATACCAGCGGCAACAAGATCACTACCAGAAGCGGCGACAGCAACAGCCCAGCGATCACGCGCGCTGGCGTTTCCATCGTCTCGCTGAGCTGGTTAAAGGCGACCGCCCAGATGCTCTGACCGGGTGGCATCTGGCGTGCAGGCTGGCGGGTGCGTAGCGTGACCCAAGTCCAGATCGACCATACGAACCACCACACGCCGGCGCTGGCCAGGTTGATCCGGACGGCTAACCCGCTTGGCACGCCTAGCTTATCGTGCAGCAGAAATAAAACCAAGTTGCCGATCAGCAGCAAACCCCCACCGAGGTAGCCGATCCCCCAGCCAAAGGCCGATACGCGGTCGCGCTGCGAAGCACTGGCGATGTCGGGCAGATAGGCATTGAGAAACACGACGCTCGCCCCATAGGCCAGGTTGGCGATGATAAAGAGCGCGCCACCTAACCACCACAAGTCACCTTGCACAAAGAACAACCCGACGGTGGCGATCGCGCCGATGTTTGCAAACAGGCGCATCAGTTGTTTGCGGCGGTGTGAGTAGTCGGCGATTGCGCCCAGAATGGGCAGGAAACCAGCTTGGAATACGACCGAGAATGCGATGCAGTAGGACAGAAATGAGTCGGGCGCGATGGGCAGACCCAGCAAGCGGGCCACGCCAGATACGGGCCGAGGAATACGACCGCGACGGTCGTGCTAAAGGCCGTGTTGGCAAAGCGATACATGGACCAGCCGAAGATTTCGCGCCGGTCGTTGATCAGTTGTGTTGAGGGTGTCGCCGTTGTGGACGGTGCCGACGGTGCTGGTGAGCGTGCTGCCATGATGGTCTCCTGTATCGCAGTCGTATAAACACAAGTTTAAGCGAGTTAGCAAAATACAATCAAGGCATGTTAGAACCCTTGTTTGCCTTGACACGCGATCTGACCGAGCGCTTCCCCGAAGGTAACACACCCTATCAGATCGTAGCCCGGAAGTGTGAGGAGTCGGGCGAGTGGCCCACTTTGAGGGTAGCGGCCTAAAGCGTGCCAAATATGGCCAGCCCGATCCGGACAAGCTGGCGAAGGAAGGGATGGATGTTATCCGCTTCGCACTACAGGTGGCGCGGTATTACGGCACCGAGGCCAGGCTGGAAGCGTTGTTTGTCCAAAGATATCGCGGCTAAACTGGGTGACCTTTGGGTGACACGGTGACAGGGGTGCGCAAGAGCCAGTTCGCGCACGGATGAAGCGCAGGCTGTTGCCCTCGACATCTGTCACATACATGTCGCGAATGCCCAAGATTGATTGGTGAGTTCGAGTGCAATCGGAACGCTGCGCGCGATGAATTCGGCCTATAGTTGGTCTATATCGTCAACACGCATATACACGACGCAGCCTGGCACCCCATCACCCGCACAGGACGATAGATGCAACTGCGCAGTATCACGCGCAAGACCCAGGTCGCACGGGTCCGCCAGGGAAGGGTAGGGGTGACAAGCGAACGTCCTTTTGAAGCCGAGTTGAGCAGAGTTGAGCGCAATAGAATGCCTGAGCGATGACTGAACTTGCAACACGCAGGACCGGACTGGCTCCTAGAAGCATCGGTCGTTGCTCGCAGGCTGGGCTTGATCGATCTACTTTAGCACGACAGGCATACCAAAGAATTCGCCGTAAGATCTCGCCGCAGCTTCAAATGCCCGGGACTGGGCGACCGTGAACTTGGCGAAGGGGCGAGATTCGATCACGATTGTGCCCTTTTGGAGCGTGCGCCGCCATAAGCCAACTACCCTTCCTCCAATCATGATAGTCGAGGTGAACAGGCGCGTAGGACTCGTCCAGTAAGCCGCGTGCTCTGCGCTCAGCGAGGCGCTACGGTCGCGGTAGCTGAGCAAGAATTCATCGTATTCCGGTAACACATACGCCCTTGATGCAGTCACGGATTTGGCTGGAGTCGATGTGGGGAACCAGAAGGTTTGGCCGCCCATGACTTCTTGGGCCAAGTGGGTGCGGATGGCGTCCAAGCCCGACGTAACGTCAGCGAAGGTCAAGCCAGACCACCAGGCAAAGTCCTGCGCCGTTGCCGGTCCGTGACTGGTGAAATAGCGTTTGGTCAGTTCGGCCAGGGCCTCACCCTGGGTCAATGGTTTTGTAGGGAGCACGCGCTCGTCGAGCAGGGCATACGTAAAGTGTTTGCCACGTCTCGGCCCGCTACAGATCAGCCCTTCCAGCTCCGCATAATGGACGACATAGCCCAAGCGCAAGTTGTCTGCGACGATGCCGTCTTGCGTCAGTGCCGATTGCAACTCCGGCCGAGTGAGACACTTGCCGCCAGAAAGGGCCCGGGTCAAAGCCGTTGCGCCCCCGACGAGCGTTGCATCATCGAGTTCGAGCTTGCGATACATCGTGCCGTTTACGGCATGCACGCGCCGTGCGGTCAACGCCAGCAGCCAACGGATGTCGGCTGGCGCGACGAAGTGCCAGGTGGGGCGCATGACATGCGTGCGCACGATGTCGCCTGCATCGAAGGCACGCTCGATGCTTGAGTCGGTCGCGCCGAGCATGCGCATGCCCAGCGACCATTTCGCGCTGGCGTAATCCTGCGCCTGCACCGCGCCGAGACAGGCGACCACCTGTTGCGCCGTCGTTAGCGATGTGTGATCGAGCCGCTGGTTATACAGACGTTGCAGGGCGATCGTTGGTTGAGCCAAGGTCTATTCAGGATACAACCGAATTAGGGCGGATTGCAACCTGATTCTGCAGTGGGTGCTCACGCGGCGCCATGCATCCACTAAGCACGACATACGGCGTAGATCCCACCCAATCGACGTCGGCAATCTCTGCCCACATATCCACCGCCAACACGCGCCTTAACGGCATCGCCTGCTGGCCCTGGTGGGCCTGGTGGGCCTGGTGGGCCTGGACGCTAGATGCTAATTCAATTGCGGCCCATCGGCCGGCCTGTCACGATAGATATGGCTATATCGAAGCAAGCGGCGTCAAGTTAGCCTCGGCGTCTGTCTCGGTGTGGTACACGCCGCTCGATCAGCGCGTGGATGTGGATGTCGAAGTCACCTTTCCACTCACCCAGGCCATCGCCGGGTCTGTGCGCGTCAAAGTCCGCGCGCTGCCTGGCGACTATGTTGCCTCATGGCTGCCTATGGGCGACTTTCGTCAGTTCAGCCAGGCATCTGTCGTGATCACCCAGTGGATGGAAGCGAGTGGCGACGCGCAGTCTGGCCCGTTGCGCGAGGTGTGTCACATGTTCGACCGAAAGCACCCCGATGACGTCGCCGTCGAAGCGCAGTTCCTGGTGCACATGCGCTAGCGCGGCGGGTGAGCCGCGCAACCGGGCCGAACATCCCGCCCAGGCCACCGGCCATCTCACGTCGCGGGCATCGTGCGCGACAAGTCCACGATGTCGCCCAGCACACCGCTGGCTGTCACCTCCTGGCCTGCGCCCCGGCCGCTGACAGCCACTGGATTGTCGCTGAAATACTGGGTCGTAAACACGACGATGCTATCGCTGGTGCGGATGCCGCCCAGTTTGCTGGTCGGGTCCGCGCCTACCAGGCCGACACGGAGCTGGCCACCCTCGATCGTCGCGGCGTAGCGCAGCTTGCGGCCGCCGGTCAACAGTGCCTGCGCCCTGGTAGCCATGGTCTCATTCAGCGTATCGACCTCGCGCAGAAACTGCTCAACCGTCAAGCTGTCCATGGCCGGCGGGTAGAGCGATTCAAGGGCGACGTCGCCCATCTCCAAGCGGTAGCCAAGCATACGGGCTAGGATCAGCGCCTTGCGCGCCGCATCGAGACCGCCCAGGTCTTGGCGTGGATCGGGTTCGGTATAGCCGCGCGCTTTTGCGTCGCGCACCGCGTCCCCGAACCCCACACCGGCCTCGAGCTGGGAAGCCAAAAAACCCAGCGTGCCGGACAGCGACCCTTCAATCTTGGTCACCTCGTCCCCGCTATCGAGCAAAGTATTCAGAGTCGAGATCACCGGCAAGGCTGCACCGCATGTCGTCTCCCAACGCGCACGCTCGTCAGCGATGGCATCCCACCATGCGAGCTTGCCTGCGACCGGCAGCTTGTTCGCGAGCACCACGCCCAAACCCCGCTGTTTGGCATCGAGTAACACCGGCACCGTGACATCCGTGGCGGTCGTGTCGACGATGATCGCCCCCGGCGGTAGCTGATGACATACGGATGATAGATCGCGCGTCACCCCAGGCCCGCCAGCCGCTGACAAGTGTTTGCCGCCCGCCTTGTGTGTCGTCAGCATGCCCAGCGCGCTGTCGCTTAGACCCTTTGGCTCGAAGACGCAAGCGGTGCTATCCGCCACACCGGTGACCTCAAGGCGCAACCGGTTACGACGCACGTGCAGGTCGCGGGCGGTAATAATCTGATGGGCCAGGGCGCGCCCGACGCCGCCGAAGCCGAGTAGGAAGATGGGCTGGGTTTTGAAGGTGGTCATGGTTGGGATCACGTGTGACGTGCGACTGGGCGCGGGTTTTCAGAATTTCCCATGGTTTCCCCGATTTCCCGGGATTTGCCGGATTTTGCAATCTACACGATGCCGGGTTCATGAAAAAACGCTGAGCGACCCGGCCGCATGGATGGAGGTGAGTATAATTTGGGTGTCAAGTTAGTAGAAAGCAATGTCTGCCCCCGATAGCCGCCGTCGCATATTTCTGCGTAGCCTGTTTGCATGATCATGCACCTACGCTCGCATCGGCTCCCTTTCGTTCGCGCTTATTTCTCTTCTACACTTGTTGAAATACGACTTTTGGATCACGCATGCCTGAGGGTGATGCGTGATACCACATTGCAAACACATAAACACATATAAACCTTATGGCATCAAAACAATCAAAACAATTGAAGTGGATTCCCATCGGCGGTCTAGGTGAAGTCGGCAAGAACATGATGATGTTCGAGTATGACGACAATATCCTGCTCATCGACGCGGGCGTCATGTTCCCCGAAAGCGACATGCTCGGCATCGATGCCGTCATCCCCGACTACGGTTTCCTAAAAGACCAAAAACAGAAAGTCAAGGCCATCATCATCACCCATGGTCACGAAGACCACACCGGTGCGATCCAGCACGTCGTGCGCGATTTCCCCGGCGTGCCCCTGTATGCGACACCACTCACCCGTGGTTTGCTAGAGGTGAAGCTGCGCGAACACAAGCTTTTGGACCGCACGGTGATTCATACCGTCCAAACCAATGGCACGTTTGATGTTGGCCCATTCCACATCGAATTCGTGCGCATGTGCCACAGCATCCCGGATAACGTCGGCCTGGGGATTACCACCCCGGCCGGCCTGGTGGTCCACAGCGGCGACTTCAAGTTCGACCACACGCCGGTCGACGGTCAGCCCAGCGATTTTGGCAAGCTGGCCGAATTCGGCCGCCGGGGCGTGATGGCTTTGTTCTCTGACAGCACCAACGCCGAACAGCCCGGCAGTACGCCGAGCGAGCGCGTGATCGAGCCGGAATTCGAGCACATCTTCCGCGACGCCAACGGGCGCATCATCGTGGCAACGTTTGCGTCACTTATCTCGCGCATCCAGCAGGTCGTCAATACCTGCGAGATTTATGGCCGCAAGCTCGCCATCGCTGGCACGAGCATGAGCGAGAACGTGAAGATGGCGCAGAAAATGGGCTATCTCACCATCCCGGATGGTATGCTCGTCAAGCTTGAAGAGTCCACCAAGATGAAGCCGAGCGACATCGCCATCATGGCGACTGGCACACAAGGCGAGCCGGGTGCGGTGCTGGGCCGGATGGCCGTGGGCAAGCATCCGGTCATCAACGTCGAGCCGGATGACACCATCGTGATGTCAGCCCATCCCATCCCTGGCAACGAAGAATATATCCATCGCATCATCAACCGCCTGTTCCAGAAAGGCGCCAATGTGCTTTATCAGCCGGTGGCGAAAGTGCATGTCAGCGGTCACGCCAGCCAAGATGAGCAGAAATTGCTGCTCAGCCTGATCCAGCCCAAGCACTTCATCCCAGTGCACGGCGAGCTACGCATGCTCAAGGCGCATGCGCGCTTGGCGCAGGAGATCGGCTTTACCAGCACCTTTGTGGGGGAGAACGGCACGCCCCTCATCTTTAAGAATGGCGAGGCCGAGCAGCTCGAGCGCGTACCAGGCGGGTATGTGTTTGTCGATGGCAGCGGCGTCGGCGATGTGGGCAAAGCTGTCATCCGTGACCGCGACATGCTGGCCCGTGACGGGTTCGTGACGGCCGTGTTGCGCCGCGGCAACGATGGCAAGCTGCGGGAGGACCCCGAGATCATCACCCGTGGCTTTATCTACACCCGCGATAGTGAAGGGCTGATGAACGGCATGGTCAGCTCGTTAAACGAAACGCTCAGAGACATCAATGGCTCAACCAGCCACGACACAATCAAGAACAAGAGCATTGAAGCGTTGAACCGCTACATCTATACCGAAACCAAGCGCCGGCCGATGATCATCCCAGTGGTGGCCTGACGCCAATGCGCAGAAGCAGCAAACCGTGGGAGCGTAGGTCGTGAGGCGTTGTGGCCAGACAACAGCCGCCTCACGACCTTACCATGATCCTGCTTCCTGTGGGTGTGCTTAGTCGCCTTTGATGCCCTGCGGAAATAGCACGACGCCGATGCCGCTGCGGATCACGAGGTAACGGGGCGCCGATGGGTTTGGTTCGATCTTGCGCCGCACGCGATAGATCAGCTCGTGTAAGCTGTCTTTATCGCGCGTCTCGCCCCAAACGGCATGGATCACCGACTCATACTCGCACACATCACCCTGATGCTGTAACAGATGTTTGAGCAGGCGGTATTCGGTGCGCGAGAGAAATACGGGTAAGCGCTCGCCATCGCGCCAGACCGCAGCGCTGGGGCTGATCCACAGACCAATTTGGGTAGCAGGGGCTTCGTTCGGGTTCGATGTGAAAACCCCGCGCGGCATCGTGTCGATGCTGTCGTCGGACTGAGTGGTATCACCTAGGTAGCGGAAGGTGACATCGAAGGTGTCACCGATCTTGATCCGGTCACCGGTTTTGAGTTGCGTGCGGTTGCGGCGCAACAGTTGGCCGTTGACAAGCGTGCCGTTCCGGCTTTGATCTTCGAGATACCAGGCGCTGTCTTCATAAATCAAGCGCGCATGCTCACGTGAGGCATGCACATCATCGGGGGGCAGTGGGATGTCTTGGGGTTCAATCACGCCCCGGCCAATACGCACGAGGGCATGGCGCAGGCCGTAGCGTTCGCCTGATCGCAGGTTCGATTGCAGGATCGCCATCTGGATGGCAGGGACTGTATTGGTGTTCGTCGATGCGCTCATAAGCATCTATTCTACGCGATTTCTAAGATCGTGCGGCCAGGATGGCATAAAATCTGCAACGAAAGCAGTTTGGTGCAAAAAACGCAATCAACACTGTATGGCCGTCGTTATTGCCATCAGGCAGCAATTATGTGTTGCGATGCTTAGGTCGCTGTCATTTCGAACAGCGCACGAGCGGATATCCCTTGACACAATCCTAGAATCAACCCAGGAACTTCATGGGTTGACTTCAACGCTTAACATCAGGCTTAACATCAGCCGTGCTATATATACCGACAAATATGCAAGAGGCTGACACCATTCTCACGCACGGCACCGTCATCACGATGGATGATGCCTGCCATCAATTCCCCGACGGCGCTGTCGCCCTCAAGGGCAACCGGATCATCGCCGTTGGCGCGGCGTCTGAAATCGCTTCCACCTGGGAAGCCCAATCCATCATCGACTGTGCCGGCTGCGTCATCATGCCGGGTCTGATCAATTGTCATACCCATCTGCCGATGACGCTCTTACGTGGCTTGGCCGACGACTTGCGGCTGGACGTGTGGCTGTATGGCTACATGCTGCCGGTCGAGCGTCATTTCGTCTCGCCCGACTTCGTGCGGTTGGGCACACAGCTGGCTTGCGCCGAAGCCATTCGAAGCGGCGTGACCTGCGTGAACGATATGTATTACTTCGAGGACACGATCGCCCAAACCGTGTCCGAGGCCGGCCTACGTGCGCTGTGCTCGCAAACCATTATGCAGTTCCCGACGCCGGACGCGCAAAGCGCGGACGAGAGTTTGGAGTTCACGGAGAAGTTTATCGAGAAGTGGAAGCAGCACGATCTCATCGTGCCGGTGATCGCACCCCACGCGCCCTATACCTGTAGCGGCGAGTTGATGCGCGCCTGCGCCGGGATCGCCATCAAACATGATGTGCCACTGCATATCCATATCAGCGAGACCTTCCAGGAAGTCGAGGACAGCCGGAGCGAGCATGGCATGCCGGTCGTGAACTGGATCAAGAAGAATGGCGTACTCGAAGCGAAGGTGATCTGTGCCCACTGCACCGCCATCGATGCGGGCGAGATGCGCACCCTGCGCAACGCCGGCGCGACTGTGTCGCATAACCCCTCCGCCAACCTAAAACTAGCCAGCGGCATCGCGAATGTGCCCCAGATGCTCAAGACGGGATTACACGTCGGCATCGGCACCGATGGCCCGGCCAGCAACAACGACCTCGATCATTTCGAAGAGACGCGCCTGGCCGCTCTGATCGCCAAAGGGTATTTCCGTGATCCAGTGCTGATCCCGGCCAAGACCGCGCTGGCCATGGCGACCATCGAAGGCGCACGGGCCTTACATCTCGGGCACGTCACCGGCTCGCTCGAAGTGGGCAAACGCGCCGACGTCATCGTCGTCAACCTCGACCAATTGCACAGTACGCCGCAATACTCGCACGCCGCCAAACTCAGCGATGCCATCTATACCCAGATCGTGTATTCGAGCCATGCCAGCGATGTGCGCGATGTGTTCGTCAACGGCCGGCCGCTCATGCGCGAGCGGAAACTGCTTACGCTCGACGAGGCGGCGATCAAATCCGCAGCCAATAAGCTCGCGCTCGAGATCAACGCATTCTTGAATGAGCGCGAAGGCGATGTGTTGCGCAAGCTGGCGGCCATCGGTGGCGTGCATCAAGAGGAGAGCTTTGAGGTCCAGGTGAAGGCCCAGCTCAGTGATGCGCAACCAGTGATTGATTGCATTAGGAGCGATGAGATCAATGTGGTGCGGCATGTGCACTACAAACAGTTCGACACCTACTTCTATTTCGACGATGAGCCCTCACGCCTGCGCTACCGCGAGGACGAGCGGGTCGATGAGCAGGGGAACATCCTGGGCACCCGCTATCGCCTGACCCTGGTCGGTGGGCAAAACGAGCGCGAGTATCCGCATTCGATCCTGCTGTCACGCGTGCGCTTTATGGCCGCCGCCGATCGCAGCCTGCGCTTCTACCATGAATATTTCAAACCAGCGCGCGAGGTCGCCATCGAGAAGGACCGTTTGCGCTGGGAGGTGTTCTACGAAGATGAGGAGTTGTTTATCAACATCGACCGGGTGACAAACCCTGCCCGCGCGGGCTTCTTCCTCGAGGTCAAAAGCCGGACATGGAGCAAACGCGACGCCGAGCGCAAGGCCGAGGTCATCGGCCGGCTGCTGGCTCGCTTTGGCGTGAGCGACGAGGCGCTGGTGCGCCAAGAATACGTGCAGATCGCCGGGACCTGAAGCTTTAGGACCCGCGTCACCATTTGTTGCCTGAGAAACTTCGTTCTCACCTGAAAAACAGGGCTGATCGCTGAGACTTGTGCCCGTAAATTTGACGCCCTCCCTTAGACTCCTTATCGATCAAAACTTGATCACAATGAGTCAAGTTTTCGGACGTCAAGTTGGGACAGTCGCAAAGCGCTGAATCTGATCATCGAGACGATCAAAGGCAGCTCGGAGCTTTGAGTTTGTTTGAGTCGCATCAGGATGCACATAAGCCAGTCCGGGCTGAAAGACATGGGCATACAGACGGGTCTCAAAGTAGGCCGCGCGGTAACCCTCTTGAGTAAGCGTGTAGCGATGGGAATGCGGCACACGCACGATCAGGCCATGCAGACGCAGACGGCGCAGGTGATAGGTCATTTGAGCCGGGGTAATTTGATCTGGGGACAAGCCCAGGAAAGCCGCAAACGCGGCGCGCAACTCGCGCTGAACAAACCCAAAGGGCAACACAATGAACATCACCAATGCGCTGAAAAGTGCCTGTGTGGTCGGATCATCGAAGCGCAGAGCCGAAGCCCGTCGCCGATTGACCGTGATAGGACGATTGACGCGCTGAGCAATCTCAGCGCCGAGGGTAGGATCGCAGTCTAGGGATTGGACGCTGAGTAAGCGTCGGTTGGCAGAAAAGCCAATGCGTCGTACCTCGGGGAGATTACACAAACTGCGTCCGATGTGGAAGTCACGGGTGTCATTGACGGTGGTTTCGGTTCGCAAAGCCAGACCTTCTTTGTGATACTGCTTGATGCGTGAATGTTTGTAATCCACGTGCAACGACGGCACCACGCCCTGCTGGATCACGCGCGTGCGGAATCGGCTCGGGGTAGCGCGGGTGATCCGGCGCTCAAAGATGAGCTGCACCTGATCGGGTCGACCCAGATCCAGATGCTCGCGAATGATGGACTCAATGGCCCCTCGGAGGGCCACTTACAGCCGCCGTCCGGTGTCAGGCCGATCCAGTACCTGGGTCAGCGCGCACTCCACTTGCAGCATCGATAATCTGTAGGTGTAACTGGCGGCTTGATCTTCTGGGGTGAAAGGATGCGGCAACCGTGCCAACCATTTGTTCACCATGGCCTGGATTTGAGCTTCACCTAACCCATCACAGATGGCCTGCAACTGCTGTGGATCGGCGCAGCTGCGAAAGCCGTAAGTGGCCGTTCGAGAGGCCATGTCCAGCGGCTCAAAGGCGATGCCGCGTTTCTCGAGCTGACGCTTGGCGTATTCATGACCATTCAGACACACCTTCCCGGTGT
>Ga0209068_10000785_pt1 | contig 16342 bp, 17 predicted proteins | sample ColStrG_CSR_2012_FD_187200 | JGI IMG/M metagenome (GOLD analysis project Ga0209068, IMG submission 187200) | Freshwater sediment microbial communities in response to fracking from Pennsylvania, USA - Cold Stream Run_MetaG_CSR_2012 (SPAdes)... | ecosystem: Environmental > Aquatic > Freshwater >... | reverse complement strand
GCTCGTCCAGCGGTCCGAGGATCGTGAGGAGCTCGTCGGTGGGAGCCGTCGCGAGCGCGTGTTGTTGTTCGGAGGAGAGCCCGGAGATGTAGCCGGCCATGCTCGCGATGCACACGGCAACGGTGCCCTGACCAGCGAGGGGCAGGAAGCTGGCGAGCACATGGTCGGTGCCGAGCATGTCGACTTCCAGCACCCGTGCCGCGGACGCCATCGTCGGTGACACCCCTGCCGTGTGCACGAGGGTTCGGAGTGCGCCCATGGCTGCAGCCGAGTCGGCGAGCTCGGCGACAGATGAGGGATCCGTGACGTCGACCTGATGTGCAACCACCGAGTAGCCGTCGCGTTCGAGCGACGCAGCTTCCCGCTCGAGCTTCTCGCCGTCGAAGTCGGCGATCACGAGTTGTCGGCCCGGGCCCAGGCGACGGGCACAGGCCACACCCATCCCACCGATGCCGGTGATGACCAGGACGTCGTTCATCGTTCCCCCTCGTTGATGGTCGCTGATTCGGAGTATCAGGAAGCGCGCACTGTGGCGGTCACTTTGGAGCGAGCCGTACCGGCAGGTACTCGTGCCGGCGGGATTGGAGACTCTCCACCCAGCGCGGTGCATGTTCGGGGTCGAGCGTGATGCTGCGAGTGCGCTCGAGCAGCATGCTGAGCACAACCCGCCCCTCGAGCCGCGCGAGCGGAGCGCCGACGCAGTGGTGGATGCCGCGCCCGAAGGCCAGGTGATGGCGCGGCGACGGACGATCGAGGTTCACCTGATCGGCGGTTTCGAACTCGGCGGGGTCACGATTGGCCGCGCCCCAGAAGAGCATCAGCGTCGAGCCGGCCGGGATCGCCACATCGCCGAGTGTGGTGTCGTGGGGCACCGACCTGGTCAGGTGACGGAACGGCGACTCGAGCCGCACGGCTTCCTCGACGAACGCCGGGATCCTCTCCGGCGAGGCGCGCAGCTCCTCCTGGAGTTCCGGCTGCTCGGCCAGGATCCGCACGGCGTTGCCGAGCAAGCTGCTCGTCGATTCTCCCCCGGCGCTGAGCAGGGTCTGCAGCGTGACGATCCCCTCTTGCACTTGCAGATCACCGCTCTGGATCCCGCGGGCGACGGTGCCCAACAGGTTCTCGCCGGGCGCGGCCGCGGCCGCCTCGAGTTGCTCGGCGATCCAGGCACCGATCTCGCCACTGCGCACCATCAGGTCGTTCAACTCACTCAAGGGCATCGACCCGCTGACGAGGCGCGTGCCGTCGAACGCGGCCTGCAGGAGCCGGGCGGGATCGCTGCCCTGGAAACCGACGAGGCGACTGACCATGGTGATCGGGACGACGTTGCCGACGGCCTGCATGAAGTCCGGATCGCCCTCGTCGAGCGCGCGCGTGATGCAGAGCTCGGCGATCTCCGCGATCTCGGACTCGAACGATGCCATCCGCCGGGCCATCAGCTCGGGGAACACGACGCTGCGGTGCACCGTGTGGATCGGTGGATCTGCCGTCGCGAGGGTCTCGACGCCGTCCTCGCCACCGAACGCGAGCCGGGCCGGAAGCCCGGCGTCGTCGCGGTAGAGCAGGCAGCGCATGTTGGACGAGAAGTCGGTCACCCGTGCCGTCGCCTCCGCCACCATCTCGAACGTGGTGACGACGAAGACCTCCGTTCCCGGTACCTGCCACACCGGCGCCTCGCGATGCAGTCGCCGGTAGAACGGGTACGGGTCGTCGAGCACCTCGCGGTCGAGCAACATCGTCGCCGGGATGTCAACCGTCACAGCACTGCCTTCTTTCTGCTCCGCGGGGCGCGCGACAGCTCACTGCCAGTGCGCGTGGATGAACGCGGCGACCGCGTCGAGCGCGTCGCGACTCTCGGGGACGCCGGAACCGAGCAGGTGCCAAACGTGCGTCATGTCCGGCCACAACTCGACGGTCGCGTCACCGCCCGCCTCACGGATCCGTCGCGCCATGGTGGCCGCGTCGTCGACCAGGACTTCACCGGCTGCCGCCTGGATGAGCACGGGTGCGAGGGCCACGAGCGCCGACGCCGGGGCGAACACCGGCGAAGCCAGCGGATCCTTCGGATCCCCACCGGCGAGGTACGACGTGGCCGAAGCGCCGAGCAACTCCGCGTCGAGGAACGGGTCCGTGTCCGAACAGCGACGATAGGAATCGGCCGTCATCGTCAGATCGGCCCACGGCGACAACGCCACCGCCGCGGCCGGCTGCGGGAGCTGCGCCCGATGAGCCGCCACCAGAGTCGCGATGGTGAGGCCTCCACCCGCCGAGTCGCCCATCACCGCGATGCGGCCCGGCGCGACACCGCGGTCGAGGAGACCCCGGTACGTGGCGGTGGCATCGTCGATCGCGGCGGGAAACGGATGTTCAGGGGCACGGCGGTAGTCGGGTACCACCACCGTCGCCTGTGTGAGCACCGCCACCTGGGATGCGAACGGTCGATACGCGGTCGAGGAACCAACTTCATACGCGCCGCCATGGAGATACAGGACCACCGCGTCGGACGCGAGATCATCCGGGCGGATCCACAACGCCGGGCAGCCACCCAGCGTCTCGTGTTCCTCGGTGGTGCCGGCCACGAGCGGGCCACCGAGTTGCGCATCAACCGCGTTGCGCCACTCCTCCACCGAGTCCGGAGTGGCGAACGGGTTGGCCGCTACCAGTTCGAGCAGCGCAGTCATCTCAGCGCTCGGCATTGGTGCTCTCACCATCTCCCTCAGCGGCCGCCGCGCCCGGGACGACGCCCAGCTGGTGGAACATCGCCAACGGGTCGCCGTAGCTCCAGGTGTTCGTCACCCGGCCGCCCTCGTCGGCGTCGAACTCGTACACCTCGCACTGTTCGACCGAGATCGCTCGTCCCGTCGCCGGGATCCCGAGATACTCGCCGGTGTGGGTGCCCACCATCCGCCAGCGGGCGCACACATGACGGCCGCCGCCGAACAGCAGCTCCTCCCCCAGGAGAAATCCGGTGAACGCGGACAAGAGCTGTTCGATGTTCTCCGCGATGTCGACGAGCGGGAACGGCTGCTCGATCCCCGGGACCCACCGTAGGCTCGTCGGCGTGAAGGCCTGGAGATAGCCCTCCGGATCGCCCGAGTTCAGCGCGCCGACTGCCGCACGCACCGCCTCGACGTTGCCCGTGTCTGCCATGAGATCCCCCTCGACCCAACTGGAGTGGTCAAGAGGCTAGTTTAGTGAACAGTTGTCCACCAGACCAGGGGCACGCACCATGGCGACGACCGCACAGCAGGCCGACCGGCGAACCGCGCGACGCGCGGCTCGCCGGGCCGAGAACCGCGGCGACATCCTCGACGCCGCCGAAGTCGTCTTCGCCCAGTCCGGGATCCGCGACGGCTCGTTGCGGGAGATCGCAGCCGAAGCCGGCTTCTCGACCGCCGGCCTCTACCTCTTCTTCGAGAACAAGCACCAGCTCCTCGCCGAGACACTCACCCGACGCGGCGACGAACTGGTCACCGTGCTGCGCGAGACCATCGACTCGGGCGCGACGCCCCTCAAGCAACTCCACGACGTTATCGACTCGACCGAAGCGTTCTTCGCGACGCGGCCCAGCTTCCGGCACTTGCTGGGGCAACTCCGCGGCGGCCACACGATCACTGGACCGGTGCTCGCCGACTACGCCTCAGACGTCGACGCCCGCTTCGCCACTGCGATGGATCTTCTCGCCGGCGTCGTGGCTGCCGGCCAGGCGCGCGGGGAGATTCGTACCGGCAACCCGCAGGCGCTCGCGCACCTCTACTCCGTGCTCATCAACGAACACATCTTCCTGAACGCCGATGCCACGGGACGCACCGACGCGTCGCTCTCACCCGAAGAGTTCCACGCGCTCGTCGACGGCGCGCTCCGTGCACCAGGCCGACGACGACGGACCTGAACACGCACACCGAGCGGAAGCGCGTCGACCACTCGGGGTCGGTACCTCAACCTCAGGGAGGCAGATCATGCCGATGGTCAGAACCGGCGACTTCGAGTGCTGGTACACCGACGACTACTTCGGACCAGCATGGCACGAGCCCGAGGTCGTGGTGATCCAAGCCGGGTTCGGGCGCAACGGCGAGTACTGGCGCCACTGGGTCCCCGGCCTCTCGGGGGACTTCCGCGTGTTACGCCGCGACATGCGAGCGCACGGCGGATCGAGCGCGGGTGCGCCGACCCACGAGTGGTCACCCGAAGGGCTGGCCGACGAAGTCGCCTGGTTCCTCGACGCACTCAGCCTCGACCGTGTCCACTACATCGGCGAATCCGTCGGCGGTATCACTGGCATCGTGCTCGGCGCCCGCCACGCAGACCGCTTCCACTCGATCACTCTGGTACAAACGCCGCTGCACCTCCGCCCGGTCGGTGACCTGATGCGCGGAAGCTACGAATCCTGGTCGGGCGCGATCCGGGACCTCGGTCCCGGCGCGTGGACCACGCAGAACATGTCTCCCGAAGATCCCCGCACCGCGTGGGAACGTGAGCAGTGGGACCGCTGCGACACCGAAGCACTCTGTCGACTCGCAGACGCGACCCCGGCGGTCGATGTCACGAGCTACGTCAAGGAGATGCGCGTCCCGACGCTCGTGCTCGCACCGACGGAGTCACCCCTCACACCGCTCGCGGATCAGTTGTACCTGCGTACCACCATCCCCGGCGCGGAGCTCGAGCTCTTCGAAGGCCTCGGCCACACGGTCTACCAGGACGAGCCCGAGCGCTGCATCGGCCGGTTCCGCCGATTCGTCGAGCACCGGCGCGCGCTTTGACGGACGCACCAGACTGCTCTCGTACTACACCGCTCCCGGCGATGTCATCCGTGCGCGGTATTCGTCGCGCAGTTGGTGTTTGTAGAGCTTCCCGTTCGCCTGCCGAGGAAGCTCTTCGCGGAAGTCGATGACGCGCGGCACCTTGTACCCTGCGAGGTGCTCCCGCACGTACGTCCGCAGCTCCTCGGCGAACTCGGGAGTGGCCTCCACGTCAATGGCTGGCTGTACGACGGCCTGCACGAACTCGCCCATCTCCGGGTCGGGCAGTCCGAACACCGCGACGTCGAGGACTTTCGGGTGCATCACGAGGCACGATTCGATCTCGGCGGGGTAGATGTTCACGCCGCCGGAGATGATCATGAATGACTGCCGGTCGGTGAGGTACAGGTACCCGTCGTCGTCGAGGTACCCGATGTCGCCGAGGGCCGCCCAGTTCTCGTGCACGGGGTGACGCGTCGACCGCGTCTTCTCGGCGTCGCCGTGGTACTCCCAGGTCTGGCGCTCCTGCTCGAAGTAGATGGTCCCGATCTCCCCCGCTGGGAGTTCGTCGCCTTCGTTGTCGCACACGTGGGGGATGCCGGTCATCGGCCGGCCCACCGAGCCGGGGTGTTCGAGCCATTCGGCGGAGCGGATGAAGGTCATGCCGACGCTCTCGGTCGCGCCGTAGAACTCGTCGACGATCGGGCCGAGCCACTCGATCGCCTGGCGTTTCGTCTCGACCGGGCACGGCGCGGCGGCGTGCAGCACACACCGCAGGCTGGAGAGGTCGTAGCGGGCACGCGTCTCAGGGGGCAACTTGAGCATTCGGACCAACATCGTCGGGACGACCTGGGTGTGCGTCACCGACTCGCGTTCTACGAGCTGCAGGAAGTCCTCGGCATCGAAGCGTTCCATCACCACGAGCGTCGCACCCATCTCGTGCACGCCCGCCGACCACTGCAGGCCGGCCGAGTGGTACAGGGGCGCGGGACACAGGTACACCGACGATTCGTCCATGCCGAGGAGCATGCGCTCCGCCGTTGACACACCCTTGACCTCGGGATCGTCGAGCTGCAGGCCCGACAGTGGTCGCTTGATGCCCTTCGGTCGGCCGGTGGTGCCCGACGAGTAGAGCATCACGTCGCCACGCGGTTGGTCGGGAAGCGGGGTTGCCGGGAACTGCGACAGCGCGTCCTCGTACGCCTCGAAGCCCGGGGCGGCGCCGTCCATCATGAGTCTCCAGTGGCAGTCGGGGACGAGGTCGAGCAGCGGTGCGGCTGTGTGGGTCATGTGCGCGGTCGTGATCAGCGCCTTCGAGCCGGAGTCGACCACGAGGTAGGCCGCTTCTTCCGGTGTGAGATGCCAGTTGATCGCGGTGAGGTACAGACCCGAGCGGATCGCGGCCCAGTACACCTCGAAGAACCGCGGGTGGTTCTCCGCGAGGATGGCGACGTTGTCCCCGGGTCGCAGACCCCGGCTCCAGAGGAGGTGCGCGAGACGCGCAGAGCGCTCCTCGAGCTCCCTGTAGGTGACCGTGGTGCCCGCACCCATGACGATCGCGGGCTTGTCGGGGTTCAGGGCGGCGTGCAGACCGGGATGCATGTGCGAGGGACTCCTGGGAAACGTGAGCGATGACAGTGCCGCGGACGCTGCGGTGCGCAGCTCAGGGGAGTGCCGTCATGACGCCCAGCAGTTTCACGGGTGTGGGGTTGGTGTTGCGCCACGCGTGGTTGGTGCCACGCTGGACGACGCAGTCGCCCGGGTGCAGCAGCACTTCACCGTCTTCCATCCGCAAGGTGATGTCGCCTTCGAGCACGAAGATCATGTCGAGCGTGTTCGTGATGTGGAAGAACGCGTCGTCGTCTACTTCGCCGCCGGTGTGCTCGGCCATCACTTGGCGCAGGACCTCGTCGGGTGGCACCAGGAAGATCCGCCAACGCGCGGCGCCCGGCGCGGGTTCGAGCGCGGCGTCAGCGTCGCTGGGCGCGTGCCCGAGCGGTTCATCGGGCGACGACACCCACAACTCCTGCCAGAACTGTGATTCGGGCACGGGCCCGTCGTCGATGATCGCCGACTTGCCGTCGACGACTCCGGTCACGACTCTGCGAACTCCCATGGGTGCGCTCCTCTCACAGTTTGTCGAGGACCTGTTCCTGGTAGCGCTCGAGTTGTCCGCGCACCAGGGGCAGGTCGTCGGGTGATGTCATGGTCGGCCAGAACAGCAGCCGGCTCGCACCTGCGGCCACGAAGCGCCGGACGTAGTCGACGTCGCGTTCGGACGGTTGGTCGTGACTGCCAGGCCAGGCCGTGATCTCGACTGCTTCGGGATCGCGTCCATTCGTGGCGGCGATCTCACGAATCCGCGTCGCGGAGTGTGCGATCTCGTCGGGACCGATCGTGAAGGGAAGCCAGCCGTCGCCGATTCGGCCGACGCGGTCGATGACCGGCGCGCTGTTGCCGCCGAGCAGGATCGGCACCGCGCCCCTCGCCGGCTTCGGATTGGAGTACACGCGATCGAACGACCAGTGCTCGCCGTGGAAGGTGGCCGGCGAATCGGCCCACAGCGCGCGCATGGCGAGCATGCACTCCTCCAGGCGCGCACCCCGGGCGCGGAACGGCGCGCCGACGGCTGCGTACTCCTCCTGCTGCCAACCGATGCCGAGGCCGAGCATCATGCGACCGCCGGAGAGGCTGTCGAGGGTGGCAACCCGCTTGGCCAGCACTGCCGGGCTGTGCAGTGGCGCGAGCATCACCGCAGTGCCGAGGTTCAGCCGGGTGGATGCGCCCGCGACGAATGACAGGAACTCCAACGCGTCGGGGAGCGCGAGTTGGCGGAACGCGGTCCCCATGTCACCCGATTCGCTGTACGGGTAGCGAGGCTCGTGGTTCTCGGCGATGACGACGTGCTCGACACCCCAGATCGACTCGACGCCACAGTCCTCGAGGAGCGCGGCGTACTCACGAATGAACCCTCCCGAGTCCGCGAGCCCCGGCATCAACGGCGCCAACACGCCGAGCTTCACCATCTGTTCGACCCGCTTCAGTCCGCGTCGGGTCGCAGCTGATCGCCAAACGACGGATCGACGTAGTCGTCGATCCGCACGATCCCGTCCGCATTCGTGGTCAGCACGATCGCATTGTGGGCCTCGAAGGCCCGCCCGTTCGCCCGTACCGTGCCACGCACCACGATGCAGATGAGCGCTCCACCCTCGAACGTGACGTCCCGTGCGATCTCACACCGACAGTCGGCGAGGATCGCCTGGAGGGCCCCGGCACCGCCGAAGCCCGCGGCGGGAACTTCGAGCCGGTCGCTGTTGTGCCAGTTGACACAACCCGGCGCGAACAGCGCCTCCCACTGTGTGCGGTCGCCGGTCTCGAACGAGTGCTTGAGTGCCGCCGCTGCGGCTGACGGTTCTTCGCTCATCGCTGTTTCCTCTTCTCCGAAGGGTCCGGCAGGTCGATGGGTCTGTGCGCCGCGACGTTCATCCGATCACGTTCCGGTACGCGCCCAGCAACTCGATCGTCTCGGCGGCGGTGGCGCCGGGCCGGTATGTGTGCAGGGTGAGGTGGCTGATGCCCGAGTCGCGCCACTGGTCGAGCAACGCGCCGAGCTCGGTCGGTTCGACCGCGGTCGGCACGATGAGATCGATGCCGAACGTCGAAGGCTCACGGCCCGCTTCGTCGACCAGCGCACGCAGATGGTGAACAGTGCTGCGCGGGTCGTTCTCCGGACCGGCGGTGCCGATCAGCGAGTAGAGGAAGCCGTCGGCGATTCGCGCGGCGCGTCGGTACGCGGCCTCGCTGAAGCCACCGATCCAGATCGGGACGGCCGAGCGGGGGCGAGGCAGCACGCCGAGTCGATCGATGGTGTGGAACCGACCGCGATACTCGACGACGGGATCGGTCCAGAACTTCCGGAGCAGCTCGATCTGCTCCTCTTGGCGTGCGCCGCGTGTCGAGAAGTCCTCGTTGAGTCCTTCGTACTCCACGTAGTTCCACCCGACGCCCACGCCGAGCCGGAGCCGTTCGCCCGAGAGCAGCGCGACCTCGGCGGCCTGCTTGGCGACGAGCGCAGTCTGGCGCTCCGGAAGGATGATCACCCCGGTCGCCAGCTCGATCGTGGACGTGTACGCGGCCAGATACCCGAAGAGCACGAACGGCTCGTGGAAGTAGGTCGTCTCGTCGTACGGGACCATGAGCGGTGGGGTTCGGTTCGCGTGCTCGGCGCCGAGCACGTGGTCGTACGCAATGAGGTGCGAGTAGCCGAGGCCTTCTGCCGCCTGGGCGAAATCGCGGATCGCGGTGAAGTCCTCGGCGAAATCCTCGCCGGGGATCTTCACGCCGACCTTCACGCCGTCACTCTCCCAGTCCGGCGGGACGGAGATGACGTGCCGGGCGACCGCCGGGGACGTCGTCATCGCCTCCCCACATCGCTTCACCGTCGACGTCCCACTGCACACCGTTGGACCACATGACATAGCTCGGCATCGGGATGTACAGCTGGTTGACGCACGCGCCAACCGCATGGAACGTGCGTCCGGTCGCGTCGCGCGCTTCGATCTCGATCGACTCGGGGTGGCCGGTCTCGCTCCGTCGGACGGTGCGTCGACCTTCGACAATGCGCTGGACCTCGCCGCCCCGCATGAAGAACCCGGAGTGGAAGCTCGTGGTGGAGAGGTCGCCGGCGCTCCCCATGAAGAAGGTCGAGTCGGCCGATGCGCCGTAGGAGTCGGCGTGACCGATGGCTCGGGCAAGATCGTCGGGCCGTGGCGGGCTGCGGAAATCCGGCCGCACGTCCCAGGCACTGCCGCGCAGTTCGTAACAGTCGACCTCCGCTTCGTCGCCGTTGAGCCATACGGAGCCGGTGACGTGCGACGGCTGGAAGTAGCTCGTCGTGGTTCCGTTCGGCCCGCGGCCCACGGGTTCGTGCACGCCCGTGTAGCGCAGGTCGACTCGCAGTTCCGCGCCGTCGTCGTAGTGCACGTCGTAGGTGGTAAGGGGCTCGATGCATCGATACGTGAAGCCGCCGGGGAGCCTTGCGTCTCGGAGGTCGTCAGGCATCGGGAGATGGAACGCACGGTGGACGTAGAGGGCGGTGTCTTCGGTCGCGGCGGCTCGGTCCCAGAGATACACGAACAACGAGGCGACGCGCTGGTTCGGTCGGAAGATCGCGTACAGGATCCCGCTGAGGTTGCGCTCCGCGACTGCGAATCGCAGCCAGAGCGTCTCGGTCCAGAACGGATCGCCGCTCGGCGGGTCGTGCCAGGTGTCGTCGTTCGCGGTCACGCCGAACGTCATGTACTCGCCTAGCCCTGGAACTTGTTGAGGACGGGGAACCGCTTGGCCGAGCATGCGAACGGCTCGACCGTGTTCCACGCCGTCCCGTCACTCAGCACGAGACCCAGGCAGTACGGCGTCGGCGCGACAACCGACTGCGGGTACTTCGTCGGACCCGCGAGGCCGGGCATCTTCCACGTCTGGTTCATGGCCGCCGCCTGCAAGTTCTCGGGCGTGATGTTCGCCTTCCCCTTCTTGGCGATCGTCTTCAGGGCGGAGATGAACATGTCGGCTGCGGTGTAGCCGGCCGCGGTGCCCGAATCGACCGCCGCTCCGGGCTTGATCGCCTGGACGCTGGCGCGCAGCTTGTCGAGTGCCGGAGTCTTCGCCGTGAGGTTCTCCGTGAAGATGAACGCGGTGCTGCCGGCCATGGACTTGATCAGGAAGTCCGAGTACAGGGCGCTCGAGAACGTTCCCGTGAACCCGTTGGCCTTGATGAGCTGGTACATCGCGATGCAGTCGATCGTGGCTGCGCACGTGATCACGTCAGGTGCCTTGCCGTTGTCGGCGTGCACGAGGTCTTGCACGAACGGCGTGTAGTCCCCCACCGTCTGCGGCAGGATCCCCTTCGCGTACACGACGTCGAAGCCGACGCCCTGGAACGCAGAGGCCTGGTTCTTGGCCGTGTTCTTGCCGGTCTGCGTGTCGCCGCTGAACAACGCCATCGTCGGGTGCTGCTTGCCGGTCTGCTTCTTCACGTAGCTGTACAACGCGAAGCCGATGTCCGGCATGACCTTCGGGTTGTCGGGCACGAGACATCCGTTGAACCCGAATCCGTAGATCGTCTTGTCGATCGTGTTCGAGCAGTACGTGTTGTCGAACGCCCAGCCGAAGTACGGCACGTGCTGCTGCTTCAGGTAGTCGCCCGGGTTGTTGGCCGACGCGTCGCCGACGATCGCGAACACCTGATCCTGGGTCACGAGCCGCCGGGTTTCACTCAGCGCAGTCGCCGGATCGCCCTTGTCGTCGGCGAACTCGGCGTACGCGAGCTTGATCCCCTTGATCTCCTGCGAGTCGTTGAACTCCTGGATCCGGGCCTTGACGCCGACCGGCGTGCCCGAGCTCTGTGCCAGGTTGCCGATGCCCGCGACCGTGATCGTCGTGCCATCGAACCCACGCACTGACCGCGCCGCGCCCGCCGTGCCGGCGACGGAGATGCTCACGAGCACCCCGAGCACCAGTGCCACGATGCAACACACGGAGACCGGCGTTCGCCGTCGAGCCATGACTGTCCCCCCAGGACCTGAGTTGTAGTCAGTGCCTACAGTAGATGGAAGGAAGTGTAGCCCTTGCCTACACGGTGTCAAGCGCGCGGGGCGCGCCCTCAGATCGAGTCAGGGCCGGTCGGCTCAGGGCTGCCGAGCGACAGCAGGGCATTCGAGATCCGGATGAGATGGTCGTTCAAGATGGCCTTGTCCACGCTCTCCATCCCCGTGATGCGCAGCAGATACGGCTCGTAGAGGTCCCACCCCATCGCCAGCACCAGGAAGCTCGCGACGACGACGCGGGAGTCGATGTCCGCGTCTCTCCTCGGCTTCTTCAGCGGTGCCTTTGACATTGGCGGCTCGTGCTCCTCACCACCGGTATCCGGGTTCGTGAACAGCAGATCGAGGTTCGTGCCCTCGAGGATCGCCCACGCCAGCGCCCGCGCGTAGCCAGGCGCGTCATGCAGGTACTGCACCTCTCGCAGCGCGGCTCGGCCTTCGGGGGCTTCGATGAAGTTGGCGCGGATGTCGCCGACCACGTTGTAGAAGACGGATGCCAGGATCGCTTCCTTCGTGCGGAAGTACCGGTACAGCAGGCTGTGGTTGACTCCCGCCTCTGCCGCGATCTCCCGCAACGTGACATCGGCGGGGCTGCGTTCACGGAAGAGGCGCTCGGCCGCTTCGGTCACCGCCTGGCGAATCTCCGCGGCGCCGGCCGGCTTCTTTGCTTTCTTCCCTTCACCCGATCCGCGGGGGGTCGGTTTCGCCATGAGCCATCCATCCCGTCGCTCCGGTCGAGCTCCATCTTGGCTGCCCGGCAGACGCCGAGCGCTGATCGCGAGGCGTCAGCCCGTCGGGAACTGCGGCACGTACGTGACCACGGCTTGCGCGACCGGTTCTTCGAGCGAGTCACCGAACAGGATGGTGTCGACGACCGACGACCGCTTGCTGAAGCGAAGGAGCCGGCCTTCGACGCGCAACGTCCCGACCAGTGCGGGGCGCAGGAACTGCATCGCAACGGCGCTGGTGAAGCCGTTCGAACCCTTCGGAGCACGCGACATCGTCACCAGGTAACCCATCTGGTCGACGATGGTGAAGATCGACGGGCCGGAGACGATGCCGCCCGGTCGCAGGTGTGAGGCATCGAACGTCGTCGTTGCCACGATCAGCTCGGCCGAGTACTCCTGGATCGACAAGGTGCCGGGTTCTCCGAGCGGCTTCCCGATCAGGGTGAGAAAGTGCTCCTGGAGCTCGTCGCGGGTGTACGTCAGCATCGCCGGAGCCTATCGACGACCGGCGACTTCCTCAGGTGTCCCACTCGTCAACCGAGCGCGTCGGGCTCGCTCCCTCGGGAACCTCGTAGAACTGCTCGCTCCAGCGACGCAGCGCGCTGTACGCGGCGACGTCCGGGCGTGCGTAGACCGGCTTCTGGACGAAGACCTGGTGACGCCAGATCCGCGCGTCCTGCTCGAGCAGTTCCACCGTCTGGCGCGCAAAGGCCAGCTGTTCGGGTGTCAACGCGTCGGGTGACGCCGGGTCCCGGGGAAGGAAGTAACTGACGCGCAGATGCGACCGCTGGTCGTCGATCGGCGTCGCCGACACGATGAGTCGGTGCTGGGCTGCGGGGCCGTCGAAGACCACGAACGACAGCCCGATGCCGACATTGATGGTGTGGAGGTGCAGCGCGATCTGCTGCGACTTCGGCGATCGAAAGCCCATCACCGAGTGCCACAGGCCACCCTGCGTCGAGAAGGTCAGCAGCTCGGGATGCTCCGGCGTTCCGTGCACACGACGGAAGTGCACGGTGTCCACGGCATTCTCGATCACGAGCTGCGGATGGATCGGCTCGTCCGGAAAGTCGACCACCGCGTGGGGGTAGCAGCCATGGTGTTCGGCCTCGACACCGGGGGCGTCCGCGAAATCCGTGAACAGATCCGGGAGTCCCCAACCCTCGCGTGGGGGTCCGCCGTCGGGATCGTGCCAGAGCATCACCAAGCCGTGCTGCTCGTGAATGTGCCACTTTCGCAGGCGCGCTCGCGACGGCAGCTCCTGGTACGGGATCGCAGAGTTGGCGCCGTCACGATCCCACAGCCAGCCGTGGAACGGGCACTCGACACAATCGCCGACAACACGACTCTCGTAGCCGAGGTGCGCGCCCAGGTGCCGGCAGTGAGCGTCGAGCACGTTGAGCTCGCCGTCCTCGGCACGGAAAGCGATCAGGTCGTGACCGAAGTATCGAAGCGGCTTCACGACGCCGGGTGGGATCTCGCCGCTCCACGCGACCTGGAACCACCCCGTCGGCTTCATGCTGAGAGCAAGCACGCACACCCCTCTCGCGTCCCCGCCCAGCCAGCGGTCTCGCCCTGTGATCGATGCTTCACGTCAGCGTCCATTCCCCCACTCACGTGGGTCGCTTCGCGGTTGGTGCAATCGACCGAGGCGCGGCGACTGCCTGACTCGTGAGAGTCGCCGTGCGGCGATGCAGATGCACACACGCTGCGCGGTTCTCGCCAACGGATCGGCAATGCGGAAGGGTCACGCCAAGATCGACTTCTCGTCGCCGAAGACGACCGGGAGGTGGGTCGGGAGGCGGAAGCCGAGACCGGTCATGTGTACGTCACTCGCCTCTGGATCCAGCCTCAGGTTCGGCAGGCGGTCGAGTGAGCGCTCGAGCATGACCGAGAGCTCGGCTTCGGCGAGGTGCGCCCCGACGCAACGGTGGATGCCGAACCCGAACGTGATGTGTCGGTCCGCGACGGGTCGGAAGATGTCGTACCGGTCCGAATCCGGGAATTGAGCGGGATCGTGGTTCGCGGCACCCAGACTCACCTCGACAAGAGAATCCGCAGGAATGGTCACGCCCCCGAGCTCACACTCAGCCGTCGACACGCGAGCGAGGTAGGTGAGTGGCTGATCCACACGCAAGGCCTCGTGAATCGCTCGCGACACCAACGACCGGTCGGCCTTCACCGCTTCGAGCTGGTCGGGGTTGGTCAGCAGGTGGAACATCAACGAACCAAAGCTGCGGTACGTGGTGCTCGATCCGGCGATGATGAAGAGGCGGACGAACGAATTGATCTCGTCGTTGGACAGTGGACGACGATCCGCGTCGGCACCTTCGCCGACGGGCACGGTCGCCTCGACGAGCGTCGTCAGGAGATCGTCCCGCGGCTCGACGCGGCGTGAGGCGATGATAGGAGCGATGTACTCCGCCACTCCGTCAGAGGCCGCCGACCGCTCCTCCGCAGAGGCGGCGACCGATGCCATGGCGATTGCCCAGTCGAAGAACTGACCGCGATCCTCCGCTGGGAGACCGAGCGCGGCCGAGATCGTGTGTACCGGAACGACCGCCCCGAGTTCCTTGTACAGGTCGGCACGACCCAGGGGTTCGATGCGATCGAGATGCTCGTCGACGATCGGCTGGATGATTCGCTGTTTCCACTGGTCCATCTCGCGACGAGCGAAGGCCGGTTGCACGAGGAGACGCATGCGACGGTGCTCAGGCTCTTCCATCGCGATGACCGTGACCCCGATGGACTGCGACATCTGGTGGTAGAAGGGACCCGACGCGAACTCGTCGGCACGGCGCAACACATCGGTGCCGAGTCCGTAATCGAAGGTCGAGAACGCCTGCCGGCCGGACGCGACCGGCGCGCGCACGCCTGCCATCTCGGGGAACTGGTCCGGGATGGATCCACGATGGATCGGGCACTCCTGCCGCAGTTCGTGCAATCGCGGGTACGGGTCGTCGACCTTGCCTGCACCGAAGACGCGGTTGCGTGCGTCCTCCGCCGCGCTGGCACCCACGCTCAGACCAGAGTCTTTGTTCGGCATCTTGCGTCTCCGTTGTCAGACGTGGAGCAGTCTTCCGCGCCCGGCGCGGTGGCGTGCTTCCCCACAGCCGCCGGACTTGCAGCGGGAACATACCAGGTGCAAGGTTTCCGTCGGCGCGGACGCCCACCCGTGGCCGACGCGTGAGACAGCCCATGCGATGTCCACGTGGAGAGTTGGATCCTTGGAGCAGCAGCAATCGAAAGCCGCCGTTCTGGCATTCCTCGACGCGATGGCAGACGGCGACCACGACGCCTTGAGCGGCATGCTGCACGACGACTCCCGGTGGTGGGTACCGATGTCGGCCGCCGCGCGGGGGCTGGACCGTCCGCTGATCGGGAAGGAGCGCATCGCCGACCTCGCAAGCGGGCGCGTCACCCGAGCATTCCGCCCTGGTACCAGTGAGTGGGATGTCATGCACCTTGTCGGGGACGCAACGATGGTCGCGGCGCTGGTGCGCCGTCGGGCGGTGGGGGCGAACGGACGTCCCTACGACAACGAGTACCACTGGCTGTTCCGCTTCGCGGATGGCTCCATCATCGAGGTGTGGGAGGTGCTCGACACCGCGCTTGCCTTCGAGTTGCTGGCTCCCGATCCGCCGTCCGCAGGGTCCTGAGACACCTCGGTTCGAACGCCGAGCGTGCCAGCGTGCGCCGTCGTCGGAGGTGCAGCGCGGCTACTCGACCGGCGCGGCTGCGCCCGCGAGGGCCATCTGATCCTGGTAGTCGATGGGGCCGACGACGACCCGACGCAGCGAACGCGCAGGCGCCGTCGGATCGATCTCGAGGTCGGGCACGGGACCGCGCGCGTGTTGCGTGGTGTGGTTGTCCCAGATCAGGAGGTCACCGGGCTGCCAATGATGCTCGTACATCCATGTGGCTTCGTAGAGCACAGCTTCGACGGTGCGGAGCAGGTCATCGCTCTGCCCGCGTTCCATGTTCACGATGTGGTGGGTGTGGAGCTCGGTGACGTAGACGTACGGCGCGCCCGAGCCTGGATGGTGACCAATGCAGGGATGCGCGGTACGCGGCGCGTCAGGGTGGTCCGGTGCCACCCAGCGCGCGGGACGGTCACCGCCATCGCCGTAGAAGTAGTAGGAGACGTTGACCGCCTCAGCACCTTCGAGCATCTCCGTGAGATCCGCGGAGAGCCGCCCGTAGGCAGCGACGTTGTCGACGAACAGCGTTGACGCCGAGTTCTGGTCCACCTGCACGCCATAGAGCGAGAGCA
>Ga0209068_10000780_pt1 | contig 16462 bp, 10 predicted proteins | sample ColStrG_CSR_2012_FD_187200 | JGI IMG/M metagenome (GOLD analysis project Ga0209068, IMG submission 187200) | Freshwater sediment microbial communities in response to fracking from Pennsylvania, USA - Cold Stream Run_MetaG_CSR_2012 (SPAdes)... | ecosystem: Environmental > Aquatic > Freshwater >... | reverse complement strand
GGTTGCGCGCTGGATGTCCATCTGCGTCACGGCGAGGCCGTCAACCTCACCCCGAGCAGCTCGTATCCGGTGAACAAGGGGTCGGCTTGTCCCAAAGGGTGGGAGGCGCTGGCCCCCTTGGATGCCCCCGACCGGGCCACGGCGCCCATGGTGCGCCGCAAGGGACGGCCACTGGAGCCGGTGAGCTGGCCCGAGGCGCTGGCCTTGTTCACGGAGCGATTCCAGGCCGTTCAGGCCGCTCACGGTCCGGAATCGGTGGCCTTCCTCTCGACCGGGCAGATCCCCACTGAGGAGATGGCCCTGTTGGGGGCGGTGGCGAAGTTCGGCATGGGCCTGGTCCACGGCGATGGCAACACCCGTCAGTGCATGGCCACCTCGGTGGCCGCGCACAAGGAGTCGTTCGGATTCGACGCCCCGCCGTACACCTACGCCGACCTGGAGGAATCCGACGTCATCGTGCTCGTCGGATCGAACCTGTGCATCGCCCATCCCATCTTGTGGGAGCGCATCGCCCGGAACCCGCATCACCCCGAGGTCATCGTGGTGGACCCGCGCCTGACGGAGACGGCCGCGGTCGCCACACAGCACTACGCGGCGCGGCCGAAGTCCGATCTCGCGTTGTTGTACGGATTGGCCCACCTGCTCCTCGAGCGGGGAGCCGTTGACCAGCGCTTCATCGCCGAGCACACCACCGGCTTCGAGGCCTTCGTCGATCACGTAGCCGCCTTCACGCCAGATCGCGTGGCGGCCGACACCGGCCTCTCCCTGGACCAGTTGGAGCGCTTCGCCGCCACGATTGCGGCCGGCGAACGGGTCTCGTTCTGGTGGACGATGGGCGTGAACCAGAGCCACCAAGGGGTGCGCACCGCGCAAGCCATCATCGACCTGGCTCTGCTCACCGGCAACATCGGTCGGCCGGGCACCGGGGCCAATTCCATCACCGGCCAGTGCAACGCCATGGGGTCACGGCTGTTCAGCAACACCACGAACCTGTTCGGCGGCCGGGAGTTCACCAACGCGGAACACCGGCGAGAAGTCGGTGGAATCCTCGGCATCGACGCCGGCCTCATCCCCGATCGCCCGAGCCTTGCCTATGACCAGATCATCGAAGGTATCCACCGGGGGACCATCCACGGTCTTTGGATCGTGGCCACCAACTCGGCCCATTCGTGGATCAATCAGACGGAGGTCCGTGAGCTGTTGGGCCAACTCGACTTTCTGGTCGTCCAGGACCTCTACACGACGACGGAGACGGCCGAACTCGCCGACCTCGTTCTGCCCGCCGCCGGGTGGGGGGAGAAGGAGGGCACGTTCATCAATTCTGAGCGACGCATCGGTCGGATACGGCGGGTACGGCGAGCGCCGGGCCAAGCGCTCACCGACTTTGCCATCGTCAAGCTGATCGCCGCCGCCTGGGGATGCGGCGAACTGTTCCAGCAATGGGACACGCCGGAGGATGTCTTTCGGATCCTGGCTCGACTGTCGGCCGGTCGACCGTGCGACTTCTCCGGAATCGAGACGTACGCGCAGCTCGACGACGGTGGTCTCCAGTGGCCCTACCCCGCCTCGTTACCCGACTCGTCGACCGACTCGTCGACCGGAATGCCGGCCGAGCAGCGCCAGACCGAGCGCCGCCTGTTCGCCGACGGGCAGTTCTTCACTCCCGACGGTCGAGCGCGTTTCGTGGTCGAGGATCCGGTGCCGGAGCCGGAGCGACCGTCGCGTCACTACCCGTTGTCGTTGCTCACTGGTCGGGGATCGTCGGCTCAGTGGCACACCGGAACCCGAACCTCCAAGTCCGCGGTGCTTCGGGCCTTGGCGCCGGACGTGGCCTACGTGGAGATCGCTCCCGGGGACGCGGCCGAGCTCGGAATACAGGCGTCGGACCGGGTGGTGGTCGAGTCGGCCCGTGGATCCATGCGGGCCCGGGCTCTGGTGGCGGCCACGGTTCCGGTCGGTCATGTCTTCGTTCCCATGCACGATGCCGCGACCAACCGCTTGACGTTCCCGGCCTTCGATCCCATCTCCCGGCAGCCCTCGTACAAGTCGGGGGCGGTGCTCGTTCGGCGGCTGCATTCGTGGGAGACCTGAGGGACCGCAGCATCGGCCCGTTGGGTGAGCTAAGCCTGTGCCATGACCTCGGGGGACAGCGCCTACGAGCACATCCTGGTTGAACGAACGGGGCCACGGGTCACGGTCACCCTGAATCGCCCCGAACGGCGAAATGCCTTGTCGCTCGAGCATCTCCAGGAGCTGCTGAACGCCTTGCGAGCTATCGGCGAATCGGACGCGCTTGGCGTGGTGGTGGCCGGGAACGGCCCCGTGTTCTCGTCGGGCCACGATTTTGCCGACATGGATGGTGCCGATTTGGCGGCGATGCGTCGGTTGCTCGGCACGTGCACCGACGTGATGTTGACGATCCAGGACCTCCCGCAGGTGGTGGTGGCCCGCGTCCATGGTCTGGCCACGGCCGCCGGCTGTCAGCTGGTGGCCAGTTGTGATTTGGCCGTCGCCGCCGAGTCGGCGCGCTTCGCCGCGCCCGGGGGTAAAGCGGGATGGTTCTGCACCACGCCCATGGTCGCCATCGGCCGGACGATGAGCCGCAAGCGGGCGCTCGAACTGGCGCTCACCGGCGATGCCATCGACGCCGCCACCGCCCTTGACTGGGGTCTGGTGAACCAGGTGGTGCCCGACGCCGAGTTGGATGCCGCGGTGAGCGATTTGCTGGCGCGGGCCACCCGTGGCAGCGCATCGTCCAAGGCCCTCGGCAAACGGGCCTTTCACACCCAGATCGGGATGGACCTCCCGCAGGCGTACGCCTACGCCGTCGAGGTGATGGCCGCCGCCAGCCAGACGCCCGACGCCAAAGAAAACGTGGCCGCCTTCATCGAAAAGAGAAAACCTCTATTCAGCTAGATCCTCGGCGGCTTGGCGGACTTGCCAGTCGCGATCGGTGCGGGCCGCTCTCAGCGCCGCGTCCACCTCGGGCCCGTCGAACGGGGCCAGCGCGATGATGGCCCGCCGCCGAACGGTGGCTCTGTCGGCAGTGGCGGCGAGGATGGCGGGCAGGCCGGCCGGGTCGCTGATGGCTCCTAACGCGGCCACCGCCGCCTCGCGACACAGGGCGTCGTCGTGGCTGATGGCAATCGTCGAGAGTCGGGTGACCATCTCGGGCTCGGGCGGCTGGCGCTCGCCGCAGGCCCAGGCCGCCACCTCGACCACGCTGGCATCCGGATCGTCGAGGAGGGGCAGCAGGCGAACCGGGCCATCGCCGGGCCACGTCGCGGCGACCTCGATGGCTCGGCGCCGCACCCCGACGCTCGGGTCGTCGAGCGCGGTCTGGAGCTCGGCTGCGGACAGGTCGCCGATGCGGTCCAGTGCTCCGATGGCCGTGGCCCGAACCGAGGGGTCGTCGTCGTCGAGCATCCCCCGGGCCGTCACCGTGTCGCCGCGGTGGCCGGCCAACGCCGCGGCGCGGCGCCGGGCCAGGGCATCGGGGAGCTGGCGCGGGGGAGTCACGGACGAGCTCAACCGGCCGTGGCCGTGACCAACAGCGCTACCGCGACCACGGTGACGGCGATGGCGAACGCCGTCAGCATCCCCAGCAGGGCGATCATGAGGACGAGGCGCACCGTGAGCGAAGGCCACGATCGGTGGGTGAGGGTGCGCAGCGGGGCCACCAGCGGCTCATCCCCGGAGGCAACGGCGGGCTCGTAGTGGGTCACGGCTGGTCCCTCTCCCCGCTCGGATCGCGGCTGGGTTCCGTGGCAGGCTGTCGCCGCCGTGGACACTGACGAACCGACCCTACCTGACCCCTCGCTGCCCGAAGCGCCCGAGGAACCGACCCGCCGACGCATCTCGCGGTGGTGGATCGGGCTCGGCATCACGGTGCTCGTACTCACCGTGGCGGTCGTGGCGGCCTCGCTCATCAAGGTGCCGTACTACCTGCTGTCGCCGGGTTCCGTACGGGCCACCGAGCCGTTGATCCAGGTCTCCGGGGCGCAGACCTTCCCCCCGGAAGGCGAGGTCGGCTACGTCACCGTCACCGTCCAGCACGCGACAGCGTTGGGCTGGGCCCTGGCCCATCTCGATTCGAGCATCGACATTCGCCCCGAACGCGACATCCTCGGCGACGACACGCCCGATGTGAATCGTCAGGTGAATCTCCAGGCGATGGTCGATTCGAAGCAGACCGCTTCGGCCGTCGCCCAACAGGAGCTCGGCTACGACGTGAAGGTGGTCGGCACGGGCGCCCTCATCACCGCGGTGCAGCCGGGGGGTCCGGCCGACGGCAAGCTCAGCGCCGGTGACACCATCATCGCCGTCGACGCCACGCCCATCACCCGGTCCGACGAATTGGGCGTCGCCATCAGTGCTCACAAGCCTGGGGACGTGGTGACCCTGCAGGTGCAGCCGCTTCCGCCGCGTGGGGTCGCCGCCACGACCGAGCCTCGTCAGGTGACACTCGGGGCCAAGCCGGATGACGCGTCGAAGGGCCTGCTCGGGGTTGTGAGCGGCACCCGCGATCTCAGTTACGACCTGCCCGTGCAGGTCACCATCGACTCCGGGTCGGTGGGGGGACCGTCGGCGGGCCTGGCGTTCACGCTCGGCACCATGGATGTGTTGACCCCGGGGTCGATCACCGGAGGGCATCGGGTGGCGACCACCGGCACCATCAACCCCGATGGCACAGTCGGGCCCATCGGCGGGGTGCATCAAAAGACGGTGGCGGTGCGCGACTCGGGAGCGGAGCTGTTCCTCGTGCCTCGCAGCGAATACGACGAGGCGAAGAAGTACGCCGGCTCCTTGCGCGTCGAACCGGTGGACAACGTGAACGATGCGCTCAAGATCCTGGCCACCATCGGTGGCGGCACGGACCAGGCCAAGACGACCTCCTGAACGGCGGAGCGGAGGCTCACCGATCTGAGCGGAGCGCGTGAGTACCATCGCCTCGTGGCTCCCATCTCTCCTGATCCCGTCGCGGGTTTGAATCCTGACGATGTCGCTCGCCGAACATTCTCCGCGGTCCGCAAGGGCTATGACCCCATTGAGGTGCAGAGCTTCCTGGTGTCGGTGGCCTCTGAGCTACGCGAGGCGCGCACGGCCATCTTGGAGTTGGAACGCGAAGTACGGGCCGCGCAGGCCGAGGCCGAGCGCAATCGTGACCTCGATCCGAGTCGCCTGACCTCCCTGCTGGGCGAGGAGATGTCGCGGGTGTTGGAGGCGGCGCGTTCGGCGGCCGACGAACTGCGGGCCAATGCCGTGGCGGAGTCGACGGAGCTCTTGGAGGCATCGCGGGGCGAGGCTGAGCGGATGCGGGCCGAGGCGGCCGAGATGCTGGCCACGAAGACGACCGAGGCCGAAGCCGAAGTGGCCGCCATCGCCCAACGCGGGGACGAGCTGCGGGAACAGGCCACCGTCGACGCCGCCGCCGAGATCGAGCGAGGCCGCCAGGAAGGCCGAGAGATGGTGGCCGAAGCCCAGAAGGTTCGCGAGCGAATGCTCAACGACCTCGCTCGGCGCCGCAAGGCGTTCCGCCAGCAGATCGAGCGCCTCCAGGCCGGCCGGGATCGGCTGCTCGGTGCCTACGACGTTGTGCGGGAGACCTTGGACGTGGCCACCGAGGAATTGCAGGTGGCCTTGCCCGAAGCGCGGCTGGCGGCGGAGTCGGCCGCGCTGCGCCCGAGCGACGAGGAGGAGCCCACGCTGGAGGACCTCGAGCGCGAGGCGGCCAGCCTGCCGCCGACGGCCTCGGAGTTGGCGGCGCCTACCGACACGGACACGGGCACGGTCGCGGCCACCGAGGTGGAGAGCGAGGGTGCCGGCGAGGCGCCCGTCACGGTCGAGGACGCCGACGTGGCGGTCGACGAGCGTGAGGGACGTCGCTCGTCGTCGGTGAACGTGATCCGCGTCGATGAGCCCGAGCCCGACGTCGTGGTGGAGACGGAAGGCGAGCCCGCCGCGGAGACCGAGGGCGACGATGAGGGCGAGGTGTCGAGTTTGTTCGCCCGTCTGCGGGAGGAGACGGAAGTCGCCTCGGCCGACGAGGACGAGGAAGAGGGCGAGTTCGAGCTGGTCGAGGAGGTCATCGTTGACGAGGTCGCGATCGTCGAGGTGGTTGAGGTCGTCGTCGACGTTCCCCTCGATCCCGATGCCGCCCTGGTGGCGCGTCGCGATGCCGCGCTGGTCGAGGTGGAGCGGACGTTGTCGCGGCGGATCAAGCGGGAGCTGTCCGATGAGCAGAACGAATTGCTTGACGCCGTCCGCCGCCAGAAGGGCACCCCCACAGTGGACAAGGTGCTCCCCGCCTTGGACGCTCATCTGTCCCGCTACCGCGACGCCGCGCTCCCGGGGTTAGTGGCCGCCGCCGTTGCCGGGGCTGACCTCATCGAGAGCTCCGGCTCGGGGGCCAAGACGAAAGCTGGTGACCTGGCCGATGAGCTGGCCGCCGAACTCATCGGTCCCCTCCGAGACCGGATCGAGAACTGCTTCCGGGAGGCCGCCGGTGACGACGAGGAGCTGGCCGAGCGCCTTCGGGCCTGTTACCGGGAGTGGAAGGGTCAGCGGGTGGACGAGGTCTCGACCCGCGTGGCCCTGGCCGCCTGCAACCGGGGGCTGCTCGATCGGTTGGCACCGGGGACGATGGTGCATTGGATCGTCGACGACGGTGGGAATCCCTCGCCTGATTGTGATGACAACGCTCTGGCGGGCGATCTGCCCAAGGGAGATCCGTTCCCCACTGGCCACGTGACCCCGCCCATCTCGCCGCATTGCCGTTGCTTGGTCGCCCCCCGCCAGAAGTGACTCAGTCAAAAAGGCGACCTGTCGCGCAGTTATTGCCAGTCGTTGTCTCCTAGGCTGACGGCCCATGCGTGCATCGACCGACATGCCGCGCCGACGTCGCCGTACCAGCGGCCGCGGTCGCGTCATCCTGATCATCGCCGCGGTGGTGATCTTCCTGCTGATCACGTCGTTCCGCGGGGTGGCTGGCTTCTACACCGACTACCTCTGGTTTCAGAACCTCGGCCTGAGTCAGGTGTGGGGCGGCATCCTTGAGGCGAAGATCCTGCTCGGGGTCATATTCACGCTGATTTTCTTCGTGTTGTGCTTCGTGAACCTGACCGTGGCCGATCGCACGGCCCCGAAGTTCCGTCCGGCCGGTCCCGAGGACGAGATGTTGGCCCGCTATCACGACCTGGTGGATCGGCGGGCGTGGATCGTGCGGGCCGCGGTGGCCTTGGTGTTCGGCTTGATCACCGGTGCCGGGGTTTCGTCGGAGTGGAACAAGTGGATCCTGTTCACCCACTCGCAGAGCTTCGGGGTGAACGACGCCACCTTCAACACCGACGTCGGCTTCTACGTGTTCCGTTTGCCCTTCTACCAAGCGGTCACGCAGTGGTTGTTCGCGGCGCTGATCATCATTCTGATCATCACGCTCGTGGCGGACTACCTGAACGGCGGGATCCGTCTGCAGACGCCCATGCAGCGAGTGACCCCGCAGGTCAAGGCCCATCTTTCGGTGCTGTTGGCCGTCCTGGCCTTGGTCAAGGCGGTGGACTACTGGCTGGCCCGCTACCAGCTGACCTTCTCGACGCGGGGCACGGTGAACGGTGCGACGTACACCGCGGTGCACGCGGAGTTGCCGGCGCTGAACCTGCTGATCTTCATCGCCCTGCTCTCTGCCGGCCTGTTCGTCTACAACATCTGGCGCCGGGGTTGGGTGCTGCCGATGATGGCGGTCGGGCTGTGGGCGCTCGTGGCGCTGGTGGCCGGCACGGCGTATCCGGCCTTCGTGCAACGGTTTCAGGTGCTGCCGTCGGAATCCAGCAAGGAAGCGCCCTACATCTCGAACAACATCGACGCCACCCGCCAGGGTGCCGGGTTGAACGTCGTCGAGACGCAGCCCTTTGCCTACAGTTCGAGCCAGACCGAAGCCAAGGTGGCCGTCGAGACGAACCCGGGCACGGTGCGCAACATCCGCCTGCTGGATCCGAAGGTCGTGACGCCGACCTATCAGCGCACGCAGGCCAACCTGGCGTACACCCGGTTCAACAACCTGTCGGTCGACCGCTACCCGATCCAAACGGCTGACGGCTCTACGGCACCCACGCAGGTGGTGTTGTCGACTCGCGACCTGAACGTGGCTGGTGCCCCGCAGCAATCGTGGGAAGGCCAGCACATCGCCTACACCCATGGCTACGGCCTGGCCCTGTCGGCGGCCAATGCCGTCACCAGCAATGGCCTGCCCAACTATTTGGTGCGGGATGTGCCCACCCAGGTGCTCCCATCGATCGATCTGTCGATCGTGCAAAACGGCATCTACTTCAGCGAGGTGCAGACCGGCTACGCCATCGTCGGCAGCACCCGCGACGAGGTCGACTACCTGGACGCGTCGGGCGCCACGGTGACGAGCCGCTACGACGGCAAGGGTGGTGTGGCGCTGAGCTCGTGGGTGCGCCGAGCGGCGTTCGCCATGCGCTTCGGGAACCTCAACCCGTTGATCTCCAACTTCGTCACCAACGATTCGAAGATCCTCTACGTGCGCGACATCAAGGAACGGGTGCACACCATCGCCCCGTTCCTGTCGCTCGATCACGACCCATACCCCGTCGTCCTCGACGGGAAGATCAAGTACGTCATGGATGCGTACACGACGAGTGATCGCTATCCGAATGCGCAGCGCATGGATAACACCGGGCTGTCCACCGACAGCGGCCTGGCCAAGTCCTTCAACTATGTGCGCAACTCGGTCAAGGTCGTGGTGGACAGCTACGACGGCACGGTCACGATGTACGTGATCGATCCCAACGACCCGATCATCCAGGCCTACGAAGGTGCGTTCCCCGACTTGTTCACCGCTATCGATCAGATGCCGGCGACGCTGCGGGAGCACCTGCGCTATCCCGAGGATCTGTTCCGGGTGCAGACCAACGTGTGGGGCCGCTACCACATCACCGACAACCAGTCGTTCTACGAGCAGACCAATGGTTGGTCGGTGGCCCAGGACCCGGGGACGTTGGTGACCGCGGGCGGAACGGCCACCACGCCGACCACGAACCTGAACGGTCAGGTCATCCGGTCGAAGGAAAACCGGATCGATCCGTATTACCTACTGATGCGTCTGCCCGGTGACGTCAAGGAATCGTTCGTGCTCCTGAGATCGTTCGTCCCGACCTCAGAGGACGACTCTAAGAAGAAACTGACGGCGTTCATGGTGGCCAAGAGCGACCCCGACGACTACGGGAAGCTCGTCACCTATGAGATGCCCAGCGATCTGCAGATCGATGGTCCTTCGTTGGTGAACGCCGCCATCCAGGCCAACACCACCATCTCGGCCCAGATCTCGTTGTTGAACCAGAACGGTTCGACGGTGGTCTTCGGCAACCTCTTGCTCATCCCGATCGACAACTCGATCATCTATGTGCGTCCGTTGTACGTGTCGTCCAACAGCACGCCAGTTCCCGCGCTGAAGGATGTGATCGTGGTGTGGAACGGCCAGGCGGCTATGCAGCCCACGTTGAAGGGCGCGCTCCAGCAGCTGTTCCCCGGCGTGAAGGTCGAGACGTTGGAAGCCGGCGGGGGGACGACGGTCACGAATCCGCCGACGAATCCGGGTGACACGACCACCACCACATCGACTGTGCCCGGTACCACGGCGCCGACGGGGGAGCCGAGCGACAACGCCGCGAAACTGGTAGCCGATGCCGCCGCCCTGTTGCAGAAAGCGCAAGACGATCTGCGCACGAGTTGTGCCACGGGGTCGTGCGACTTGAACGCCTACCAACAGGCGGTGCGTGACGCCAGCGACAAGCTGAACCGCGCCGCGCAACTGCAGGGCAGCACCACCACGACCACCACGACGGGACCGCCGACTTCGGCGTAGGGCCGCGTTCCAGAGTTGGAGCGCCGCACGTCCGCTGCTATCTTCGTGCCCACGCCGCGGGGTGGAGCAGTCTGGTAGCTCGTCGGGCTCATAACCCGAAGGTCGTAGGTTCAAATCCTACCCCCGCCACCAACGACACAGCAGGTCAGGCCGGTTGCTTGCGCAACCGGTCTTCTGCTTGTCAGGGCCCTCTTCTAACGGATCTTCTAACGGGTCCGAGTGGTCGCCTCGTTGGGCCATGTCGAGGTCCGTGTTCCCGTCACCGGTCGAACTGCTCTCGGTCGGATCCGCTTCCGCCCATCGGGTGGAGGGTAACTGTCACACCCCCTGGGTACAAGTGTTCGGTGCTCTCAATCGAACTCGCCGCTCCTCGCGTGCCGCGCCGAGCACATCCGCGGTGGCTAGGGTCAACACTCGTGTCTTTGGGCGAGGCTCTCCATGTTGCTGGAGAGGACGGGGTTGGGCGCGCCAAGGATTGGTTGGAGCGTACGGGCCGAGTCGACACCTGTTGGACCGCCTACGACAACAAGGCGATGCTGACTGTGAAGCGCCCTGGCGGCGGTGATCGCTCCTTCGACCTCGGCGGCGTGATCAAGGGCGGGGACCTCGATGGGCACGTATTTTACGCGGAGGTCAAGCGGTACTCGGATGTTGGCGGTCAGCCGGACATGTACAAGGAATATCTCGCCAACTGCTACTGCATGCTCTTGCCAGATCCTGCGAAGCCTTTCGAATTCATGTGGATCACCTGGCATCCTTTCAGCCTCACAAAGTGGGGTCGACTGTGTACGGCCGACGAGGTCGAATCTGCCGTGGCAGATTTGAAGGACGAGTCGCTAGGCGCCGACGCCGTGGTCGATCGGACTCACTGCGAACTCGTCGCCGACAGGCTCTGGCTGATCGTTCTTTCCGCTCAGCAGGAGCGCCTCTCGATGAGCGATGAGATGCTCGCCGAGGTTCGACGGGCGGCAACTATGGGCACGAAGCGATGAACGCCGGGCAGGAAGCCATCAACGCTGCCCTTGGTCACAGCGATCCGCGTGACGTGGTTGAAGCTGTCAAGAGCGCCGTCGCCAAGGAACTCGAGACGGTTAACTCTCGGCTTGAGGTGCGAGCGACTGAGTACTTCAACCACGGGCATGTTCCCGATCTCGTTGCCTGGTGGGGTCCGCGTGATGAGGACCGGCGTGAGATCTTTCTGCGTTTCGACGCGGCCTCCCAGGCCATGGCGCAGGACATCACCCGCCTTGACCTTGAACGGCCGCTGTTCTTCTCACTGGAGCCGCGGTCCCGAGAGGATGTGGCGCCAGAGGTGTTGGTTGCCCTCGAGTCGAGCCCGCATGTATTGCTGACTGGTTCGTCGGCAGTTGATGCTCTGTCGGGTGCGCCCGAGGACTCCTTTGAATCTCTCGTGACGACCTCAGTCGTGCAGGGCGGAAAGGGCCTCGTCGATGAGCGAATGGCCGATGCCGTAAGAAGGTCTGGTGCCGAGGGTGTTAGTGCAGCAGCCGAAGTCGACGTGGCACGTACCCGAGAGGCAGTCGCAATCGTTCGTCAGGTTCTGACAGATGGCCCTGCGGTCCGAGTCGAAAAATATCTGCAAACATTGTGGATCGCTGGTGGAGGTGCGCTTGAGTCCTATCCTGGCAACCAAGGTCTGGCTCTCGATATTGGCGCCGACGATATCGGCGGTCTGCTGCGTCTGCTCTTCAAGCAATCTCCCGTGGAGGATCTGGCGTTCTGGCAGCGGCTTGGCGAGAGAGTCGACCTAAGTACTTTGTCCGAGCTTGGATCAGTGGAGCCGGCAGCGAATCTGCAGGCTCTAGTGCAGGCGAATCTCGAGCGGTTTCAGGTGTCGTTCGCATCAGCTGATGCGCACGAGCCCAGGATGTCGTGGAGTTCCGAGACCTTCAATTGGTTGATCGCCGACGGCCTGTTGTCTCTTGATGGCCCTGAGTTTGTGATGTCATTTGCCACGGATGGGAGATCATTCCGTGGGCGCAAGGCGGTCCATCCTCTCCTTGGGGTGGATGCGGTCAGGGAACGCGCCGCAGGTCTTCGTGTCGAGGGCCTTGGCCTCGATGATGAGAATCTCGTAATCACGGTGGAGGCTAAGGAGAACATGGACGGCTCAGATCCCGCCGTCTTCGATGACCTGGCCACCGCGATCGGGACCTCGCCGCGCGTCAGGAGTTTGATCGTGCGCGCTGGGCAGCATTCGATGATCTGCCATTTCGACCGACGAGTTGTCGATGTGGATGGTGGTCGAGCTCGGTTGCCCGATGTGGCGTTCGTCGCAGCAGCGGTTCTGACGGCGATGGACCGCGAAGGTCGGAACCAGCTGGCGCAGTTTCTTGAAGTCTCCGGGCAGGGAGCACAACTCGACTTGTGACTGTCACCGGCCAAACACCGCTTCGCTGAACGCCCTGGCTGCGTCGGCCTGCATGCCGGGGAGGACGTGCTGGTAGACGGTCATCGTGAAGGCGGGGCTGCTGTGTCCGAGGCGCTCGCTGACGACCTTCACGGGTACGCCGGCCTTGAGCAGGATCGTGGCGTGGGTATGGCGGAGGTCGTGCAGGCGGATCCTCGGCAGGCTGGACTTGGCGACCTGGCGGTCGAAGAGCTGGCTGAAGTAGTCGGGGTGCACGGCCTCGCCGTCGGGCTTGGCGAACACGACATCGGCCTCACCGGGTGGTCGTCCGGTGAGTTCCTGTTCCGCGAGCTGCGCATCCCGCCACACCCGCAGCACGTCGACCGTCCGCGGGTCGAGGTCGATCGTGCGCCGGCCGGTGTCGGTCTTCACATCACCCAGGCGTTTCTCGTACGCGACGTTGAGCATGGCCTGGTGCACCGACAGCCGGCTGGTCGCGAGGTCGACATCACGCCAGTGCAGACCGAGCACCTCGCCCCGGCGCATCCCGGTGTTGGCCGCGACGTAGAACGCCGGCGCCAGCCGATGGCCCTCGATCTCATCGAGGAACTGGCGGAGCTGCTCGGCGTTCCACACCTGCATCGCTGACCGGCGCCTCGCCCGGGGAGGGTCGGCCAGGCTGGCCACATTGCGTTGCACCGTCCCCTTCCGGCATGCGTCGGCGAGCGCCTTGTGGAGCATCCCGTGCATGTTCCGCACCGTCTTCGGCGCGAGCCCGCCGCCACCCCCGTTGAGCCGACCTTCGGTCAGCAGGTCTGCGTAGAAGCCGTCGAGGTCCTCCGGGGTCAGTCGCTGCAGCGGGATCATCCCGATGCGCGGCAGCACGTGCAGATTGATCGAGCGTCTGTACCCGTCGTACGTGCTGTGCCCGAGCTGGCTCTTGCGCAGCGGGAGCCAACGCTCGACGAGGTACTCGCCGAGGGTGATCCGTTCCGGCGAGCGGTAGTCCCCGTCGTGCACCCTCTTGACGAGCTCGGTGAGCACCCGCTCGGCGTCACGGCGCGTGTCGCCACCCTGGTGCCACCGATGACGCTCCTTGCCTGTCACGGGATCGGTGCCCTCGTAGACGACGGCGTAGTAGCGGTTGCCCTTCTTGGCGACGTGCCCTCGCATGTGGATCCTCCTGCGATCGATAGGCCGAGGCTGACCTGGGGTACGACCTGACCTACGACCTGAGGTACGACCAGGTCGTTGGACAAGCCGTCGAAACGGCTAGGCGGCCCGCGGGCTCGCCACGAACCGACGCCTGCGGCCGGCCGGTTGCATGGAGGACGGTCTCCCGCTGCTGGCCGAGTCCTCGAGGCCGTTCGCCGCAGCGGGGACCGTCATTGTCGCCGTGAGTCCGGACGACCGTCCAGAGGAGATCTGGGCTTTCCGCGTCGAGAAGTTGGGCGACGGGGCCCGACTCCGGGGTGGGTTTGGTAGGAGAGGGCTGTCTTGTCGGCGCCCTCGGACGTGCCGCCAGGCGAGGAGCCCCACTGTGGACCCGACCGAACCGTTGCCTGACTTCCTCACCGTCGAGGAAGCCGCCGCGATCCTGCGCATCGGTCGCACCGCGGCCTACGGTCTCGCCCGCCAGTGGCGTGCCACTGACGGCAGGGAAGGTCTGCCCGTCGTCGCCTTCGGCCGGCTGCTTCGGGTCCCACGGGCCGCGCTCGAGGCTGTAGCCGGCGGACCACTGTCCCGACCCGTTGCCCCTCCGTCGAAGCCGGCCGCTCGCGATGAGGCCCATGCGTCTCATCCCCACGCCACCCTCGATCCGGGAGCCGAAGTGCCACCACGTCGGCCCACGGTCGACCAGCCCTCGCTCTTCGCTGAGGCCTGATCCCGATGCCCGGTCGCTCACGCTCCCGAACCACAAGTCGATCTGACGCACTTGCACCTGGGGTGCCCTGCGGCCCCGTGCCAGCCGGTGCGCCGGAGGCAGGACCGTGCTGACGCTCGGTGCCCTCGCTCCCGGCAAAGCCCAGTACTACCTCGACACCGTCGCCAGCGGCGTCGAGGACTACTACACCGGTGCCGGCGAAGCACCTGGTCAGTGGGTCGGCCGTGCCGCCGAGCTGCTCGGTCTCGAAGGTGCGGTCGTCGGCGACGATCTTCACGCGGTACTCGCCTCCCTCGATCCAAGAACCGGCGACCGTCTGACCCGAGCGCAAGGCGCACCGAAGGTCCCCGGCTTCGATGCCACCTTCTCCGCCCCCAAGTCGGTGTCGCTGCTCTTCGCCATCGGCTCACCCGAGGTGTCCAACGAGGTCCGCAACGCTCACGACATCGCCGTCGAGCGAGCGCTCCAGGTGCTCGAGGACGAGACTGCCCGAGCCCGACGTGGCAAAGGAGGTCTGACCCAGGTGGCGGCCGACGGGTTCGTGGCCACCGCGTTCCGACACCGCACCTCCCGGGCGGGCGACCCGCAACTCCACACCCACGTCCTGATCGCCAACGTCGTCCACTGCCCCGAGGATGACCGGTGGTCGGCCCTCGATGCCCGGCCACTGTTCGGGTGGGCCAAGACCGCCGGCTACCTCTACGAGGCCCAGCTTCGAGTCGAGCTGACCCGGCGGCTCGGCGTGACGTGGGACCCGGTGTCCAACGGCATCTCCGACATCATTGGCATCGACCGAGACGTGGTGTGGGAGTTCTCCCAGCGCCGCCAGCAGATCGAAGACCACCTCGATGAGCGCGGCCTGACGTCGGCCCGTGCCGCGCAGATCGCCGCTTACGCGACGCGCCAGGCCAAGGACCCGACCGTGACGGTCGACGACCTGCTTCCCGAGTGGCGAGATCGGGCTGCTGCGTTCGGCATCGATGAGCGCACCGTCGACAACGTCTGTGGCGTGAGCCGGCGACACGACGTGGCCCAGCCCAGCACCGGTAGCGTCTTTGATCAGCTCGCCAGCCCGACGGGCCTGACCGAGAAGCGCTCGACGTTCGGCCGTCGCGACGTGATCATGGCCATCTGCAACGCCTTCCCCGCCGGAGGCGATGCCGACGAGATCGTGCGGATGGCTGATGCCTTCTTGGAGTCTCACGACATCGTTCCGCTCGGCAGGATCGAAGGCGAGCGCATCCGGCGAGCTGATGGCACGTCTGCCCCCGCCCGTGTCGACGACACCCGATTCACGACCACGGAGATGATCGCAACCGAGCGACGGGTGGTCGAGATCTCCGAGTCGCGGCGGGATGCCGGGGTCGGCATCGCTGGTGCCACCGCGCTGACTGCGGCGATCGGCCACCGGCCGACACTGAGTAGCGAGCAACGGGACATGGTCGCAGCCGTGTGCTCGAGCGGAGCAGGGGTCGACATTGTTGAGGGTGTCGCCGGGGCCGGTAAGACGTTCGCGCTCGCCGCTGCCCGCGACAGCTGGATCGCGTCCGGGTACGAAGTGATCGGCGCCGCGCTTGCTGCTCGAGCGGCGCACCAACTCGAGGAGGGCTCGGGCATTCCGTCGTCCACCGTCGATCGGTTGCTCGGGAGGCTCGAACGTTCCGAGGTCAGCGCGCTGACGGCTCGCCATGTCGTTGTGGTGGATGAGGCCGCGATGGTCGGGACCCGCAAGCTCCTCCGCCTTCTCGAACGCGCCCAACAGGCCGACGCCAAGGTCGTGCTCGTCGGTGACCCGCGCCAGCTTCCGGAGATCGAGGCCGGGGGTGCCTTCGCTGGTCTTGCCCGACGCCTGGATGCGAGCGAGCTGACCGAGAACCGGCGCCAGCAGGAACCGTGGGAGCTCGATGCGCTCGCCGAGCTACGCACCGGCGACACCGACCGGGCGCTCGACACCTACCGGTCGCATGGCCGGGTTCACGACGCCTCGTCGGCGGCTGACGCCATGGATTGCCTCGTCGACGATTGGCTGTCTGCTCGCGCTGGAGGGGAGCGGCCGCTGATGCTTGCCGGGCGACGGTCGCAGGTCGAGGCGCTCAACCGGATCGCACGCCAAGCGCTGCAGGAGGCGGGCGAGATCGGGCCAGACCAGGTCGCACATCGGGACCTCCGCTTCGCGATCGGCGACGAGGTCGTCGCCCTGCGCAATGACTACCGCCTCGACGTCCTCAACGGCACCCGTGGGACGGTGACGCAGATCGATCCGGATCATCACGAGATGGTCGTGGCGATCAGCGCCCAGCGATCGGTGGCGATCCCGTTCGCC
>Ga0209068_10000779_pt1 | contig 16467 bp, 9 predicted proteins | sample ColStrG_CSR_2012_FD_187200 | JGI IMG/M metagenome (GOLD analysis project Ga0209068, IMG submission 187200) | Freshwater sediment microbial communities in response to fracking from Pennsylvania, USA - Cold Stream Run_MetaG_CSR_2012 (SPAdes)... | ecosystem: Environmental > Aquatic > Freshwater >... | reverse complement strand
GCCTTGGGGTAGCGGTCGGTGACCCCAAGGCCGAGCTGATTCGCCTCACCGAGAACTACCGCTCGTCGCCGCAGATCCTGACGGTGGCCAATGCGGTGTTGGCCGGTGGTGCCGTCGATGGCACCGGCTCGGCCGCCGATGCCACCGCGTCGGCGCTGGGCGCCAACCGTCCCGACGGCCCCGTGCCGTTGGTCCGATCGTTCCCCGACGACGCGGCCGAGGCTCGCGCCATCGCCCGCTCGGTGCGTGACCACCACGGCCCCAACGGGCGCTGGTCGGCCCAGGCCGTGCTGTGTCGCACCAATGCCCAGACCGCGGTGATCGAACGCGCCCTGCACGAAGCGGGCATTCCCTTCCGGGTCCGGGGTGGCGGTGGCCTGCTCGAACAGCCGGAGATCAAGACGGCCCTACGCGACCTGCACCGCCACGCCGGCGAGTTCTCCACCGCCATCGCCGATCTCCAGGCCACCGCCGATCGGATGACCGCGGCGCGCCCCCTCGATGATGACCAGTCCGCGGCCGAGACCGCACTGTTCGCCCTGCTCCCCGAGGTAGGAGATGAGGAGATCGATCCGGCGATGAGCGACCTCCACGCCGACGACCGTGCCGCCAACCTCGGCGCGCTCGTGCGCATGGCCCAGGACTACGCCGCCCTCGACAGCCGCCCGACCGGTACCGGGTTCGTCGCCTGGCTCACCGACAACACCCGCGCCGACCAACCCGACGGATCGGGTGAAGGGGTGGAGATCGCCACGTTCCATGCGGCCAAGGGCCTCGAGTGGCCCATCGTCCACCTGGCCGGCCTCGAACAGGGCCTGGTGCCCATCGGTCACGCCCGCGACGAGGCGGCGTTGGCCGAAGAACGGCGGTTGTTCTATGTCGCCATCACCCGAGCCGAGGCCGAGCTCTCGTGCACCTGGTCGGAGGAGCGCACGTTCGGCACCAGGACAGCCAAGCGCACCCCGTCGCCCTACCTCGACCAGGTGCAGACCGCGGTCGGTGCCCTCCAGTCGGGGGACGTGCCTGCCGATTGGGTGCACCACCTCCGTGCTCAGCGCGCCCGTTTGGCCAAGCCCACGAAGCCGAACAAGACCGGCAAGTCGGTGTCATCCACCGAGACGCCCGCCGGCTTGGCCTCCGAATTGGACGCCGCCGATCTGGCCGTGTTCAACGCGCTCAAGGCCTGGCGACTCACCCAATCCCGCGCGGCCGACGTGCCCGCGTACGTCATCTTCCCCGATCGTGTGTTGGTAGAGGTGGCGACCAAGCGACCGGCCTCACGCCAGCAACTGCTGGCCGTCTCCGGTGTGGGCGAGGTGAAGGTGCAGCGCTTCGGCGAGCAGATCCTCGGCATCGTCGCCGAGCACGGGGCATCCTGATCCCATGCGATTCGATGCGGAGCAGCACTTCGACGCCGAGGTGGAGCACCTCCTCGCCCTCTTCACCGACCCCGACTTCTACGCCACCCTCACCGGTCTCCCCAAGATCAGCAGCCCCGAGTTGCTCGATCATCGCTCGGGCGCCGGCAAGGTCCACATCAGCTACCGCCAGCGCTACACCGGTGATCTGCCCGCGGCCGCGCAATCCATGATCGATCCGCGCAAGATCAGCTGGATCGAGGAGCTCACGTTCGACCTCTCGTCGCAGGTCGCCGACACCCGCCTCAAGCCCGATCACTACGCCGACCGGTTCAGCTGCTCGGGCCGCTATACCTTCCGCGACCTCAGCGGGGGACGTTCGTCCCGCCGGCTCGACGGCGACCTTCGGGTCCGGGTGCCGCTGGTGGGAGGGCGGGTTGAGTCCGCGCTCATCTCCGGGCTCAAGGAGCACGCAGGGGCCGAGCAGGACCTCATCGAGGATCAACTCCGCGCCGCCAAGTCGTCCTCCTCGAAGAAGTCGAGCACCTCCAAGAAGGACGGCTCGTCGAAGAAGGCGAAGGGATCGGCCAAGCCCGACAAGAAGTCCGCCAAGAAACACGCATAGGCGACATGTTGTCCGTGACGGTGCCGACGGGCTTGCGCCGAGCCGTCGCCGGCGACGACGGCGGACAGGAATGGCTCGACTCCATCCCCGCCCGTGCGGCGCGCGCCGTCGTGCGCTGGGACCTCGTCCTGGGTGAGCCGTTCGAGACGGGCATGGCGGGATGGACGGCACCCGCCAGGACGACCGCTGGGGCCGACGTCGTCGTCAAGCTCTCCTACCCCCACGACGAGGCCCGGGCCGAGCCCGCCGCCCTAGCCGCCTGGCACGGCGCGGGCGCCGTCGAGGTGCTCGGCGCTGACGCCGACGACTGGGCGTTGCTGCTGCGCCGGCTGCGACCGGGTTCGACCCTGCGCGACGAGCGTCTCCCGCCCCGGGAGCACCTCGTGGTCGGTGCCGAGCTGATGCGCCGGATGGCGGCCGTCACGGTCCTGTCCGGTGAGCCGTTCCCGGATCTTGTCCAGGTGGCCGCCCGGCTGGCGGAGGTCGCCACCGAGCGGACCGAGCGCCTGGCACCCACCGCGCCGATCCCGATCGACGTTGGCCTGTGTCGCCACGCCGTCGACCTGCTGAGGACCCTGCCCGGCACCGCCACCCGCCGCGGGCTCGCCCACGGTGACCTCAACCCCGGCAACATCCTCCGCCACGACGACGCGGCAAACGACGGGGAGGACGGCACCTCCGGGTGGCTCGCCATCGACCCGAAGCCGGTCCACGGCGACCTGGCGTGGGACCCGTGGCCGCTGCTGACCCAGGTCGGCGACTGGACCATCACCGTGCCGGACGCAGCCGACCTCGCCGACCGCACCCGGCTCGTCGCCGACGCGACCGGCCTCGACGCCGCCAGGATGGCGGCGTGGTGCGTGGCTCGCGGGGTCGAATCCGGGCTCTGGGCCGCCGACCGCGGCTGGTGGACCGGCTTCTGCGGCGCTGACGGCGACCTGGCCCGCGCCCGCGCCTGGGCGGGCGCGACGAGCCTGCTCGACGGCTGAGCGCCCGAGCGACCGAGCCGGTCCGCTAGTCCTCGGACGCTCCCAGCCGCGTGCGCTCCTCGTCGGCCCGCAGTTCCTTGAGATGGGCGAAGCGGCTGAAGTCGATCGAGATGAACAGGCCCTCGGCCTCGGCACAGAGCCGCTCGTCGCCGTCGGCGCCGGGGGCATAGAGGGCGCCGTAGGTGAAGATCTTCCGGCCCTCGACCTTCTCGATCACTCCTTTCATCCGCAGGTCGGCATGGAGCGGAGTGGGGCTGCGGTAGTGCACCGTCAGGCGCCCGGTCATACCCGGATTGCCGGACAGCGACTGCGTGGCCCCCAAGATCTCGTCAAAGGCGCCCGCGATGTACCCGCCGTGCACACATCCAGGGGGGCCCTCATAGGCCGACCCGAAGCGAACGCGGCCCTCCACCTCGACGCCGACCTGGCTCAACTGGATCGGGGGGGCGAGGGGGTTGGCCTGACCGATGAACGGGCTGTACTCGAACATGCCGTGGGGATCACCACCGGCGTTGGCGGCCTCGGCGAAGCCCTCATACAACGTGCCGTGAGGCCAGGTGTCGAACCGCCGAGCGAGCTGATCGAGTTGCGCGGCGACCTCGAGGATGTCCTCGGTGGGCGCGTTGGTGGCCACCATGCGATCGATGATGGTGCGCATCGATGCGGCCAGGTCTCGCATGCCCACCCGGCGCTCGGTCATCTCTTCGGGCGGGGGTTCCTGCCAGCGGCCGTAGAGGGAGGCTCGGCCTCCAGCTTCGCTCGGAGCAGGGTTCGGGGATTCGTCGGGCATGTGCTCATCATGGCCCCGGGCGGGACGAGGTGTCGGGGCAAAGCCCTCAGTCGCGGAATTCGGCGATGACCGGTGCGTGATCGCTCGGCTTCTGGCCCTTGCGGGCGTTGCGGTCCACCCGGGCGTCGGTGGCCCGGGCGGCCAGCGACTCGGTGGCCAAGATGAGGTCGATGCGCATGCCCTTGCCCTTGTGGAAGTTACCGGCGCGGTAGTCCCACCACGAGAACACGCCCCCGTCCGGCACGTACTGGCGGAACACATCGACGAGCCCCCACTCCTCCAGGCGGCGCAGCGCAACGCGCTCGGGCTCGCTCACGTGGGTGGCGTCGACGAACTCGGCGGGGTCCCAGACGTCGGCATCGACGGGGGCGATGTTGAAGTCGCCGGTGATCACCAGATCAGAGGAGCGGTCCTCGGAACGGTCGAGCACCCCGCGGAGGCGCTCGAGCCAGGCCAGCTTGTAGAGGTAGTGATCGTTATCGAGCGACCGGCCATTGGGGACGTACACGCTGGCCACCCGCACCCCACCGCAGGTGGCCCAGATGAGCCGAGCCTCGGGGTCGGGCTCGTCGCCGTCGGCGAAGCCGTCGACGACGTCGGTGATCCCCACGCGACTCAGGATCGCTACCCCGTTCCACTGGCCTTGGCCGTGGTGGGCGCTCGAGTAGCCCAGGGCTTCGAAGGCCAGCGCCGGGAAGGCGTCGTCGCTGAGCTTCGTCTCCTGGAGGCACAACACGTCCGGTTGCGCCTCGGCCAGCCACTCCTCAACGCGGGGGAGACGGGCCTTGAGGGAGTTGACGTTCCAGGTGGCGATGCGCACGCCGTGATCGTAGCGACGGGGCCACCGCGTGACGCCCGACACGTCCAGGCGACGCGAGCGGTAGCGTCTTGGCGCCTACCGCCGACCCACCGACCTAGGAGCCATCGTGGCCGACACGCCGCACGACACCCGTATGCAACGGTTCTGGTCCTGGCTCGCCGTCGAGCTGGGAAAGCGGGCGGGACTGGTCGCGGTGGTCGGCCTGATCATCACGCTCATCGCCGGCTACGGCACCACCAAGCTCACGTTCGCCACCGGGCAGGACAGCTACCTGAACAGTTCCGATCAGGTGGCGATCGACAACGTCGCCTACCAGAATCTCTTCGGCGGCCAGGCCATGCTCGTCCTGCTCACGGCTGATCAGGGCAAGACCGTCCTCGATCTCTCGAACGCCCACAACCAGGCCGAGATGGCGAAGATGGCGGCCGAGTTGTGGGCCAATCCCGACCTCATCGAGTCGGTGGTCACCCCCGGCGTGGCCCTGGCGTGGAGCGACAACCTCATCCAGCAGACCGCCGATGGAAAGGTCAGCGCCGATCCCACCGCCAGTGTGGCGGGCCACGCCCTACTCACCGCCCTCACCGCACCGGCCGCCGACGGCCAGCCCCAGACCGAGGCATCCAAGGCCGTCCGCCAGACCGACGCGGTGACCACGCTGGGTCGCCTGGGCGCGGTCCCGGCCGCCGATCGCACCCTGGGCAACAACGACTGGTTGAAGTTCCTCATCTATGACAACGCGGACGGGATCCGGCGGCCGCTGAGTGCGGTGTACACCGACAACACCCACGCCCAGATCGTGGTGCGCCTCAAGGGCAACGCCAGCATCGAAACCGAGGGCGCGGGAGCCGTGCTCGTCCAGAAGCTGGCCGCCGAAGCCGATTTCCAGAACGCCACGGTGACCGTCACCGGCGCGCCGGTGCTGCTCAAGCAGATCAACGACTACCTCAAGGGCGGGATGCTCACCCTGGGCGCCATCGCCATCGCCGTCATGACCGTGATCCTGCTGTTGCTGTTCAACGTCCGCTGGCGGCTGCTCCCCCTCTTCGTGATCCTCATGGGGGTCATCTGGGCCTTCGGTCTGGCCGGCTACCTCGGCATTCCCCTGTCGCTGGTCACAATCGCCGGCCTGCCGGTCATGTTGGGCATCGGCATCGATTACGCGATTCAGATGCACGCGCGCGTCGAGGAGGAGGTGATCATCGACCACGCCGAGCACCCCATCCAGGAGACGGCCCGCAACCTGTGTCCGGCCCTGTTGGTGGTGACCTTCGATGCCGTGTTCGCCTTCCTGGCGCTCCGCTTCGCCAAGGTGCCCATGATCCGCCAGTTCGGACTGCTGCTGGCCGTCGGCATCGCCGTGATCTGTCTGGCCAGCATCATCGTCCCGTTGGCCACGCTCGGCATCCGTGAGTACAAGTCCCCGACCAAGGCCAAGGACTTCCGGGAAGGATTCCTGGGGCGCCTCACCGTGTGGCTGGGGAGCCTTCCCCTGTGGGCCGGTCCCGTGCTCGCCGTGGCCAGCTTCGCTGTGTTCTTCGGGGGCCTGGCCGTCGAGGATCAGATCACCCTGCAAAGCGACCCGGTGCAGTGGGTGAATCAGCACTCCCAAGCCATCAAGGACTTCCGCACCGTTGAATCCCAGACCGGGTCGAGCTCCGAGCTGGGCATCTTCGTGCAGAGCAAGGACGTGTTCTCCAAGGACACAATCGACTACGTGTCCAAAACGGCCGCGGGCCACCTCCTGGCCTACCCCGACACCCTGCTGGGAGCGTCCAGCCTCGTCACCACGATGGACTACCTCATCGAGGTGCCGGGAGCCCAAGTCGTCATCCCCACCCCGACCGACATCCGCGGCGCCTACGACGTGGCCCCCATCGACATCCGCCTCTCGACGGTGGCCCTGACCGACGCTCCCCCGGCGACGGCGGCCCCGGCCGGGCCCCAAGCCGGGGCCATGAACATCATCTACCGCTACGGACCAGGGTCGCTGGAGGAGCGCAAGGTCGTGGTGAACTCCATCCGCGACAACGCGAACCCGCCGCCGGGTGTGCAGGCCACCCCATCGGGCCTGGCCGTGGTCGGCGTCGGGCTGTTGGAGAACCTGACCGGCAACCGGACGCTGCTCACCTACCTCTCGATTCTCTTCGTCGGCCTGTTCCTGGCGGTGCGACTCAAGAGCGTGGTGCGTTCGCTCCTCTCGCTCGTGCCCGTGCTCATCGCCGTGGGCGCCGCCAACCTGGTGGCGTGGGGTCTCGACCTCAAGCTGAGTCCCATCACCGCCGTCGGTGGCCCGCTGGTGGTGGCCGCCTGTACCGAGTTCACCTCGCTGATCCTCCTGCGTTATCTGGAGGAACGCCGCCGTGGGTTGTTCCCACGACCGGCCGTCGACGTGGCCGCCTCCCGCACGGGCCGAGCGTTCATCGTGTCGGGGCTCACCGCCGTGTCCGGCATTGCTGTCATCGCCACGTCGCAGCTTCCGCTGCTCCGTGACTTCGGCATCGTCGTGGGCATGAACGTGGCCGTCGCCCTCCTCTCCGCCCTGATCGTGTTGCCGCCGTTGCTGGTGTGGGCCGACAAGCGGGGCTGGGTCTCGCGGGGCGAAATCCCCGATGACGTGCTGCGGGCCACCACTCCCGGCCTGCGCGGCAAGCGGGCTCTGGTGACGGTGGGAGCGGGCCCCTCGGCCGCGCCCGAGAGCCCGGCGGGAGCTCCTCAACCCGCCACCTGACGGGAGCGGGCCTCCCGCCGACGATGCACTGATTGGCCCACCGCCGAGTGGTCCACCGGCTTCGTCCGTGGCGACTGAGGAGCGCCGGTAGGATCGCGGTTCGTGGCTGATGATCAGAACTCCCCCTCGACGGTTGGACCCAACGCCTGGCTGGTCGACGAGATGTACGAGCAATACCTGGCCGATCCCACCGCGGTGAGCGACAGCTGGCGAGAGTTCTTCCAGGACTACCGCCCCGACGGACCCGACGGAGGGTCTCCTGTCGCGGCCAGCTCGGCCCCCTCGACCGCCACCGCCGCGCCGGCGGCGGTGGCCACCCAAGTTGAGGCCAGCGCCGAGGCCGACGTTCCCGGCGAGCCATTGCGGGGAGCCGCGGCGCTCATCGCCGCCAACATGGCCAAGAGTCTGGACGTCCCTACCGCGACGAGCTTCCGGGAAGTGCCGGCCAAGCTCCTCGAGGTCAACCGCAGCGTGATCAACGGCTACTTGGGCCGAACCCGAGGCGGCAAGGTCAGCTTCACCCACCTCATCGGGTTCGCCGTCGTGCGGGCCATCCACGGCACCGTGCCCAACATGAACTCGGCGTTCCTGGAGGGGCCCGACGGCAAGCCTCGGGTCATCCATCAGGAGCACCTCGGGCTTGGGCTCGCGGTGGACGTCGAGAAGAAGGGTGGGCGCACGCTGCTGGTGCCGTGCATCAGAGATGCCGACACGCTCGACTTCTCCGGCTTCCTGGCCGCCTACGAAGATGTGATCCGCAAGGTCCGCAACAACCGGCTGACGGCCGACGACTTCGCCGGGGTCACCGTGAGCCTGACCAACCCCGGCACCATCGGCACGTTGCAGTCGGTGCCGCGCCTCATGCCCGGCCAGGGCGTCATCGTGGGGGTCGGGAGCCTCGATTACCCCACCGAGTTCCAGGGGGCCGACCCGGCCACGCTGGCCACCCTCGGTGTCTCCAAGATCATCACCATCTCGTCGACCTATGACCACCGCATCATCCAAGGCGCCGAATCGGGCCTGTTCCTGAAGCGGGTCCACGAGCTGCTGCTCGGCGCCGATGATTTCTACGGCGACATCTTCCGCTCCATCGGGGTTCCCTATGAGGCTGTGCAGTGGCGCCGCGACGTTCGTCCGGTTGACCACGAACACGGCATGCTCGAAAAGCAGATGCGGGTCGGGGAACTCATCAACGCCCACCGGGTTCGCGGGCACCTCATCGCCGATCTTGATCCGCTGGCGGCCAAAGACCCGATCATGCACCCCGAACTGGACCCGGCCACCTACGGCCTGACCATCTGGGACCTCGACCGTGAGTTCCTCACCAACGGCATCGGGGGGTCCGACCGCCGAGCGCTGGGCGATGTTTTGCACCTGCTGCGCGATGCCTACTGTCGCACCATCGGCATCGAGTACATGCACATTCAGGAGCCCCTGGAGAAGGCCTGGATCCAGCGTGAGGTCGAAGGTGTGAGCGTCACCCTTTCGCCCGACGAGCACCTGCACATTCTCGAGCGCCTCAACGCCGCTGAGGCTCTGGAAAAGTTCCTGGCCACGAAGTACCTGGGCCAGAAACGCTTCGGCATCGACGGTGCCGAATCCGCCATCCCCATCCTCGACGCCGTGCTGAGCGAGGCGGCCGATGCCCACATGGATTCCTCCGTCATTGGCATGGCCCACCGGGGTCGACTCAATGTGCTGGTCAACATCGTGGGCAAGTCCTACGAGCAGCTGTTCAAGGAGTTCGAGGGCAACGTCGACCCCGACTCGACCCAAGGCTCGGGCGACGTGAAGTACCACCTGGGCCAGTCGGGGAAGTTCGTGAGCCGCACCGGCAACACGATCGAGGTCGACCTGGCCGCCAACCCGTCGCACCTCGAGACCGTGGACCCGGTCGTCGAGGGCCTGGTCCGGGCCAAGATGGATCTCATCCAGCCTCCGGGGCGCTACCCGGTGTTGCCCATCCTCATCCATGGTGACGCCGCCTTCGCCGGCCAGGGCGTGGTGGCCGAGACGCTCAACCTGTCGCTCATCAAGGGCTACCGGGTGGGCGGCACGATCCACCTCATCATCAACAACCAACTCGGGTTCACCACCCCACCCGACTCGGCTCGTTCGTCGGAGTACCCAACCGATGTGGCCAAGATGGTGCAGGCCCCGATCTTCCATGTGAACGGCGACGACCCCGAGGCGTGCGTGCGGGTCGCCCGCCTGGCGTTTGCCTACCGCCAGGAGTTCAACAAAGACGTCGTGATCGACATGGTCTGCTACCGGCGCCATGGTCACAACGAGGGTGATGATCCCAGCTACACCCAGCCCCAGATGTACAAGCGCATCGACGCCCGCCGGGCCGTGCGCAAGCTCTACACGGAAGCGTTGGTGAAGCGGGGCGACATCAGTATCGAGGAGGCCGAGTCCGCCCTCGACAACTTCCAGACCCAGCTCCAGACGGCCCTCGAGGACACCCGACTGCACGCCCCACCGGAGGGCACCCGGGCCAAGCCCGCGCCCCCGCCCACGGGCGTGCTCCCCCATGTGGAGACGGGCATCAGCCGCGAGGAGGTGGACGCCATCTTCCACGCCCTCGAGTCCACGCCCGAGGGCTTCACCGTCCACCCCAAGCTGGCCAAGCAGTTCGAGACCCGGGCGGCCATGTTCGCGGCCGGCGAGGTCGACTGGGCCTTGGGCGAGGCCATGGCGTTCGGGTCGCTGCTCTACGAGGGGACCTCGGTCCGCCTGGCGGGACAAGACTCGCGGCGCGGCACGTTCTCGCACCGCCACGGCGTGCTCGTCGACTACGAGACGGGTGAGGAACACACACCGCTCCAGGCACTGACGGCCGAGGGGACCCACCTCTGGCTGTATGACTCTCTGCTCTCGGAATACGCCGCGCTGGGCTTCGAGTACGGCTACTCGGTGGCCAACAAGGACGCCCTGGTCATGTGGGAAGCGCAGTTCGGTGACTTCACCAATGGTGCCCAGATCATCATCGACCAGTACCTCGTGGCCGCCGAGGACAAGTGGGGCCAGACGTCAGGCCTCGTCATGTTGTTGCCGCATGGCTACGAGGGTCAGGGACCAGAACATTCCTCGGCGCGGATCGAACGGTTCCTCACCCTGGCCGCCGAGGACAACATCCAGGTGTGCAACGCCACCACCGCCGCCCAGTTCTTCCACCTGCTGCGCCGCCAGATGAAGCGCACGGTGCGCAAGCCCCTCATCGTGTTCACCCCGAAGTCGCTGCTGCGGGCCAAGGTCTCCCGGTCGCCGGTCGACGAGTTGATCCACGGGTCCTTCGAGGAGGTGCTCGACGACCCGGGCGTGGCCGATCCCGCGGCGGTGAAGCGGGTGGTGTTCGCCTCCGGCAAGGTGGCCTACGACGCGCTCGAGGCGCGCGACGCCCGGCAGGCACCGGTGGCTATCGCCCGGGTGGAGCAACTGTTCCCGTGGCCGTTCGACGGGGTGGCCAAGGTGTTGGAGCGCTACCCGAATGCCGACCAGATCTTCTGGCTCCAAGAAGAGCCCGAGAACATGGGTCCGTGGAACGCCATCAAGGGCCGCCTGTACGAGGCCCACGGCACCACGCATTGGATCCACCGGGAGAGCCGGGCCGAATCGGGTTCGCCCGCCACCGGCTCCAAGGCCATCCACCTTCAGGAGCTCGAAGAGCTCCTCAACCGCATCTTCGTCGGACTCGACTAGCGCTCAGCCGAGCGGGAATCCGACGACGGCCTCCAGCTCGGCTAGGGCCACCGAAGGATCCGTCACCTTGATGGTGGTCATCCCCATTGCTCGTGCCGGCTTGAGGTTGATACCCAGGTCGTCGAGGAACACCGCCTCGCCGGGCTCGATGGCCAGTTGTTCGCAGGCCAGTTCGTAGAAACGCGGATCAGGCTTGCGCACGCCCACCTTGGAGGACTCGATCACCGCGTCGAACAACCCGAAGATCGCCCCCATTTCGGACTCCCGGTCGACGTGGTCAGCGGCGACCAAGAAGTTGTTGGTCAGCAGGCCGGTGATGAGCCGCTCGCCGCACCGGCGGACGGCCTCCACCATGGCGGGTCGGATGTCGCCCGAAAGCAGACCCAAGACATCAGCGCCGTCGACGGCGTGACCCAGCGCCGCCGACTCGGTCGTGAACAGCTCGGCGAAACCGGCCAGGTCCACCTCACTGCGCTCCAGACGGGCCCAGGCGTTGGTGTCGGGATTGGTGGCGTTCACCCTGCGCAGGAACCCATCGGGCAGGTCATGGCTGCGTTCGTAGCGGGCAAAGGCCTCGAAGGGCGACGAGAGGATGACCCCACCGAAATCGAACAGCGCGGCTCTGATCACGGTCGGCATCGTAGGACCTGCAGACCCACGCTCAGCGTTCCTGGGGCAGGCGCTGGCGCGACCGCCGCGGCGCCTCACGGCGCCTAGAATCTCCTTTCCGATATCTTGCCGCCCGAAGGTGGGGCCCCGGGCGACCGCGGTAGTGGCATCCAGGAAGGCATCAGGCTTGTCCGACATCCAGGCAGAACTGACCGCCCTGCCCCCCGATGTGGAGGCGTTGGCGCGCCCCGCGGCCACCCCCGATGTGGCGACGGCCGAGGCCAAAGCCGACCGGGCCCGCTTCGGCTATCAGCCCGCGCTCGATGGGCTCCGGGCGGTCGCCGTGCTCGGGGTGCTCGTGTACCACGGGGTCGTCGGTTGGGGGAAGGGTGCCTTCCTCGGCGTGGACGTGTTCTTCACCCTGTCGGGCTACCTCATCACCACGCTGCTCCTGCGCGAGCGGGGCGCGACACGCGGCGTCGACCTGAAGGGGTTCTGGATTCGACGCGCGCGTCGCCTACTCCCCGCCCTCTTCCTGGTCACCGTCGCGGTCATCATCTACGCCGCGTTCTTTGCCGATTCGTTGGAGCTGGATTCGATCCGCGGCGACGCCATCGCCTCGCTGCTCTATGTCGCCAACTGGCGCTTCATCGCTTCGGGGCAGTCCTACTTCGCGCAGTACCTGGCACCGTCACCCCTGCGCCACACCTGGTCGCTCGCCATCGAGGAGCAGTGGTACCTCTTCTGGCCCATCGTCTTCACCCTCGGCTACAAGTTCACCAAGTTCCGGTCGCGCAACTGGGCCATCGGGCTGCTGGTGGTCGCCGCCCTTTCCGGGGGGTTGATGGCGGTGCTCTTCCACGAAGGCAGCGACCCTTCGCGCATCTACTTCGGCACCGACACCCGGGCGCAACCGCTGCTCATCGGCGCGGCACTGGCCTTCGCCCTACACGGACGAACCCTCAACAAGGTCTCGCTGTGGCTGCTGCAACTCATCGGCGTGGTGGGCCTGCTGGGCATCTTCGCCATGTTCGTCTTCGTCGATGACGCCCAGGCTTGGATGTACCGGGGCGGCTTCACCGTGATCGCCGTCGTCACCGGCGCGGTGATCGTGGCCACCATGGCTGGTCGACCCACCTTCACTCGCCGCTTCCTGGCGTTCGGTCCGCTCCCCTTGATCGGACGAATGTCGTACGGGCTGTATCTCTGGCACTGGCCCATCTACGTCTTCATGACGGCCAACCGCACGGGCATCACGAACCCCAACCTGTTGTTGCTGGCCCGCCTTGTGGTCACCTTCGCCGTGTCCGCCCTGTCGTACAACCTCGTCGAGATGCCGGTGCGCAACGGCGCGCTGCGACGCCTGGCCGCCTCCATCGCGCCACGCGACCCCGGGCTGGTCGTCGTCAGCGGCGCCGTGCTCGCCGCGGTGTTGTTGGCGGGCTGCGTGGTGCTCAGCACCGAGACGCCGAGCCAGGCCGCCAGCGCTTCGGTGGCACCGGGTGACACCAAGGTTCTGCTGCTCGGTGACAGCGTCATCTTCACCCTGGGCAACGCCATCCCCAAACAACGGGGCATCGCCATCCAAGACGGCGGGCTGCTGGGGTGCGGCGTGACGGAGTCCAGGCGGATGCGGAATGGAGTGGAGATCCGCATGCCCGACGACCGTTGTTCGGGCCGTCTCGACGCATGGGCCAAGGAGGTCAAGGAGTTCAGCCCGCACGTCACGGCCCTCTCGCTCGGCGGGTGGGAAGCCTTCGACCTGGCCGAGAATGGCAAGATCCACACCTTCGGCACCCCCGAGTTCGCCAAGTTCCTGAACGATCAGCTGAACAACAATCTCAAGGTGATCACCGCGGGCGGCGGCAAGGTCGTCATGTTGACGATCCCGTGCACCGATCCCCAACCGCAGGACGGCTCGACGCCCGAGCCCGAACGCCACGATCAATCCCGGCTGATTTGGCTCGACAACTTGGCCACGACGTGGGCCAAGAAACACCCCAACGACGTCAAGGTGATCGACCTCCGCGGTCACCTGTGCCCTGACAACGAATACCGGGACAAGCTCAACGGCGTGCCGCTGTACCGCGACGGTGAACACTTCACCCAGGAGGGGGCCACCGAGGTGTGGAAGTGGCTCGGCCCCCAGATCAAGAAGGCCGTCGGCCAGACCTGATCCGCGGGCGACGATCGCCCCTAGGCCAGCAGATCGCGCGCCACGAGCTCCCACAGCTCGACGGACATTCCCAGCGAGTCGGTGTCGATGCGCTCGTTGTCGCCGTGGAACATCGAGCCGTAGTCCTCGAAGCTCATCTTCTCGGAGAACATGCCGTAGCCATACGACGTGATGCCTTCGCGGCGGAAGAAGCGGGCATCGGTTGCCCCCACGGTCAGGTACGGGACGGTCGCGCTGCCTTCGTAGAACCGTTGGGTCACGCGACTCAACGTGTCCCACAGCGGCGTCGCCAGCGGCGAGGCGCTCGACTCCTCCCCCGCGGTGTGCACCACCTCCACCCGCTCGGCCAGATCGCCGAGCGCCATCTCCAACAAGCGGGCGATGTCGTCGTCGGTCTGACCGGGGAGCGTACGGATGTCGACTTCGAGCTCCACCAGATCAGGGATGGTGTTGATCTTCGAGCCGCCGTGAGCGATGTTCGGCGAGAACGTCGTGTGAGTGCAGGCGTGGAACTGGCGGGCCATGCCGAGCGGCAACGTCTCGAGAATGCCCATCAGGCCATCGGTCGACAACAGCGGGTCCGTGATCTCGGGCGGGTACCCCATCGACGAGATGAACCGACGCCACACGTCATGGATCTGGGTCTCGGGTCGGAACTGATCGAGGCGGCGCACCACCTCGGCCGCGGTCACTAGGGCGTTGTCGGTTCGATAGGGCGTGGACCCGTGGCCCGGGGTGCCGTGCACGCGCAGCTTGCACCAGTACGAGCCCTTCTCCCCGACGATGACGGGAAGCTTCAGGCCGTTCGGCGACGGGATGGGGATGCCACCCGATTCGGTGATGACATAGTCGGCTCGGATGGCGTCGGTCTCGTTGTCCACCAGGAACTGCGCGCCGTACGAACCCATGGCCTCCTCATCGGCCACGGCCAGGTAGATCAGGGTGCCCTTCGGCTTGAAGCCGCTGTCGGCCAATCGCTTCGTGGCCACGGCCATCGACGCGGTGAGGTTGAGCATGTCGACCGCCCCCCGACCCCACACCTCGCCGTCGACCAGTTCTCCTCCGAAGGGATCACGGTCCCATCCGTCGGGACTGACGGGGACGACATCGGTGTGGCCCATCAACAACAGCGTGGGCGCGTCGGGATCGCTGCCTTCGAGGCGCGCCACCAAACTGGCCCGACCGGGTTCGGGCTCATACATCTCCAGGTCCAGCGACGACCCTTCGAGGTAGGTGCGGAGAAGATCGGCGCTGCGAACTTCTTCACCCGAGCTGGCCTGCCCGTCATTGACACAGGCGTTTCGGATGAGGTGCTGGAGGAGGTCGGTGACCTCCGCCGTGGAGCCGTTGGTCGTGTCACTCACAAAAGGGAGCGTAGGCTGCTGTCGACGTTCACGTCGGAAGAACTCCCTGCCGCCGGACGCCGCCCGGATCGAACCGGCGCCAACCGCTCACGCGGTGTGGCGTGCGGAGCGATCGGGCCGCCTCTGGGGCTTCACCAAAACAGAACGGTTGACCAATACCGCATGACTACCCAGTACGTCGTCGTAGACGGCTCGAACATCGCGACCGAAGGTCGCTCCCTCCCCAGCCTCCGCCAACTCGACGAAGCCGTTCGAGCTTTTCTGGCCGAGCATCCCGCCGATCAGCTCACCGTCGTCGTCGACGCCACCTTCGGGCACCGCATCGATGCCTCCGAGCGGGCCGAGTACGAAGCGGCCGTGCTGGCCGGCGAATTGGTGTCTCCACCGGCCGGGGCCATCGGTCGGGGTGACGCGTTCGTCCTGCAGATCGCCGACAAGGCCAACGCCGTGATCCTCTCGAACGATTCGTTCCAGGAGTTCCATGGCCAGTACACCTGGCTCTTCGACGAGGGGCGCCTCATCGGCGGCAAGCCCGTCCCCGGCCTGGGCTGGGTCTTCCTGTTCCGCACCCCGGTGCGGGGCCCCGCCAGCCGCCGCTCAGTCAAGGAGGCCCGCTCGGGCCGGCGATCGACGTCCGAGCGGGAAAGCTCGGGTTCGGGCCGCACCCGGGGCCGAGCCAAGGCGGACGGCGGTCGAGCGGACAAGGCCAAGGGCGACACTCGATCCAAATCGACCGGCACCCAGGCCAGCCGCGGCGCTTCCAGCGATCGGTCGACGCGGCGACGAACCAACAAGCCCGCTGACGCGCTCAACGATCTCCTCCCCTTCGTGGATTTCGTGCACGACCACCCGGTCGGCTCCGAGGTCGAGGCCCTCGTCGACACCTTCAGCTCTCACGGCGCCTACGCCACGGTGGGCGACGTGCGGTGTTACATCCCGCTGAAGGCCATGGGTGAACCCGCTCCGCTGCGGGCGCGCGACGTGCTCGACGTGGGCGAGACCTGCCGATTCACGGTGTCATCTATCGACGCACCCCGACGCGGAATCGATCTGGCGTTGGTCGACAGCGACAAATCGCGCCGTCGAGCGAGTGGTGATCTTGTGACAGCACCACTGCCACAAGGTGTTCCGATCGGCACAGTCGCGCGACCCGTCTCACAAGACGCGCGCAGGAAAGCCTCCACTCGCGAGGTTGGCACTGCTACACATTTAGGAGCAATCCAATTCGCCGAGGAGGCGCCGGTGACACCAGCAAAGAAAGCTGCGGCCAAGAAGGCATCAGCAAAGAAGGCTCCCGCCCGCAAAG
>Ga0209068_10000777_pt1 | contig 16495 bp, 16 predicted proteins | sample ColStrG_CSR_2012_FD_187200 | JGI IMG/M metagenome (GOLD analysis project Ga0209068, IMG submission 187200) | Freshwater sediment microbial communities in response to fracking from Pennsylvania, USA - Cold Stream Run_MetaG_CSR_2012 (SPAdes)... | ecosystem: Environmental > Aquatic > Freshwater >... | reverse complement strand
CCCATGGTGGGGGCCGGGATCGCGGTGGTCACCGATCTGGTGTTCACGGGGTACCTGCACTTCGACGGGCTCGCCGATGCAGCCGACGGCCTTCTGCCTCCGATGAGTCGGGCGCGCCGACTCGAGGTCATGCGGGATCCTTCGGTTGGAGCCTTCGCCGCCGTGACGGTAACGACCGTGCTGCTGCTTCGCTTCGCGGCATTTGCCACGATCGCGCCGGCGCCGTTGGTCGTGGCCGCCCTCTGGTGTGGGTCGCGCACCGCCATGACGGTCGTCGCCCGGACGTTTCCATACGCTCGCCGAGACGGGGGCCTGGCCTCGGCATTCGTGGCTTCCCCGAAGGGGGAGCTGGCACGATCGAGTCTGCGGTCCGGTTGGACCACCGCGGACGTGGTGACGGCGACCGCCGGTGTCGTCGGTGCTATCGCTCTCAGCCTCCTCGGCCGGGGTCTGCACGGCCTGGCGGCAGTGGGAGCGGAGGCACTGGCGGCGGCGGCGGCGGCGCTCTTCGCCTGGCGGCGCATCGGTGGATACACCGGAGATGTCCTCGGAGCGTTGGGCGTAGTAGCCGAAACCGTCGGCCTCCTGATCCTGGCGGCCCGATGACGACACCCCGCCGGTCGATTCCCGACCCGGTGCTGCCGCGGCCGATCGGGGCGGCTTTGGGCCTCCTGCTCGACCGTCAGGTCAATGAGCCCCCCGACCGCCTCCACCCAGTGGCCCTCTTCGGTCGGGTCATGGGCGGCGCAGAGCGTTCCCTCCATGCGGAGCGGCGCAGTGCCGGTGTCGCTCACGCCGCCCTCGGAGTGGGGATAGGTATCAGCGTCGGGGCCTTCTTCCGTTCGACGACCCTCGCCACCCTGTTGGCCGTGGCGGGCCGGGCCCTCGGTCGCACCGCCAACCGGATCGGTTCCGCTCTCGAAGCTGAAGATCTCGAGGCGGCGCGATCACTCCTCCCTTCCCTTGTCGGGCGTGACCCGACCTGCCTCGACGCTCGTGAGATCGCTCGGGCTGTTGTCGAGTCGGTGGCCGAGAACACAGTGGACGCCGTCGTCGCCCCGGCCTTCTGGGCCGCAGTTGCCGGTGCCCCGGGAGCGATCGGCTACCGGGCCGTCAACACGATGGACTCGATGGTGGGCCACCACTCCGCACGCTACGAGGAGTACGGCTGGGCCAGCGCACGACTCGACGATGCCGTTGCCTGGGTGCCGGCCCGGCTGACCGCGGCACTGGTTGTTCTGGTGCGCCCCGCTCAGATGGGGGACATTCTCCGGGCCGTATGCACCCAGGCGGCTGCCCATCCCTCGCCGAACGCCGGCGTCGCCGAAGCCGCCTTCGCAGGCGCCCTGCGAATCCGTCTCGGCGGGCTGAACCGTTACGGTGACCGCTGCGAGCTCCGACCCACGCTCGGGACCGGCCCTTCGCCGGAACCTGGTGACATCGCGCGAGCCGTCCGCCTGTCGCGCGACGTGGGGACTGCCCTCGCGGGCGTGCTCGGCCTGCTCGGCGGCTTCCAGATGGTCCGCCGACGCCGATGAGGCGACTCCCTCCGGTGGGGCCCCATGGGGGGGACGGTGCCGCAGTGGCGGCCGCCCTGGGACTCGACGGCGACTCGTTCCTCGATCTCTCCCAGTCGCTCAATCCAGTGGCTCCCGACCCAGTCCCAATCGTCGGCCGACACCTGACTGCTCTGCGCCGGTACCCCGATCCGCGGCGGGCCCATGTCGCACTGGCCGAGGTGATGGGAGTGGATCAGACGCGCCTCCTCCTCACCAACGGAGGCGCCGAGGCCATCACCCTGGTGAGCGCCGAATTGGGGGGTTCGGTCACCGAGCCCGAGTTCGGACTCCACCCACGCGGGGAAGGACCGGTTTGGCGCTCGAACCCGCACAATCCAAGCGGGCTTCTGGCCGGTCCCGCGGAGACGGCAGCGGTGTGGGATGAGGCCTTCTACCCGCTTGCCACCGGGAATTGGACACGCGGCGACGAAGGAGCGGTGGTGGTGGGATCGCTCACCAAACTTCTGGCCTGCCCGGGCCTACGGGCTGGCTATCTCCTCGCCGACCCCCAACTTGTGGAGCGCTGTAGGTGGCGTCAGCCGATGTGGTCGGTCAACGGTCTCGTCGCCAGCGCCCTGCCAGACTTGCTCGCCGGCGTCGATCTTCAGGCCTGGTCGGCTTCGGTGACTCTCCTGCGGACCAGCCTGTCCGGTGTGCTTTCCTCGCACGGACTGGTGGTGCGGCCTTCCGACGCCAACTGGGTGCTGGTCGAACACTCCGGCCTTCGAGAGCGGCTCGCTCCACTTGGGATCCTCGTGCGGGACTGCACGAGCTTCGGCATGTCCGGTGTAACCAGGGTGGCCGTGCCGTCCGCCAGAGGAATCGAAGCGCTCGACGCCGCACTATCGATCATCGACCTCGCGGAGGACGTTGGAGTCCCCACCGCAACCCCTGCACCACCCGCCGCAGACATCTGATGAAAGGCAACACCATGACCACCACGACATTTTCCGAGGCCTGCGCCAACCTGCGGCCCGTCGACAACGCCGGCGCGGGGACTGATGCGGCCGAGCTGAGCGACGGCCTGACCAAGCCCCGGGGCTCCTTGGGCCGGTTGGAGACTTTGGGCGCGCAACTCAGCGCCATCGCCCGTCGTTGTCCACCGCCCGTGCCCGAGCCGGTGACCGTCTGCGTATTCGCGGGCGACCACGGCGTGGTCGCCGAAGAGGTGACCCCCTGGCCCCAGGAGGTGACAGCCCAGATGGTGGCCAACTTCTGTGCCGGCGGCGCAGCCATCAATGTCCTCGCTCGCCATGCCGGCGTCGAGGTGCTCGTGGTGGACGTGGGCGTGGCGACGTCCATTCCCGCCGATTCCCCCAACTTGCTCCGGCGCAACATACGTCCCGGTACGGCGAACCTGGCCGCAGGCCCTGCCATGACAACCGACGAGGCGGCCGCGGCCGTGGAAGTCGGTTTCGACGTGGCCACCAGTGCGGTGGCGAACGGCGCGCGCATGCTCGTCACTGGGGACATGGGGATCGGAAACACCACACCCTCGGCTGTGGTCATTGCCGCCATGACCGGGCACGACGCAGCGGCTGTCACGGGGCGTGGCACCGGCATCGACGACTCGATGCTCATGGCAAAGACCGGCGTCGTGGCCGTGGCGGCCGGCCGGCTCCGCACCGGGGCGCCACCACTCGAGGTGCTCACCCAGGTGGGCGGTCTGGAAATTGCCGCACTGGCCGGGTTCATGGTGGGTGGTGCCGCCGCCGAGGTTCCCGTCGTGATCGACGGCGTCATCGCCGGTGCGGCTGCCTTGTTGGCCGCGGCCTTCGCCCCGGACGCGGTGGGCTATCTGATCGCCGGGCATCGCTCGAGCGAACCGGGGGCGACTTTGGCCCTCGACCACCTCGACCTTGAGCCCGTGATCGACCTCCGACTACGGCTCGGCGAGGGCACCGGTGCCGTTCTCGCCGTCCCGACCGTGCAGGCCGCGGCCAAGATCTTGGGCGAGATGGCGACCTTCGACTCGGCCGGCGTCACCGACAAGGACGCACCGGGCGGTTGACCGAGGGCTCGTTGATGGTGCTCGGTACCTCCTCGGGTGCCGGCAAGACGACCCTGGTCACCGGCTTGTGCCGCTGGTTGGCCCGGCGCGGGGTCTCCGTGGCGCCCTTCAAGGCCCAGAACATGTCACTCAATTCCTATGTGACCAGGCAGGGTGAGGAGATGGCGAGGGCCCAGGCGACCCAGGCCCGGGCCGCGGGTGTCGAGCCAGAGGCGGTCATGAATCCCGTCTTGCTCAAGCCGGGCTGCGAAACCCGCAGCCAGCTGATCGTGATGGGCCATCCCGTCGGCGAGCTGGAAGTTGGGACGGGCTGGCGGGCGAAGAGAGGGCTGCTCGACCTGGTCGTCGACGCCTACCGCGAGCTTGAGCGCCGGTTCGACGTGGTGGTGTGCGAAGGAGCGGGCAGCCCAGCCGAGATCAACCTGCGAGAGAGTGACATCGTCAATCTGGGCTTCGCCCGTGCCGCCGGCGTGCCGGCCGTTCTGGTGGGCGACATCGACCCGGGAGGAGTCTTCGCCGCCTTCACCGGCACCCTCGCCCTGCTCTCTGCACAGGACCAGGACCTTATCCACGGCTGGGTGGTCAACCGATTCCGGGGCGACCTGTCGCTCCTTCAGCCCGGTCTCGACATGATGGCGGCACGAACCGGGCGTCCCAACTTTGGCGTCCTGCCGTACGTCCGGGGTCTGGGCATCGACGCAGAGGACGCGCTGGATCGCGAGGCCTACGCCAGTCCAGACCCGCCGCTGGGTAGGGATGTCCTCCATGTGGATGTCGTTCGCCTGCCCCACGCCAGCAACCTCACCGACCTCGATCCCCTGACGGCTGAGCCCGGCCTGGTGGTCCGCTTCATCACCCGTCCCAGGGAGATGGCCGGCGCCGACCTGGTGGTTGTGCCCGGTACACGAGCGACGGTAACGGACCTGTCGTGGTTACGTGCTCGCGGCTTTCCCGCGGCACTGGAGGATCGGGCCGCGGCTGATCGGCCGATCCTCGGTATCTGCGGCGGCTTCCAGATGCTCGGCGAAGGAATCGAGGACCTGGTCGAAAGCGGCGCGGGCGCCGTCGACGGCCTCGGGCTACTTCCGGTCGCAACCGTCTTCGGAAGCGAGAAGGTCCTCACCCGACCAGAACGCACACTGACGGGCGGGATCACGGTCAGCGGCTACGAGATTCACCACGGGAGGGTCACGGTTGACGACGGCGTACCGTTCTTTGCCGATCAAGGCTGCCGCCGTGGCAACGTGGCCGGGACGACGTGGCACGGGCTGTTCGAGAACGATGTCTTCCGCCGCTCCTACCTCCGCCATGTGGCGACCACGTCGGGCCGCGATTTCATCCCGTCCGCTGGACTCGCGTTCGACGCGTTGCGACAACTCCGAATCGATCGGCTCGCTGACCTGATGGACAACAACCTCGACATGGAGGCGATGCTCCGTGTTCTGGAGGGCCGCTCCATCACGCCGCCTCGGGTCTCCCTGTCCCTCGCCTGGCCCTGAGGGGGGGTATTCGATGGGGCGCTGAAAGCACGGGGGGCCGCACCGCGGCCGGGTCCGGCCTGTGCCACTGTTGTTGTGGATGCCCGACGGGGTCGCTGGCCGGTTGTCCGGCCACGAGGGACCCACCGGGCCCCAGGAGCTGCGATATGGAACGGGCGAATCGGAGCGATGACCCAGGTCGCCGGCGCCTGGACGACTACCTCGACGAGGTGCTGAAGCAGTCCTTCCCGGCGAGCGACCCTCCGAGCAGCTGGTCCGGCCGCGATCCACGGGACGGGGACGACCGGTGACCGCCGGGAGAGAGACGAACATATGTTCGTGTAGGATCGCCGCGCAGTGGTGTGCACCAGGGATCGTTGTTCAGTGCAGGCGGGGCCATCGGGCCCCGACCACCGGTAGCCTCGCCGGAACGGACGCTGCTGGCCGGCGGCGCCTGGGTTGACTTCTTCCAAGGCTGGATGGCCGGAGCCGACGCCCTGTTCGACCTCCTGTTGGGCGCCGTCCCCTGGAGGTCGGAGCGTCGGACCATGTACGACAAGCTCGTCGAGGTGCCCCGCCTCCTCGCCTTCTACGGGGAGGGCGACCCGCTGCCCGTCCTCGCCCTGGAGCATGCCAGGCTGGCGCTGATCGACCACTACCGGGGGGAGGCGGGCGGACGGTTCTGCACCGCCGGCCTCTGCCTGTACCGGGACGGGCGGGACAGCGTGGCCTATCACGGGGACACCATCGGCCCGGGTGCCGGGGTCGAGCCCATGGTCGCCATCCTCTCGTTGGGCTCGCCCCGCCGCCTGCTCCTGCGGCCGAAGAGCGGGGGACCCACCCTGCGCTTCCAGCCGGGCGGAGGCGACCTGCTGGTCATGGGGGGCAGCTGCCAACGGACCTGGGAGCACTCGGTCCCGAAGGCGGCGCGGGCCGGGCCGCGGATCAGTGTCCAGTACCGTCCCGACGGACTGCGCTGAGGCCGGCTGCGCGCCCATCGACCCGGTTCGGCGGCGAGCGTCGAGAGGTCCGACCGCCCGCCCCGGCGCTACCATCAGATCCGATGCCAGGGGGCCCGGTCCATCACCATGGAATGTCCCGACACCCCCTGAACGGCGGGTTCGCGTGGTCCACCCTCACTCCACCCTTCCGTAGGATCAGCGCTGGCCAGGCCGCTGACTACGACGAGCGGGGTTATTTCGTCATGGAAGATGCGTTCGACACCGACACGGTCGCCGGTCTGCTGGCCGAGATCGATCCGCTCGAGCGCGCCCTCGAGGAGCAGCTGCGCCGGGCCGAGGGGGGCAAGGCGTTCATCGCCCGCGCCGACGAAATAACCTTCACCACCCATCTCGTGACGCGTTCGACGCGGCTCCGGGATTTCGTGGCGTCGCCGATCCTGGCCGACCTGTGCGCCGACCTGATCGGACCCGACGTCCGCCTCTACTGGGACCAGGCCGTGTACAAGAAGCCAGACACCGATGCGTCCTTCCCCTGGCATCAGGACAACGGCTACGCCTTCGTCGAGCCCCAGCAGTACCTGACCTGTTGGATCGCACTATCGGATGCAACGGTGGACAACGGGTGTCCCTGGGTGGTGCCGGGTCTGCACAAGATGGGCACGCTGCGCCATGAGCTCACCGAGACGGGTCTCGTGTGCCTCGACGATCCGCCCGGTGCCCTGCCGATCCCGGTGGCGGCGGGCGGCATCATCGTCTTGTCATCGCTCACGCCCCATTGCACCGGACCCAACCGCACCGCCGACATCCGCAAGGCCTACATCGTCCAGTACGCCGCCGAAGGCGCCGAGGTCCTCGTCTCCGACGGTCAGATGGAGACGGAACGGATACGGGCCGACGCACCCGACCGGCAATTCCCCATCCTTTCCGATGGCTTGCCGGTCGCCTGATGCGGCCCCGGCTCACACCGGGGCGAACAGGTCGCCGAGCTCGTCGACCCTCGACAGCACGTCGCCGGCCGTGAACCGGAGGAGAGCCGGGTCGCCCGCCTCGTGGCAGGCGGCCACCTCCTCCCACGTCACCGGGGTCGAAGCCGTGGGCGCCGGCCGGGCCCGCAACGAGTAGGCGGCGACGGTCGTCTTGGCCGGATGGTTCTGGCTCCAGTCGACGAGGACCTTGCCCGTGCGCAGGCTCTTGCGCATGTTGGACACGACGAGGTCCGGGCGCTCCGCCTCCAGTCGGGTGGCGATCCGGCGGGCGTCGGTGCGCACCCTGTCCCAACTGGGGCGACCGACGAGGGGGACATAGACCTGGAGACCCTTCGACCCGCTGGTCTTGGCCACACCCTCGAGCGAGCGCTCCTCCAGCATCTCGGAGATGTCGAGAGCCACGGCACAGCACTCCACCATGCTGGCGCCCTCCCCGGGGTCGAGGTCGAACACCATGTGGTCGGGGGGCCCCGGGAGCGACCGCCTCCTGCCCACCCTCCACAGTGGGACATGGAACTCGATGGCGGCCAGGTTGGCGGCCCACACCAGCGCGGGGACGTCGTCCACGACCCCGTAGTCCACGGCCCCGCCGTCCGCGCCCGACGGCACCGACACCCGGCGCACCCATGGCGGGGCGTGGGCCGGCAGATGCTTCTCGAAGAAGTAGGGGCGGTCGACGCCGTCGGGAAATCGCTTCATGGTCAGGGGCCGATCGGCGACATGGGGAAGCATGACCGGCGCGATCCGGGCGTAGTAGTCGATCATCTCCCCTTTGGTGAATCCGACTTCCGGGTAGAACACCTTGTCCAGATTGGAGATCGTGAGCTCGCGCCCGTCGACAGCGGTCTTGATCGACTCAGGGCTCAAGGTGCACGTCCTTGGCGGCCTTGTCGGACCGGACCCCCCGCCAGACGGGGTGGCGCAGGCGCCCGTCGGGAGTCCATTCCCGGAATTGGACCTCACCGACGAGCCGGGGCCGCGCCCAGGTGGCACCCTCAGCCAGGCTCCGGGGGAGGCTCTGGTCGAAGGGGCTGGTGGAGCGGGCCAGGGGCTGCAGCTGGCGCAGAAGCTGCTCCCGGGCGCTCCGGCTGAACCCGGTCCCGACTTTTCCGACGTAGCTCAGCACCCCCTTCCTCTCGGCCGAAGGCAGCCCGAGCAGGAGCGCGCCGAACGTCGGGCTCCGGTCCCCCTGGCCCGGCGTCCACCCCCCGATGACCACCTCCTGGGTTCGGTGTGCCTTGACCTTCACCCAGTCCCGGCTCCTCACCCCGGGCCGGTAGACACTGGCGCGGCGTTTGGCCACCACCCCTTCCATCCCCATCCGGACGGCCGAGCGGAAGACCTCTTCGGCGGTCTGCTCGGTGAACGAGGGCGTCACCGCCCAACTGGGCCCGGCCGGGGCCATTCGTTCGAGCTCGCTCCGGCGTTGGTCGTAGGTCGAGTCGATGAAGGACCGGCCGTTGCGGTGGAGCAGGTCGAAGATCACCAAGCTGGCAGGGTCCTGCAGGGCGGCGCGGGCCGCGTTCTTGGGTGAGGCCACCTGCAGGCGGTGTTGGAGACGCGAAAAGGAGTGGTGGCCGTCCTGCTCGAAGACGACGATCTCACCGTCGAGCAGGACCTGGTCCGAGCCGATGGCCTCGCCCAGCTCCCTCAGTTCGGGGAACGAGCCGGTGATTTCGTTCCCACCCCGGCTGACCGCCCGGGCCCGGCCTCCGTCGACCCAGACCAGGACCCTGATGCCGTCCCACTTGAATTCGAAGGCCCACTCGCCCGGGTCGGCGGGGAGGGGGCCTTCCACCGCCAACATCGGCACCAGGCGGGCAGGGAGCGGCTCGAAGCCCTCGGGCGGTGGGTCCATCCGGTGGATGATCCAATTCTTCCCCTTGGTCGGGAAGAGGACGAACCGTCCCGCGCCGCGGCCACCGTGCAGCACCACTTTGATCTCGCGTTCTGTCCACTTCTCGCACTCGTAGGTTCCGCGGTCCCAGATGGAGACCTGGCCGCCCCCGTACCCGCCGGCCGGGATCGTGCCGCTGAACGATCCGTACTCCAGGGGATGGTCCTCGACGCGGACGGCCAGATGGTTTTCCTCCGGGGTCAGGGGCAACCCCTTCGGAAGGGCCCATGACACGAGGACACCGTCACGTTCGAGGCGGAAGTCCCAGTGCAGGCTGGACGCATGGTGCTCCTGGATGACGAACCCGGGGCCTACGACCGCTGCGGTGCTTGGAGGGTGTGCACCCGCGGTCGGAGGAAAGGGCTCAGGAGTGAGCCCCTCTCGGCGCTTCCGCCGGTACTCGGTGAGCGGCTCCCCGGTCACGAGGGAGAGCGGCCCGTCGGTTGGATGGTGGCGAGTGACCGGTCGAGGGTCGGAGGGACGGTCCAACGTGTCGGAGCCGGCACCGGTCCGTCCACTCGGACCGAAGAGCCGGCTGCCGTGGTCGTCGACTTGTTGGGGGTCACATTCATGGACTCAACCGCTCTCGGGGTCCTGGTCGGTGCCCTCAAGGCGCACCCACGCCGCGGGCGGCGCCCTGCGGATCGTAGTTTCGAACACCTGTGTCCTCAAGGTGCTCGGGATCACCGGCGTCACCGAATTGTCCTCGATCTTCCCCGCCATCGGGCGATGTCGACCCGGGGCCTGACAACCGTTGGTTCCGGACCCCCGGGCCGGATCGGCCCGGCACTAGGGTTGACCCCGCCGGCCGGCAGGCCGGCGCCGATGGCCGGCCCCGGGGCCGACAGGGAGCCGTGGACATGGGACAGTGGAGCAGATCCGAGATCGAGTCGGCGTTCGCGGACTACCAGCAGAAGGCGGCCGACGCCGGGAAGTCCGGCGACTGGAGGCCGTGGGCCGACCAGTTCACCGACGACGCCACCTACATCGAGCACCATTTCGGGACCTTCCGGGGCAGAGAGGCCATCCACGACTGGATCGCCTCGTGCATGTCGGAGTACCCGGGCCGGGACATGCCCGAGTTCCCCATCGAGTGGTACGTCATCGACGAGGAGCGCGGCTGGGTGGTGTGCCAGGTGTGGAATCGGATGAGGGACCCCGGCGACGGCAGTCTCCACCAGGAGTACAACTTCACCCTCCTCAAGTATGCCGGGGAGGGACGCTGGTCCTACGAGGAGGACATCTACAACCCGATGCGTTTCGGGGCCATGGTGGAGGGGTGGGAGACGGCTCGGAAGGCGGCGTCCCCGGGCGGGTCCTGACGATCGGGACCACCCCGGCCCGGGCCCGCCCCGTCGCACTACCCTGCAGTTGTGGAGCGCCGACGACTGGGGAGGACCGGGCACCGCTCATCGGTGGCCATTCTGGGGGGAGCCGCCTTTTGGGACTCCGATCCCGACCGCGCCGCGGACGCCTTCAGCTCGGCGATGGCCGCCGGTGTCAACCACCTCGACGTGGCTCCGCAGTACGGCCGGGCCCAGGAGCTGCTGGGCCCGCTCATCCCCGCCGTGCGCGACCGGCTGTTCGTCGCCTGTAAGACGCTCCGCCACAGCCGCGACGGGGTGCGGGCCCAGCTGGAGGAGTCGTTGCGACTGCTGCGCTGCGACCATTTCGACCTCTACCAGCTCCACGCGGTGACCGACCTGGCCGAGTTGGACGCGAGGTCGAGTGCGGTGGAGGCCATCCTGGCCGCCCGCGAGGAGGGGCTGTGCCGATGGGTGGGGATCACCGGCCACGAACTGACCGCCCCGACGGCCCACCTCGAGGCGCTCCGGCGCTACGACCTCGACACGGTGATGTTCCCGGTGAACCCGCAGCTGTGGACCGACACCGGCTATCGACGCGACGCCGAGGCCCTGCTGGACCAAGCCGGCGAGCGCGACGTCGGGGTGATGGCCATCAAGGCCGCCGCCGCCCGGCCCTGGGCCGGCCGGCAGCACACGTCGTCCACCTGGTACGAGCCCTACACCTCGAGTGACGAAGTGGCCCGGGGCGTCCGGTTCGCGCTCTCCACCCCCGGGGTCCATGCCTTCTGCACCCCCGGCGACGTCGAGGTACTGCGGGTCGCCCTCGATGCGTCCGAGCGGTTCGCTCCGATGGACGCCGCCGAGCACGGGGAGGCGGTCGATTCGGCAGCCCGGGAGCCGAGCATCTTCCCCATGCCCGCCGGCTGACCGGAATGGAGTTGCCTCCCGGCTCGATCCACCCGGTCACCGCACCCCTCGACGGAACGGTGGTCTCGGTCCCTGTCGCCCACGGCGATGTGGTGGAACAGGGGACGCCGATCGCCATCATCGAGTCCATGAAGATGGAGCACGTGGTGTCCTCTCCGGCCGCCGGGTCCGTGGTGTCGCTGTCCGTCGAGCCGGGAACCCTGGTGGCCGGCGGCGATCAGCTGGCCGTCCTGGAGGTGTCCGACAGTCAGGCAACCGACGGACCGCCGCCGGTGCGCGCCGACCCCGGCCTGGTCCGGGCCGACCTGGCCGAGGTGTTGCAGCGCCAGTCCGGAGCGCTCGACGCCGCCCGCCCGGATGCCGTGGAGCGTCGTCACCGGCAGGGCAGGCGGACCGCCCGGGAGAACATCGAGGACCTCTGCGACCCGGGCAGCTTCACCGAGTACGGGTCGTTGGCCATCGCCGCCCAGCGGGGACGGAGGTCGCTGGAGGAGCTGATCGAGCGGACCCCGGCCGACGGGCTGGTGGCCGGCATCGGGCGGGTGAACGGACGCCACTTCGACGATCGGCAGGCGTCATGCGCAGTGCTGTCCTACGACTACACCGTCCTGGCCGGGACCCAGGGTCAGCAGAACCATCGGAAGAAGGATCGCCTCTTCGAGCTCATCGAGCGCCTGCGGCTGCCGGTCGTGCTGTTCGCCGAGGGCGGGGGAGGCCGTCCGGGGGACACCGATTATGCCGTCATCACCGGTCTCGACACGATGGCCTTCACCCTCTTCGCCGGGCTGAGCGGCCTGGTGCCCATGGTGGGCATCGCCTCCGGCCGTTGCTTCGCCGGCAACGCCGCCCTGCTCGGTTGCTGTGACGTGGTCATCGCCGCCGAGGGCGCCTCGATCGGGATGGGAGGGCCGGCGATGATCGCGGGCGGCGGCCTCGGCGACCATCGGCCCGACGACGTCGGCCCGCTCGACGTCCAAGTGCCGAACGGCGTCGTGGACCTGGTGGCGGACGACGATACCCATGCCGTCCGCCTGGCCCGGGACTACCTCTCCTACTTCCAGGGCTCCACCGGGCCGTGGGCCTGTGCCGACCAGCGGTTGCTGCGCGCCAGCATTCCCGAGGACCGGCTGCGGGTCTATGACGTCCGGGGCCTGATCACCACGCTGGCCGACACCGGCTCGGTCCTGGAGCTCCGCGCCGGTTTCGCCGCCGGCATGGTCACCGCTCTGATCCGGGTGGAGGGCACGGCCGTCGGCGTGGTCGCCAATGATCCCGGCCACCTGGGAGGGGCCATCGACAGCCACGGCGCCGACAAGGCGGCCCGCTTCCTCCAACTCTGTGACGCCCACGACATCCCGATCCTCTTCCTGTGCGACACTCCCGGCTTCATGGTCGGGCCGGAGGCGGAGAAGACGGCCCAGGTCCCGCCATTTCAGCCGCCTGTTCGTGATCGGCGCCAGCCTCACCGTGCCGTTCTTCACCATCGTGCTGCGCAAGGGGTACGGGCTGGGGGCCCAGGCCATGGCCGGGGGCAGCTTCCGCGCTCCGATCTTCACCGTGGCCTGGCCCAGCGGTGAGCTGGGCGGGATGGGCCTCGAGGGTGCGGTGACGCTCGGCTTCCGCCGGGAGCTCGAGGCGGTCGAGGATCCCCTGGAACGGGAGGCCCTCTTCCAGCAGATGGTGGAGCGGGCCTACCGGCACGGGAAGGCCGTCAATGTGGCCTCCGCCTTCGAGATCGACGACGTCATCGACCCGGCTGACTCGAGGAGGCGGATCGTGGAGGCCCTCCGCTCGGCGCCGCCACCACCCGTTCGCACCGGAAAGAAGCGCAGCTGCATCGACACCTGGTGAGACCGCCGGGTCGTCCGTCACCCGGCGCGCCGGTCAGGTGTCGAGTGCTTCCCGGCGCAAGGCGGCGATGTGGTCCAGCCGGTCGCGGCCCGGCCCTCCCGAGGTCGGGGGCTCTGCGGGCCGCGGGCCCCCGACCAGTGCGCCCAGGGTGGCCGCCGTCGAGGATCGGAGCGCATCGAGGTCGTATCCGCCTTCGAGGAATAGCACCAGCCGCCCGGGCGCCGGGGCGTACCCGGCGACCACCCCGGCCAGGTCGGCGAAGTCCCCGGCGGTCAGGGCCAGGTCGGCCAGGGGGTCGGCCCGGTGGGCGTCGAACCCCGCCGACACCAGTACCCACGATGGCTGGAACCGCCCGACGGCGGGCGTCACCAGTTGCTCGAAGGCCTCCCGCATGACGTCCCCGGTGGCGCCGGGGGGCAGCGGCACGTTGATATTGGTGTCCCTCGCGCCTGGACCACCGATCTCCGTGGCCCGACCGGTTCCGGGGTAGCAGGGCCACTGATGGGTGGAGACGTAGAGGACGCCGGGCTCGTCCCAGAAGAGGGCCTGGGTGCCGTTGCCGTGGTGGACGTCCCAGTCGACGATCAGGACCCGCTCCCCGGCGCCGGCCAGGGAGGCGGCCGCCACCGCCACGTTGTTGACGAGACAGAAGCCCATGGGCCGATCGGAGAGGGCGTGGTGCCCGGGGGGCCGGGCCGCCACGAAGGCCACACCCGAGCCGCGGGCGCGGAGCTCCTCGACGGCCACCAGGCCCGCGCCCGCCGCCAGCCGGGCCGCCTCCCACGAGTCCGGAGTGGCGTAGGTGTCGGCGTCGAGGCGCCCGCCGCCGCCCGCACTGAGGCGGCGGAGCCGTCCGAGATGGTCGGCCGAATGGACCAGGCCCAGCTGGGCGGTCTCCGCCGGCCGGGACGGGACCATCACCAGGTCGCCGTCGAGGTGGAGATCGCCGACCCCGGCCATGACCGCATCCAGGCGTTCCGGCCGTTCCGGATGGCCTCGCCGGGCATGGCCTTCGGCCCCGGACGGACCGACCACGATCAACACTTCGCCGGACCGGCCATGATCGGCGCGCCGGCGACGGTCACCGCGGCGGACGGGAGCTCACGGCGTCTCCTTCTGGACGCTGAGCCAGTCGCGGGCCTCGAGGTAGGGGGCGAAGGAGGCGACGATGGTGTCGATGTCCGCCGGGCTCTTGGGGCGTTGCAACTCGTACAGGTTGGGGAAGTCGAGCCATCCGGTCACGTGCTCCCACAGCCGCACGGCGTCATCGCCTGTCGGGGGATTGACCAGCACCGGACCGAAGAGGGCCTGGCCGTCGTCGAAGACCAGCGTCGGGACCCCGAAGCCGCCCTTCCTCACCACCGACTCGTGCTCGGCGAGGACCTCGTCCCCGGTGGTGGGGTCGTCGATGGCCGCCGCCACGATGGCCGGATCGAGCCCGAGCTCGCCGAGTAGCGTCTCGGCCACCTCGCGGCGGTGGGGCTTGCGCCCTTCCACGTGGAGCGCCTTGCCCGCCCCCTCGTACCACCGGTCGAGGAGGCCCATGTCCGTCCGGCGCAGGTACGCCCCGATGCGCATCATGGACCAGCCGTAGGTCCACTCCCGCTCCCAGGGGTGCTTCTTGCCCTCGGCCCGGTTGATCTCCTCCAGGCTGAAGAACCGCCACCTGACCTCCACCCCGGTCCGGTCACGGACGTCGCGCATCCACAGCGACGTCTGGTAGGCGTAGGGGCACATGATGTCGAAGTGGAAGTCGACGACCTCGGGGTGGTCCATGGTGATCGCCCCCGCTCAGAAGTGACCGAGGACCGGATGGGGCACGTAGGGCTCTTCGAGCCTCGCCATCTCCGCGTCGCTCAGCTCCAGCTGCTCGGCGGCCAGGGCGTCGACGAGATGGCCGGCCTTGGTGGCACCCACGATCGGGGCGGTGACCCCGGGGCGCCGGAGGATCCAGGCCAGGGCGACCTGGGCCGGGGGCACCCGCCGAACGCCAGCCACCTCGGCCACCCGCTCGACGACGTCGAAGTCGGTCGGCTGGCCGTACAGGTAGTCGGTGAAGGCGTCGGTGTCCGAGCGGGCGGTGTTGCGGGCACCGCCCCGGTCGCGGTTGCCGGCCAGGACGCCGCGGGCCAGCGGGCTCCACGGGATGATCCCCACCCCCTGGTCCAGGCAGAGGGGGATCATCTCCCGCTCCTCTTCGCGGTAGATGAGGTTGTAGTGGGGCTGCATGGAGGCGAACCGGGTCCAGTGATGGAGGTCGGCGACGTGCTGGGCCTTGGCGAACTGCCAGGCGAACATGCTGCTGGCCCCGATGTAGCGCGCCTTTCCGGCCCGGACCACGTCGTGGAGGGCCTCCATCGTCTCCTCGATCGGCGTCCGTTGGTCCCATCGGTGGATCTGGTAGAGGTCGACGTACTCCATGTCCAGCCGGGCCAGCGAGGCATCGATGGCCGACAGGATGTGCTTGCGTGAGAGGCCGCCACCGTTTTCGCCCGGGGTCATGGGCATGAACACCTTGGTGGCGACCACCACCTCGTCGCGGCTGAAGTATTTGGGCAGCAACCGTCCGGTGGCGACCTCGCTGGCCCCACTCGAGTAGGTGTCGGCAGTGTCGAAGAAGGTGATCCCGCCTTCTGCGGCCGCCTTGACGATGGGCTCGGCGGAGGCCTCGTCCAGGACCCAAGGTCGGTCGCTGTCGTTGCCGAAGCTCATCATGCCCAGGCACACCCGGGACACCCGGAGACCCGAGTTGCCGAGGTTGACGTACTCCATGACTGCCTCCAGCCGTATCGAAGGGTCGGGACCGCGCCACCGACCTTAGGCTGGCGACCCAGATGACGACACCGGCGACGGCACCGAACGGACCCCGGGCCGATCCGGCGGCCGGGGTGGGACACCTTTGGCGGGCCCTCCCCCGGCCAACTAGTTTCTCCACTCGTTGTGGGAAGGACAGATCCATGAGCGGCCGGTGGCATCGATGACCGACCCGATGGTCGAGGGGACCCCCTTCACCAGCCGGATCCGCACCCTGGCCGACGAGCAGCCCGACATGGTGGCCGTCACGCTGGTCGACCAGCACGGGGCGGCGACGGAGCTGACCTGGAAGTACCTCGACGAGCGCTCCAATCAGGTGGGCCGGGCCATGGCCGCCCGGGGGGTGGGCCTGGGCGACCGGGTCGGGCTGGAGCTGCCCAATTCGGTGCCGATGGTCGAAGCGGTGCTGGCGGCGTGGAAGATCGGTGCCGCCCCTGTGCCCGTGCGCTGGGACCTTCCGGAGTGGGAGCGCGAACGGGTGGCCAAGGTGCTCGACGCCGCCCTGATGGTCGGGCGCGACGGTACCCGACTGTTCGCCGAGGCCGACGCACTGCCGGCCGCATCGCTCCCGCCGGTCATCTCTCCCTGGGTCAGCGGGATATGCAGCAGCGGCTCGACGGGCACGCCCAAGGTCATCATGGATCACACCCCGGCGGTCCTGTTGCCCACCGCCCAGCCGTTTCCCGCCGCCTGGGGGGTCGAC
>Ga0209068_10000776_pt1 | contig 16527 bp, 15 predicted proteins | sample ColStrG_CSR_2012_FD_187200 | JGI IMG/M metagenome (GOLD analysis project Ga0209068, IMG submission 187200) | Freshwater sediment microbial communities in response to fracking from Pennsylvania, USA - Cold Stream Run_MetaG_CSR_2012 (SPAdes)... | ecosystem: Environmental > Aquatic > Freshwater >... | reverse complement strand
AGACCGCGACCTGTACTTGAAATACCTAAGTACGAATTTTGGCGTTGCCGGACCTGGCGCGAAGAAGAAAGCTGCCAAGAACTAGGCTTTCCAACGCAGGCCGTGCCCGAACGATCAGATCGCTACGCGTTGTCGACTTCGCCCGTTTGCGGCTTCTCCGGACGCAGCAATGGAAACAGAATCACATCTCGAATCGTGTGTGAGTCTGTCAGCAGCATCGTGAGCCGATCGATCCCCAACCCCAACCCGCCGGTCGGCGGCAGGCCATAGGACAAGGCTCGGATGTAGTCCTCATCCATCTGGTGAGCTTCGTCGTCGCCGCGCTCGCGTTCGGAAATTTGGTGCTCGAAACGGCGACGCTGTTCCTCGGGATCGTTCAGCTCGCTGAAGCCGTTGGCAATTTCCATTTTCCCGACAAAGATCTCAAAGCGCTCGACCCAATCCGGTTCGTCGGGCTTGTTCTTGGAGAGCGGAGACACTGCGGCGGGGAATTCGTAAATCACAGTTGGCTGCACGAGATGTTCCTCCGCGACGGCCTCAAACAGGTTCGCGATCGTTTTCCCTACAGGTTCGGCTGGGTTGTAAGCCATGTGCGAGTGCGCGCCGTTGAAGCGCTTCACCAATCCGCCCACGGTTTCGTGGGATGCGAAGTCGGCCATCTCCGGTTTTGCGCCGGCAGCTTCCGGCCAGAAGTGAATGATGGCTTCCCGCATCGTCATGCGCCGCCAGTTCGAGAGAGCGAAATCAATTTCCTGGTCACCGTCGGGCAGCGACCATTTGGCCTTTGTCGTTCCGTTCACGTCGATCGCGGCCTGTTCCACTAGTTCCATCGTGAGCTGCATCACTTCGCGGTAGTCGGCGTAGGCCTGGTAGAACTCCAGCATGGTGAACTCTGGATTCCAGCGCCAGCCGAGGCCTTCGTTGCGGAAGTTGCGGTTGATTTCGTATACGCGATCAAACCCGCCTACGGTCAGGCGTTTCAGATAGAGCTCCGGCGCGATGCGTAGGAAGAGATCGATGTCGAGCGTATTGTGATGCGTGACAAACGGCCTCGCCACCGCGCCGCCCGCAATGGCGTGCATCATCGGTGTTTCTACCTCAATGAATCCTCGCCCGTCGAGCGAGCGCCGCAGAGATTGCACCAGCTTGCTGCGCTTGACGAAGACCTCGCGAACTTCCGGATTCATCACAAGGTCGACATACCGCTGCCGGTAACGTAGTTCCACATCCGTCAGCCCGTGCCACTTTTCGGGGAGGGGAAGCAGGTCCTTGGCGAGGAACGTAATGCCATCGGCGTGAACGCTCAGTTCACCTGTGCGCGTGCGAAACAGGTATCCGCTGACTCCGATGTGATCGCCGATGTCGAGCAGTTTGTAGAGTTCAAACGCCTTGTCCCCAACGGCGTCCTTCTTGACGTATACCTGCAGCCGCTGGCCGCTTTGCTGCAATTGGACGAATCCGGCTTTCCCCATCTGGCGTATCGCGAGAATACGACCGGCCACGCGGACAACAACGCGGTTGGCGTCGAGTTCCTCTCCGGTCTTCGGCGAATATTCGCGGGCGATTTGCTCTGCGGTGTGGGTAAAGTCGTAGCGGCGAGGATAGGATTCCTGCCCAAGAGCTTCAATCTGCTTCAGTTTTTCGCGACGCAGATCGTATACGTTTTCTTCGAATGCCAAGGGGGTGAATTCTCCAGAGTAATGAGGAATTTTTCATTATAGACGGGAGTCGTGCGAGAAGGGCGACGGCAGTGATTTCCAGTGGCGCGTTGGGGACTGCTTTGCAGCGAGAGGGATTCTTTGCTGCGCTCAGAATGACAAAATGATTGACAGAAGGCAGCCGCGCTAGATAAACATCTCGTCGCGTGGCACGCCCACAGGATCCCGTCCGTTGCGGGCCTTCCCGCCAACCAGGAATCCAAGACCCACAGAAATTCCGTGCATGATCCCGGAGAGCTGACGCACGGGAGTCATCACTGTACCATGCACAGCTTCCGTCGCATCCTCAACGCGGTCCAGCGTCTTCGTAACGAGTTCATCCGTGCGAATGACTTGCAGCCGGGTACGGTCAAGGACATCGTGCACGGTGGCATCCAGCCGCGTCATGTGCCCACGTACGAGCGTCGTCGAATGGTTCACGTTGTCCAGGATGACATTCAGTTGAGGGCGCAGTTCGACCAGCATCGCATTCGCCTGCTCGAGGGCCGGAAGAGCCTTGCCCTTGAACTCGGCGGCCAGAGCTTCCATGCGGGAGCTGCTGGCTCGCATTGTGAAGTACATGGCCGCCAAAATGACCATTTGCAAGATCACTGCCGCCGACGTCACTGCGATGAAGAGCGTGGTTTTATCCATGAATAGACTCGCTGATCTAACTTGCCCCGCGCCTAATCCAACTGAATGCTCGACTGAGAACTACAGGTTCTCGACCGGCATTTCCGTAGTCTTTTCGCGGTAGGCCTGGCGACCCGCTTCGTAGGCCGCGCGGAAATTTTCCTTATGCTCGCTGACGGTGTCGCGTCCACGATCAATCCACTCGCCGGCGTTTTCGCGCACGCGGCGGGCGTGATGACGAGCCCGTTCTGTACCCTCTTCAGCGCGCGCACGCAAAGCTTCACGGGTTTCGGCGCCGGAGCGCGGCGCGTAGAGGACGCCGGCGGCCGCGCCAATGCCCAATCCCGCCAAGAACCAGATCAAACCGCTGCCACTATTGTCTGCCATATCTGTCTCCTGAAATCGCTTTCTAATCCGGATGTTAGCACCCAGATAGATGAATTACAAACGCCAAGGGTTGGCCGTTGAACGCCGATGTTCCTTGAATTTGGCTACGACCACGACGCTTTGCTGCCGAGGAACAAGTGCAGTTTATAATGCATGGTTCGACTGGAAGGAATACGAGAAGCATGGTATTTGACCCGCAAACATCTGGTATTGAATCCGTCCTCCACGAACTGCGCAAGTTCGAACCTTCGTCCGAATTCCGGGCGGCCGCGCACATTGGCAGCCAGGAAGAGTACGACCGCATTTACCGCGAGTCCGTCGATAATCCGGAGAAGTTCTGGGGCGGCATTGCGGAAGAACTCCACTGGTTCAGAAAGTGGGACAGCGTTCTCGAGTGGAAAGCGCCGTGGGCGAAGTGGTTCGTTGGAGGCCAGCTGAACCTCTCCTACAACTGCCTGGACCGCCACGTACAAGGACCGCGCAAGAACAAGGCCGCGTTGATCTGGGAAGGCGAGCCCGGTGAGGTTCGAACTGTCACCTATCAGCAACTCCATCGCGAAGTGCAGAAGTTTGCCAACGTCCTGAAGTCGCTGGGTATCGAGAAAGGTGATCGTGTCGCCATTTACATGGGCATGACGCCGGAGTTGGCCATCGCAATGCTTGCTTGTGCGCGTATCGGCGCGACTCATTCGGTTGTGTTCGGAGGATTTTCGGCGAACGCCCTTGTCGACCGAATCCATGATTCCCACGCGGTTGCCGTGATTACGCAAGACGGATCGTACCGGCGCGGCGCCGAAGTCAAGCTTTTTCCCGCCGTGGAAGAAGCTCTCCAGTCCTGTCCCTCGGTCAAGAACACGGTCGTTTATCAGAGGACCGGTTCTCCCATCAACATGAAGCCCGGCCGCGATCATTGGTGGCATGAAGCCATGGAGAAGGCTTCGGACGTTTGCCCCGCTGAACCTCTGGATTCGGAACACCCGCTGTATATCCTCTACACCTCGGGCACGACCGGCAAGCCCAAGGGAGTCGTTCACACCACGGGCGGATATTCCGTCGCGACCTACATCACCACGAAATGGGTATTTGATCTCAAAGAAGAAGACACCTACTGGTGTACGGCCGATATCGGCTGGGTGACTGGGCATAGCTACATCGTTTATGGGCCGCTGCAATGCGGTGCCACCAGCGTGATGTACGAAGGCGGCCCAGTGTTCCCGGAACCCGACCGCTTTTGGCGCATGATCGACAGGCATCAGGTCACCGTTTTCTACACAGCTCCCACCGCGATTCGCACGTTCATCAAGTACGGCGACGAGTGGCCCCGTAAGCACAAACTCACAAGTCTTCGCTTGTTGGGGTCGGTGGGCGAGCCCATCAACCCCGAAGCGTGGATGTGGTATCGCGAGGTCATCGGTCAGAACCGCTGCCCCATCGTCGATACCTGGTGGCAGACGGAAACCGGGCACATCATGATCGCGCCTCTCCCCGGAGCTTTTGCCACGAAGCCGGGCTCAGCAACAAGACCATTTCCAGGAATTGTTCCAGAAATCGTAACTCTGGATGGCAAGCCGGTTCCAGCAGGCGAAGGCGGCTATCTGATTATCCGCAAGCCGTGGCCTGGCATGTTGCGCACAATCCACGGCGACCCCGACCGCTACGTCGAGCAGTACTGGTCGCAGATTCCCGGCGCATATTTTACTGGTGACGGCGCCCACAAGGACGCCGACGGCTATTTCTGGATCATGGGACGCATCGATGATGTCCTCAACGTTTCCGGGCACCGCCTGAGCACAATGGAAGTGGAATCAGCCCTCGTCTCGCACGAGTCGGTCGCGGAAGCAGCCGTGGTTGGCAAACTCGATAGCATCAAGGGGCAAGCCATATGCGCCTTCGTTACTCTCAACACGGAACATAAGCCCAGTGCGGAATTGAAGGATGAGTTGAAGAGGTGGGTGACGAAAGAGATAGGAGCTATGGCCCGTCCGGACGATATTCGTTTTGCCGCAATCCTTCCGAAAACAAGAAGCGGCAAAATCATGCGCCGCCTGCTCCGCGAGTTGGCTTCAGGCAGGGAAGTGAAGGGCGATACGACAACGTTGGAAGATATTAGCGTGCTGGCGAAACTGCGGGAAGAGGACGAGGTGTAGGACTCTGGGGCCGTGCGTTTTGCGGCGACCCCTGATGCAACGCGCTACTTAAGAATCAGCGGCTTAGGACTTGCTCTGTGCGGTATTGACTCCACTCTGGCTCAATAAAATAGAAATTGCCTGAAAAAAGTTCTCCGATGCGGGAACTTTTCTCCCATCCGCGACATTACAGCTGTATGAAACACTCGACGAATCCCGTCCGTCAGGCACGCTCGGGACACCATGACTAGCGACGAAGCCTTGATGTTGGAGTTCCAGCGCGGTTCGCGCCCCGCACTGGAGGAGCTCTTTGCCCGCTACCGTCAGCCGTTGTATGGCTTCTTTCGACGACGGCTGGACAGCAAAGAGCGTGCTGAAGATCTGACGCAGGAAACCTTTTTAGCGGTCATGCGGGCGGCTGAGCGATATGAGCCACGGGCTCTCGTCCGAACTTACCTTTATGGAATCGCGATGAAGCTTCTTTCAGCCGAGAGGAGGAAGCTGTTTCGTGATGCTCAGACGGACTCTTTTCCTGAACCCACGACTCATGCAAATGCCGACGCAGTGCTCTCGGTACGCGAAGCGCTCGAAAAGCTAGATCCTTCCGAACGCGAAATTCTAATGCTGCGGGAATATGAGCAACTCCGTTACACGGAAATTGCAGAACTGCTCCGGATCCCGGTGAATACGGTACGAACCAAGTTGTTTCGATCGCGATTGGCATTCAAAGACCACTTGATGGTCGGTAGTCCAACCGCCAGCGCGAGCACGAGCGAGGTGCGGAAATGAATACGAATACTCATCCTGTCGACCAAGAAGAAGTGATGGCTCACCTGGATGGCGAGCTTTCGGCCGAGCGCGCGGCTGCCGTTGCGGGGCATTTGGAGCATTGCGAGGAATGCCAGAGACTTGCGGCGGACTTGGGGAGTGTCTCTCAAAAAATGCTGACTTGGAATGTCGAGTCGCCTGAAGTGACCTTACCCTCGGGACGCGACGCGATGGCCAATAAGATAAAACCCTTCGACTGGCGAGTGTGGTTCAGAACGCGTCCGCTCGCTCCGCTGGCGGTAGGTTTTGCCATGTGCCTGGCAATCGTGGTAACCGGCATTCGGAGCATCGGTACTAATGCAAATCAGGTGTTCGATCAACGAGGCGAAAAACTTTCCGCTGCAACGCAGCAAACACAACAGTTCGACAAGCTGGACCAGTTTGCGAAGCTACAGAAACCGCCAGCAGTGGTATTTAAGACCGCGCCTTCGGGGATAGTCAGAGGTTCAGATGCAGGGGGAGGCGCGCGACCCGATCTTAGCAGCTACTACTATGCTGCGGACAAGTCCGAACCCATGGTGATCCGAACGGCCGCCCTCACCGTGACTGTTCAAGAACTCGATAAAGCACGCACTAGCCTTGACGAAATTCTCAAGCGGCACCGAGGTCATGTTGGCGACTTGCAGGCTGCTTCTCCCCCTGGCGATGGGCGCACGCTCAAGGCAACGCTACGGATTCCTGCGGACCAACTCGACGCCACGCTCGTCGAACTGAAAAAACTCGGTCGAGTTGACTCCGAATCGCAAAACGGCCAGGAAGTGACTGCGGAATACGTAGACTTGCAGGCGCGACTGGCAAACTCTCGGAACACCGAACAGCGCCTGACGGATGTTCTCAAGCAGCGCACCGGCAAACTGTCGGATGTTTTGGAAGTCGAGACAGAGATCGCTCGTGTGCGAGGCGAAATCGAAAGTATGGAAGCCCAGCGCAAAAGCATGGCGAACCAGGTTGCCTTCGCGACACTCACCGCGACGCTGACAGAAGATTACAAGCCTAAGCTACAAGCTGTGCCCCCGTCCGCGCTGATGCAGTTCCGGAATGCGACTGTCGACGGATACAAGAGCATGACGGACGGCGTCGTGGGACTTGCCGTCTTTCTTCTCTCCTACGGTCCCAGCCTGATACTATGGGGCGGCCTTCTTTTCTTTCCAGTTCGTGGCATTTTAAGGAGATTCGTCCGGAACGAGGCCCGCTAGGGCTGGCGGCTCGGTTTAGAATTCCTGCTTTAGCGCATTTGCCGCCGATAGGTTACACAAGTAACTTGGTCCTCTGGCCCCGGGAATCCAATAATGGAACTTCACGCGTGGTTTGCCCGGGCCAGGGGCCTCTTAATCTTGAGATTCGGTCCCAGCAGCCCGTGGCGGAGGCGGTATGTCTACGGGAGTTCGCAGAGGATCGCAGTCCGCGCACGAGAATACTCGTGGAGCCTCGTCTGCGCTCAACGAGGCCGTTCTTGCTTTGATCCGTGCCCGTACGCCACTCGCCCAGATTTTGCATGCCCTGTGTTCTGAAATCGAGGAGCAGCATCCCGCCCTTCTTTGTTCCATTCTTTTGCTGGACGTTGATGGTGTAACGTTACGGAACGCAGCATCTCCCAGCCTTCCACCTGCCTACACGGCGCTTGTAGACGGTATCAAAATCGGATCCACCGTCGGATCCTGCGGTACGGCCGCCTACCGCAAGGAGCAAGTGATCGTTGCCGACATCGCTGTCGACCCGCTGTGGGCGGACTACAGTCACCTTGCCCTTTCCCATGGCCTGCACGCGTGCTGGTCGACCCCTATCTCTTCACAGGACGGTACGGTGCTTGGCACCTTCGCGATCTATTACCGGGAACCTTGTGTGCCCGACACTCAGGACCTTGAAGTTATTGCCCATGCCACCCATCTTGCGGGCATCGCCATCGAGCATGAACGGACCAACCGTCAACTTCGCGACGCTGAATACCGCTATCGCACCTTGGTCGAGCGCCTCCCTGCGATTACGTATATTGCGGAATTAGGCGCCGACGGCCCATGGCATTATGTCAGCCCCCAAATTGAGTCCATCCTTGGCTACTCTCCCCAAGAATGGCTGGCAGATCCTCTGAGTTGGATCAACCATGTTCATGCCGAGGACCGGCCGATCGCGATGGCAGCGGAACAGCGTTTTCAGGAGACTCACCACCTATTTCGCGCTGAATACCGCATGATCGGCCGCGACGGCCGCATTCTTTGGTTTCGCGATGAGGCCGTAATGCTGAATGAGACGAAGGAGCATCGACTGCTGATGCAGGGCGTCTTGTACGACATCACAGAGCATCGGCGTTTGGAGGAGCAACTCCGGCATTCGCAGAAGATGGAGGCCGTTGGTCAACTCGCGGGAGGTGTGGCTCACGACTTCAACAATCTCCTCATGCTGATCCAGGCGCACAACGAACATCTGTGCGGTCATCTAGTTGCGGGCGATCCGGCGCACAAAGATGCGCTCGAAATCGAGCGCGCGGTTACCCGTGCGGCTTCGCTCACGCGCCAACTATTGGCCTTTGGTCGCAAACAGAGACTTCACGCGACGGTGTTGGACCTGAATAAGGTGCTGACCGATGTCGTCAAGATGTTGGATCGCCTGATTCCCAACAACATTGAGTTGAAAACCCTTCGCGGCGCTCCGCTCGGTCTGGTCAAGGCGGATGCCGGCCAAATCGAACAGATTGTTCTAAATCTTGCCGTCAATGCACGAGATGCCATGCCGCAAGGCGGAAGCCTCATCCTCGAGACCAGGAACGTCGAGGCCGACGAAGCCTATGTCCGGGTCCGCGAAACCGTTCCCCTGGGAAAATACGTGACGCTCACGGTAACCGATACGGGTACTGGAATGGACCGAGCAACACAAGAACGGATCTTCGAGCCTTTCTTTACCACCAAAGAACCCGGGAAGGGTACAGGACTCGGACTTGCGACCGTTTACGGCGTGCTCCAGCAGATGGGTGGCGCAATTTGGGTTAGCAGCGAGCCGGCGAAAGGAACAAGCTTCGAAATCTATCTTCCCGAGGTTGAAGACGTCATCGCCACCGAGGTTCCGGTTCCCGAGCTCGCCGCGCCAACCTTGGCGAATGCTCCGAAGGGGACCGAGACTATTCTCCTGGTGGAGGATCAAGATGGAATCCGCGATATGGTCCTGGAATTTCTCGAACGTCAGGGATACACCGTTTTGCAGGCTATGAATGGCCATGAAGCTGTCACTCTCGCCGCCGCACATGAGCTCCCGATTGATTTGCTGATCACCGACATTGTCATGCCCAAGATCGGCGGCAGGGAATTGGCCCGGATGCTTTCCGAGTCGCGCCCCCACATGAAGGTCTTATTCATGTCGGGATTTCCGGAGCACGTGACACTCAGTGGCGAGTTGGTGGATGAAAATGCCGCAGTCTTGCAAAAGCCATTCTTGCTCGATACTTTGGCGCGCAAGGTTCGCGCTGTGATCGACAATTCCGTCGGTGCGGAAAAAAGTGAGTAGCCTTCCGAGGCTTACACCCCTTTTCATTCTGTTTCGACGCCGCGACGCGCTCTTCCTTCCTCTTTGAGCATCGATGCCCTCGGTGGTGAAGCTACTTTTTCGGCCTCGACGCTGGGGGCACTAGCCCAGCAACACGGTAGTAAACGACCAACTGCCCGTAATGCTCTCCTGCGTGCTCCATGGTTCCAAGCCAGGTATAGGAAACGTGCTGCATGGTGCCATCGTAAGGGTTCTTGCTTTGGCGGGTCAGTCCGGCATCGCCTTGCTCCTGGATGAGTGCGGCGCCGTCCGCTACTGCTTGCTTCAGTAGCTTCGCAATGTCTGCCTTCGTCTTGTAGTCCGCGCGCGAGAAGTCCTTGTCTGGAGTGATCGCCGGTCCCACTTGCGAGCCCTTAATGGCACTGAGCTCGCGGCAATAGTCGCTGGCCACATGCAGCAGATTGTCGGCAAACGTCCGTTGCGCAGGCGTGGTTTTGAAATCGTATTTGTCTTCCGGGAAGTCTTCCGCCATCTCGACCAGTCGGCCGCCAATGTCGTTCCATGCGGTCAGTATCTCCGCCGACTGCGACGGGGCGGGCTTGGGTGAGTCTTTGGCGGCTGTCTGTGCCCCACTGAACGCCGAGAGAGTAACAATGACTGCGATGATCGAAAACAACCGAAGGTTCTTCAACATATTTCCTCCTCAAGGCTTCGACGCGGAATTATAGACGAGGCGAGCGCTTTGCTAAAATAAGGCGGAAATGGCGTTCCCCATCAAAGTGTGCGTTGTTTGTGGCGAGGAGTTTGAACTGAAGCCGGATAAGCCCGGTTTTGCCAATCGCTGCCCCGAGTGTAGCGAACCTGAGTCGACCGATTCTGCAGGCAGGCCTGCCGATGTTCTCAAGGGCGATAGCGAAGCGAATGCGGCTCGGAGGCAGGCGATGAGGGATCTGCTTTACCGGAAGGATAGCTGAGAGGGTCGGCAACGCCCGCGAGGTCGCCAGTTACCTGCGCTAAATCCCCATCCCCACCATCGTAGGAGTCGTTGTAGGCGCTGGCGATCCAGTTTTGGCTTCAACGGTAATCGCGAATCCTTTAGCACGCGTTCCCGGCGGAATCGGCGGATTCACCACCACGCCGCTGCCCCTATTATCAGGACGGAACACTCCGGCCGGTACAGGCTTGCCTTCCACTGGAAGAATCCATAATTCGTACGCGCGGTCTTCCGGCAACGCCGGCATGTTGCTGGCGATGAACAGTAGCTTCCCGCTGGATTCGACATACAGCGCCTTACCTTGCGGCTGTGGCTTCTGCGTTGCTGCCACAAGCGTTACCTGCTGCGATCCCGGCCCTGTGAGAGCGTTGAATTCGGCACGCACGCGCTGAAGTTCGGCGCTATCTTCGTTGGCCTTCGCTCGGACGCTGGCAATCTCTTGCTGCAATGCGTCATTCTTGCGCTGGGTGTTGTTGACCCAAGCTGCGCCAACAATGATGGCGGCCACCGCAGAGGCCCAACCGATCCGCCCGAACCACCCACCAAACCATCCAGACGAGCTGCGCGAATCGTCGGAAGAAGCCGGTACGATACTTGAACTGGCCCCCGCCTCTTTATCCTCAGCGACTGCCTTCATCAGCCGTTCGCGCGACCGTTGTGGAGGATGCGGTCCCGCCGCCGACAGCGCCAGCAGCGCCATATCGCCGCGCAAGTCTTCCAGCTCCCGACGGCACGAGGAGCACGATTCCAGATGTTGCTCCAGATTTGTGCGCTCCGCTCCCTGGAGTGCATCCAGTGCGTAGAGCGCTAGGTCCTCAGCGAATTGTTCGTGGACGCTCATGTTCGTACCGCCGAACCCGGGTTGACAGCTTTTCTTAGCGCCGAGAGTCCCGCGCGGATCCTCGTCTTAATCGTGCCCAGCGCCTCGCCCGTTTTGCTCGCAATTTCGGTATGGGTCAGACCTTCAAAAAATGCCAGCTCCAGCGCTGAACGCTGAGCCTGGGGCATAGCGGCCAAAGCTCCGCGAACTAGAGACAGCGCCCGTCCGCGATCCGCCGCATCCGCAAAGTTCGGTTCTACTGAAAGAACCACATCCTCGATATCGGTTTCCGGGCGCCGTTTTCGCAGCGCATCAATCGAGCGGTTTCGTGCAATCACCGAAAGCCACGCCCCCATACTTCCCCGCGCCGAATCGAACGCCGAAGGGGATTTCCATAACTGCATAAAGATTTCTTGCAGCACGTCTTCCGCCTGTCCCGTATCTCCCAGAACCCGCAGTGCGACCGCATACACCAACGACGAATAGCGATCGTAAAGACTTGCCATCGCGCGCTCGTCTCGTGCGCGCACTCCGGCAACCAGGCTCAAATCGCTGGCCTCGCCTCCCGGCGCGTCGCGCGCTGTCGAATTCTGGATCGGTGCGTCGGCCACTCCGTTACAAACTCTTCCTGCAAGAAGTACGCTCTTGCGGCCATTATGGATTTCGCAATTTGCGACGCAAACTCCTCAGCATCAAGAGATTACGCCGAAACTCAGGATACTTCGGTACCGCTCCATCAAGTTACCTGCGGCGGGGCGACGAGCGCAAATCCAGTCCAAACACGCTTAGGGTTGTGGACGAATCGCCAGCTGCCGCTCCGCCGGACTCATTTGTCTCCAAATGGCCTCCAACTGGGCGGAAAGCTGTGTGTTGTCGGGATTGGCGTGTAAAGCTAAGGCATACCAGCGATAAGCTGTCGGCAGGTCGCGCGGCACGCACTGCCCGCTGTAGTAAACCAGGCCCAAACTTGTTCGAGCTCTTACGTCTCCCCGATCGGCAGCCTTGCGCAAGGCAGGCACCTTTTCGCAATCCGAGGACGCAGCCACGGACGCGGCGCTTTCTGGAGTCTGCTCGACTGCCGCCTCAGGCGCACTCTGACTGGGAGAAGGCTTCCGGTTGCTCACCGCCGCCGCCTTCGAAACGGCAGGCGCCTTCGAAACAGCCGGTGCTTTCGGGGGGCGCACTCTCGCCACTTGCTTCGGCGGAGGAGGTTCTGCTTTCTTTGCAGGCACAGCATCGTCGGGTTTCGGCGCTGGAGCTCTCGCTTCCGGCGCCGACTGCGCGGCAGTATCGCTGGAAGCTGCTTCCGGCACGGCGGGTTCAGTCAGCGGAGCTGGCTTTTCCGGTTTGGGACGCACACTTGCCGCTGGAGTGCTCGATTTCTCGGTTGTTGGTTCGGATACCGACGCTGTTTCATCCGTTGTCGCCTGAGCAGGTGGCCTGCCTCCACTTCGCATTGCGAAGAAGCCGACCACGGCGGCCAGAACAAGCCCACCCACAACAAAGGGCATCCGGTTCGCCTTCGGCGGGGTGTGATCCTCCTCGAGAAGATAGCTTAGATCCCGGTTCATTTCCTCGCGGGACACCCGAGGCTGGCTGCTGGTTCTTTGGGCGGTTGACGGTGGTGGGGTTGATACTCTCTCACTGGGAGGTGCCACAGCCGGATGCGGCGCAAGTGGAGGGGCTTCGGGACGACTCTCCGGCGTTCCGGCCCGGAGACTCTCGAAGGGTATCGGAGCGATAGGCCGCGCCGGAACCTCCGCCTGAGGCCTGGGACCACCACCGATCCCCCGCAGGGGAGCAGACGCAGGTTGAGCTGGATTCAAGGGTGCGGGGGGCTTCACCGTTCTCTTTGGATCGGGGAGCGCTTTGCCGCACATTCCACAGAAACGGTGGGCCGCAGTATTCAAGTGGCCGCAGAAAACACAGGGAATGAGCGATTGCGTCGTGTCCTGATCCATGAGAAGTAGAAGTCAAATCCCGGCCTGCAATTCATGAGGCCAAGGTAAGACTCTACCGATTCTATCAGTCCCAGTGGACAGAACCGATCATCCCTGAGGTACGGGATTCGGAAGTACCGGATGCGCCGCTAGTTCTTGGCTAGATATGCGCCAACCAGAGCTGCACAGGCCTCTACGAACTCCAGATCTTCTTTTGTGAACGAGCCGAGAAAATAACTCTCGATGTCGAGTTCGCCAGCCAACTGATTTCTGGCAAAAATGGGCACCACCATCTCGCATTTCACCATGGAGGAACCCGCCAGATAGCGCGGGTCCTTGCTGACATCTTCGACCAAGACGGTCTTCCCAGTTGTGGCAGCCGCTCCACAGAGTCCTGTATCCAGAGGAATGCGCGGGTTGGGCGTGAAGCTCCCGGTATAGGCGCCAACCACCAGCATTCCCGGATCGGCGGCATCCACAAGGTAGAACCCAACCCAGTTGTAACGGGTCATCTTCTCGTGCAAGCGCTCACAAATGTGCTTCATTAGAGCTTCAGCGCTTGGCGTGGTCTTGGCATTCTGCTTGAACTCCCGCAACAACTCGTCATGCAATGGCGTCACGCGTCAAACCCCTTTATCTTGTTCTACTTGCCCGCCCCGAAGGCCATGGCTACATCGGCCTTGTCCGCCTCTTCCACTTTGAACATTGACTTCGGAGTCAGATGCATGTTCGCTGCAACAAAGGTATCGGGAATCTGTTGAATGCGAATGTTGAACGTGTTGACGGAATCGTTGTAGTACTCGCGCCGGTCGGCCAACTGGCTTTCCAATTCCGTAATGCGCTTCTGCAATTGAGTGAAGTTGGCGTTGGCCTTGAGGTCTGGATAGTTTTCCGCAACCGCGAACAACCCGCGCAACGCGGAGGTCGTATTCTGGTCGGCTTGCACCTTCTGATCGACCGTGACCGCCTGCTGATACATCGACCGCGCTTGCGTTACTTTCTGTAGCGTGTCGCCTTCGAAATTCATGTAGCCCTTGCAAACATCAAGCAGCTTGCTCAATTCGTCGTGCCGCTGTTTCAACATGACGTCGATGTTGGCCCAAGCCTTGTCGATGTCATTCTTTAGGGTGATCAGTCCGTTATAAATCATGCTCACATACCAGGCCGCGCCCGCCGCCGCGAACAATAAACCCAACCCAATGATGATCGCCATCGCAGATTCTCCTTAAACTCAATCTTCCAGACGTGCTTTTTACAGAACTCCGATCTAAAGCCATCGAAACTAAAGCCATCGAAACCAGGCAGCCAGGAGCCATACGCTCAATAGCGTCAGTGCCGGGCCGCCCCAAATCATCAGCGTGGACTTCCATCCCAGAGCGCTCAGCACCTCGCGCTGGTTCTTCCAGGAAATGAAAAATGCGGGATTGTGCTCGCCTTTCATCAGGACCGTTGGCGGCTTCAAATCAAATTCCTCTGCAGGAAGTGTTGCTGACCCCGCGCTGGGCACCGTGCTAGACGTTGTCACTGCAGGCCGCGTGCCTGGGAACGGAATGCCGGCGGCCGCCCACGCATCCGGGTTTGAGATACCCGCTTTCACCAAAGCCGCTGCCACCGTTTCCGGTGCTGCTGCGGTTGCCGCCATGGCCGTTGCTCGCACGGCAGCCGCGGTGGCGGGCGGACCGAAAATCGCGCCGATGTTTCTTGCTCCAAATCCTGTCGAAGTTGTCGAGACCCTCACCGTGATCGGCGTTTTTGCCGCGTCCCCAAGGACACGGGTAGCTGCTTCTCCAAGCAGGCCTGTGCTCGGCAAGTGATAGACCTTCGTATGGCTGTCCGTGTTGTTGATTGGTGCGGCTTTCAACTCTCCGCCCGTGTTGACTGCCAGAGTCCCTAGGACAAAAAGCGAGTTCTTTGGCTTGATGCAGAACTCTTCGACCTTAACCCTGTGGTCTGTGTCTATGCCATGCCTCGAAAGAAACGAGTACACATTCCCCGGTATGTCTGTGAACGGGGTGAGCACAGAATTGCTGTATTCATTTCGGAAATCGCAGTGCAGGTCCATCTCCGCGCCGTCCGGGTTCACGAGAACGCGTCCCGTGTTGTCATCCAGATAGAACGGCACATGGAGGTTTTCTTCTGCTGCCAGTTGCCAGCTGCTCTCATTGCCGGACTTCTTCCACTGCCAGACTGCCGTCCGGTAGTAGTAGCAGGTCAGGCCGGTAATGGGTGCTGTCAGGGTATAGGGACCGCAGGCGAGGCCATTGACTTCAACCAGGCCCATAGCCGCACTGCGAACCTTGGAAGAAGGGGTATTGAGAATCAATCGCCGCTGTTGCAAAGCTCGGAACCCGCGCAGGAATAGAGACACGCCGATGAACGCGCCAATCGCCCCAAAAATGAAAATCTGGAGCCCTCCGCCGTGCGAAACCCGTATGAGTGCAAAGAGAAACACGACAGTCCCGTCCGCACCCCGTCGCTCACGCAGACGGGTGGTGTCGGAGCGAGACTAACCCAAGCTTCGGTACGGAAGCAGCAGAAAACAGAGGTTTTAGCTTACGGGAGTAACGCCGACTTTAGGTCAAAAGCCAGCAGAGCAAGCTCCGCTGCCAAACAAGACTATCTCGTATCAATATTGAAACCGAGAATCGCCTGCACATCAATCGGCTTTTCGCCGCGCAACACAGGCCGGAATCTCCAATTGGCTAGCGCAGGCAGAATCTTAGCGGCGAGAGTCGACGACTTCCCATCCAGCACTGCTGCATTTTTCACATTTCCGGTATGGTCGATAACACAGGAAATCACCACGCGCGTGTGATCCGCACTGGGAGGCAGGGTCTTGCGCAGAGGCTCGGGAGCATTGAGCTCCTCGGTGTAGCCTTGCGCCTCGGTGGTCGGATCGGCAAACTGCAGAACCGCCATGCCGAGCGTCGTATCGAGATAGATGGTATAAACGCGATCGCCCTTAAGAGCGCCATAGAAATTGAAAGCGCCTCCCGAACGGGACGTCGCGACCACGGTGATGCCTGGCCCGGGGTGGCCCGAAACCGAGCTTCTCCCAGCAACTGCCGAATTGTCGGCAGAAGTGCCAAAGCTGGGCAAAGTCACAATACTCCCGCCCTGGACAGAAATGCCGGCCGTGTTCGGAACCCCCGCGCGGCTGCCCGTACCCGCCCCGCCGGGCCCAGGAACGGGAGAAGTGCCAACTTTGGCCGTTGTGCTGGCGCCGGGTCCTGTGCCGGACTTTGCACTGCCTGCACCGCCGCCGTCATGGGCTGCGCCGGATCCTGCACCGGTAGTGTTGCCGGAGCCGCCACCCGTTCCGCCAATCCCTGGAGTAACGCCTCCGGTGGGCGACATTGCCAGCGCACCGCGAGACCCTGCGTCCGGAGCGCCAACCGTCGTGCCCGGCTTGCTGGAAATAATGGCGGCGGCGTTTGGGCTATTGCCTCCGGAACTGCCAGGAGGAGCCGTGGGTGCGCCCGCTTCCAAGGGAAGTCCTGCCCCTGCACGAGCTCGGCCCAGTCCTCGTCCCGCGGTCTGGGTGTTCGACAAGCTCGGCGGAGGTGGCACCGCGCTCGCGTTGGCCATGCTCGGCACCGTGCGGCCGGTAACCGTGCCTGCGTTGGCT
>Ga0209068_10000775_pt1 | contig 16528 bp, 18 predicted proteins | sample ColStrG_CSR_2012_FD_187200 | JGI IMG/M metagenome (GOLD analysis project Ga0209068, IMG submission 187200) | Freshwater sediment microbial communities in response to fracking from Pennsylvania, USA - Cold Stream Run_MetaG_CSR_2012 (SPAdes)... | ecosystem: Environmental > Aquatic > Freshwater >... | reverse complement strand
GATGCAGGCGGCGAGAAGGACCGGTTCGCGCAGCCCGATCCGGCGGAAGGTCAGCACTGTCGCAACGATGAGGATCGCCTCCCAGATGAGGGCGGCCGTCGTGAACGGGAACAGCGCCAGCGGGCGGAAGGCGATCGCGAGCAGCGGCGGATAGAAGTAGTAGTCGTTGTAGTTCGGGTCCGCCGACTGCTCGTACAGGGGCAGCCCCGCGTTGAGCCGGGCGCCCGCGTCGTAGTAGGCGTGGACGTCAGCGAGCGGGTCTGTGGAGAGGTGGAGGATGAGCACCTCGATCCCGAGCAGGAGCCCGAACCCGGCGAAAACGATGACCGCAACCCGGAGGCCGCGCCGGAGCCAGGTCCTGGCAGTGATGGAGGCATCGCTGGCGGCCGAGCTCACCGGCCTAGTATCGCGGCTGCCCCGATGCTGATTCCTCTCGACCGCCGTCCGTCGGATTAGCCCTTTCGTACTGGTCGGACGGGAAGGGAGCCGGTGCTACGCTGCACCGGCCGTGCGCATCCCCTTGCTCCTATACGGGCTCGCCGTCGCCGTCCGGTTGGTGCTCATCGCGCACTTTCCCTATCCGGCCTATCCGGATTCCGCGTACTACGCCGACGTCGCGTCGAGCCTCCATGCCGGGCAGGGTTTCAACGTCGACTTCATCTGGATCTTCGCCGAGGTCGGTGGCAAGCTGCCGCTGGACCCTGTCCTGCCCATCCCATCGAACGCGCACTGGATGCCCCTGGCGTCCATCGTGCAGCTCCCGTTCCTGTCGACCTTCGGCGATGTCGCGTGGGCTGCAGCGTTGCCGTTCGCGCTCATCGGCGCCATCGCGTCCCCGCTCGCCTGGGGATTCGCACGTGACGCTGGCGCGACCCGGACGGTCGCGGTCGGCGCCGGGATCCTGACCGCGGTGCCGTTGCTGTCGACCGTCTACCTGGTCCAGCCGGACAACTTCTCGCTGTTCCAGCCTCTCGTCCTCGGCTCGTTGTGGCTCGCGGCTCGGGCGTTGCGTGGGTCCGGCCGTGCCTTCGTCGGCGCGGGCCCACTGGCCGGGTTCGCGACCCTGGCCCGAACCGATGGCGTGTTGGTGCTGGCGACGCTCGGGATCCTGTTCGCCTGGGACCGCTGGCGTGCCTGGCATTCCGCCGGCGGCAGGGTTCCGTCGATCTCGGCCCGCGCGGCGATCGGCTGCGTCGCCGTCTTCGCCCTCGTCATGGCGCCGTGGTGGGCGCGGCAGCTCGCGGTCTTCGGATCGCTCTCGCCGTCCACGGCCTCGGGCAAGGTCCTGTTCATCCGCTCGATCGACGAGTGGGACAGCATTACGACCCCGGCCACCCTGGACCACCTGCTGGGGATGGGGCTCGGGCCGCTCATCGCGACGCGGATCGGAGGGCTGATCGCTGCTCTCATGATCTACATCACGTTGGTCGGCGGGATCCTCCTGGCGCCGCTGATGGTCGCCGGCGGGTGGGCCCGACGCCGTTCCGGTGACTTCCGGCCGTTCTTCATCTACGCGGCGATCCTGTTCGCCTTCTCCGCCCTGATCTCGGCGGTGCACGTCCCGGGCGGCACATTCATCCATTCGGCCATCGCCCTGGCCCCGTTCAGCTACATCCTGGCCCTCGAGGGCGTCGCGCTGACCGTCGGCTGGGTCGCCGCCCGCCGACCCGGTTGGGATGCGCCGAGTGCGACCCGGTTCTTCAGCGCTGCGGTCGTCGGATTCGCCGTGCTCTGTGCGGTCGCCGGGTCGCTGGTCGTCCACGCGGCGTGGGAAGGCAGGCGCGAACGAGGGTTGGCGGTCGCCTCGACCCTCGATACGGCCGGCGCGGCACCGACCGACCGGGTGATGTCGCTCGATGCGGCGTCGACGAGATACTGGACGGGTCACGGTGGCGTCGTCCTCGTCAACGACCCGCTCGATACGATCCGGGATGTCGCGCGCGCGTACGACATCCGCTGGCTCGTCCTCGACAAGAACGACTCCGTCCCGGCGGCGCTGCCGGTGATGGCCGGGGATCGGCCGTCCTGGATCGGGCCACCGCTCGACACCGGCATCGACGGTCTTGCCGTCTACCCGGTGGACGCGGCCCGATGACACGGCGCGAGGCGGTCCTGTCCGCCGTTCCGATCTTCGCCCTGGCGCTGGTCGTCCGAGCCTGGTTTGCGTGGCAGGTCCCGTTCCCGGAGCTCCAGGATGCCGCGTACTACTTCGGCGTCGCGCGCAACGTGGTCGAGGGCCGGGGTCTCGTATCCGACGCGATCTGGAGCTATCAGACGCCGCCGCTCGTCTTCCCGCGACCCGCGTTCGAAGTCTGGTTGCCGCTGCCGTCGTTGCTGGCTGCGATCCCGATGGCACTGTTCGGTGCGACCTTCGCCGCCTCCCAGTGGTCGGCGGTCATCATCGGCGCGATCGTACCGGTGCTCGCGTGGCGCCTGGCCGCGGACGTCGCCGTCGAACGCGGCCTGTCCACGTCACGAAGCCGCACGCTGGCCATCGGCACGGGGCTCGTGACCGCCATCTACCTCCCGCTGCTCATCCACTCGGCCCTGCCCGATTCCACGATGCTGTTCACGGTCCTGGCGTTGACGGCGTGCCTGCTGATGAGCCGGATCGCCGGCCAGACCGGACCCGTCGCCGCGACCGACCGGCGGGTGATCGCGCTGGGCGTTGCCATCGGCCTCGCGGCGCTGACCCGCAACGAGGCGATCTGGCTCGGGCTGATCTGGCTGCTGATCGCCTGGCGGGCAGGGCAGCTCCGGCTGGTCGTCGCCGTCGGAGCGATCGCGCTGCTCGTCTTCTTGCCGTGGATGATCCGCGACTGGCTTGTCTTCGGGAGTCCCCTGCCGGGCCAGGCGGTCGCCAACGCGTTCAGCGTGACCGGACTCGACATCTTCGCCTGGAACGACCCGCCGACCCTGGCGCGCTACCTCGCTGTCGGGCCGGCCCGCCTGCTAGAGATGCGGGTCGAGGGGTTGTCGCACAACCTGGTGACCGTCCTTCTCCTGCCGGGTCTCCCTCTGTCCGTCATCGGTCTGGTCGCGCTTCCCTGGCAGGCGCGTGGAGCGGCCGTCCGCCCGGTCGTCCTGCTGGCGGTGATCACGTTCCTCGCCACGAGCCTGATCTTCCCGGTCGCGACGACCTGGGGGACGTTCCTGCACGCCGCGGGTCCCGTCCAGGTGCTCATCGTGGTGTCCGCGTTGCTCGCGCTCGACGCCGGGATCGCCCGTCTCGGGCGTCGGCTGGGCTGGACGAACCCGGTCGCCTGGCTGGGACCGGCTCTCGGGATCTTCGGCTCGGCGCTGTTCTCCATCGTCCTCCTCGGCGGCTTCGCGGGCGGGGCGCGCGACACCGCCGCCCGGTTCGCGGAACTCGAACGTCGCATGGCCGCGATCGGCCATCCGCTCGACGCGACGGCCGGGCCGGTCCTCACCAACTACCCGATCTGGCTCGCCGAGACGAGCCGGATCCCGGCGCTCGCCCTGCCCGACGAGTCGCCCTCGGACGTGCTCGGCCTCGCCCACAATCCGGCATTCCCCGGCACGCACCTGGTCATCCTCGTCGGCGGCGAACACGGTCGATGGCCGGCGATCCTCGATACGGGCGCGCCGGGAGCCGCCTGCTTCCGCGAGCTGGATCTCGGCCCCGGGCCTGCCGGGTCCACGGATCCGCTCGGCGATACCCGGGCGTTTGAGATCGTCTGCCGATGAGGAGCGACCCCTATACTCAGGGCTCCATGGAGCCAGCACGCGCCGGGACCGATGCACGGGACAGCCGCTTCGACGGACTCCACGCGGAGGCGAAGGCGGCGGTCGGCTACAGCGCGAACACGCTCAAGGGCGTGCGCGAGCGCTTCCGCGAGGCCTACTCGGAGGCGCTCGGCGAGTGGCAGGAGATGCGCGACGCGCTCGATATCGAGGACCGCAGTCCGCTCGACGGCTCCCGGGTACAGACCGGCACGGCCCCGGTGGATCGAGCCGCCGACGCCGCCGAGGCCGGTGCCGATGACGCCCGCCGACGCGCGCTGCGTGGGGACGTCGAATCGCTCACCGCTGACATCGGGCAGCGCCAGGCCGAGCTCGCCAGGCTGGAACTCGCCGAGCGGACGCTCGAGCGCACCTGGCTCTTCCTCGAACGCGGCGACGCGACGCTGCTGACCGAAGTCGGCGGACCGACGACAGCGGGCGACTTCCAGATGCGCATAGTCGAGGCGCAGGAGGCCGAGCGGTCCCGCCTCGCCCAGGAGATCCACGACGGGCCGGCGCAGGCGCTCAGCAACACGATCTTCCAGGTCGAGTACATCGAACGCGTCATCGAGTCGGACCCGCTCCTCGCCCGGACGGAGCTCCGCTTCCTGCGCGAGCTGCTCCGTCGAGAACTCGGCGACGTCCGTGCGTTCATCAGCCAGCTGCGACCGCCACTCCTGGACCAGCTCGGCCTCGACGGCGCCATCAACGACACTGTCGAACACATGCGGACCCTCACCGCGATAGAGATCACGACCGAGCTGGCGGCACCCACGACCGTCCTCAGCGACGGCCAGCGCACGGTCGCCCTGCGCGTCGCCCAGGAAGCACTGCAGAATGTCCGCAAGCACGCGGCCGCGACGCATGTCGCGGTCGTGACCCGGTTCGCTGACGGCGACTGGGTCCTCGAGGTCCGCGATGATGGACGAGGATTCGACATCGGCGCGGTCGCGGCCCGGGGTCGCCGGAACTTCGGACTCCAGTTCATGCGAGAGCGAGCCGAGCTGATCGGCGCTCGATTCGACGTACGATCGCGACCGGACGGCGGGACCGTCGTCCGTCTGGCGATACCGACCGGGGCCCCCATGGGAGGAGAGGAGAGCACATGAGTGCCATGGACTACAGCGGGCCCGACCGCCGACGGGGCGGACCGGACCGCCGCGCACTCGACGAGGTCACGAGGATCCTCGTCGTCGACGATCACGCCCTGTTCCGGATGGGCATCGCCAACATCCTCGGTCACGAGTCGGACTTCGAGATCGTCGCCGAGGCCGAGGATTCGCGGAGCGCCATCGACCGCGCCCTCGAGACGTCGCCGGACATCATCCTGATGGACCTGTCGCTGCCGGCCCCGGGCGGGATCGAGACGACCCAGCGGATCAAACGCGAGCTGCCGTCCTGCGGGATCATCGTGCTCGCCCAGACCGAGGACGAGGACGCGCTGTTCGACGCCATCAAGGCGGGCGCCGCGGCCTTCATCCTCAAGGATGTCGGCCCGGACGACCTGGTCACCATCATCCGACGCGTCGTCGGCGGCGAGTACCTCATCAACGACAAGGTGTTCTCGAAGCCGGCGGTGGCCTCGCGGGTCCTCAAGGAATTCCGTGAGCTCGCGGTCTACGGCCAGGACGCCGCGCCGATCTTCGCGCCGCTGTCGCCACGAGAGGTGGAGATCCTCGACAACATCGCGCAGGGGATGACCAACAAGCAGGTCGCCTACGCCTTGTCGATCAGCGAGCAGACCGTCAAGAACCACATGAGCTCCATCCTCCGCAAGCTGTCCGTGAACGACCGGACCCAGGCCGTGGTCTACGCCATGCGCCAGGGCTGGATCCGGATGCCCGAGGACTGATCCTCGAACTCCGCTCCACCTGCCACCGACCCACGCGACCGACGGGACGATGACTGACGCTGCGCTCCCCGCCACGAAGCCCCAGAGCCTGCCCGAGCTGTCGGCGCATATGGCCAACGAGGTGCTGCAACTCGACATCGAACTCGCCGAGGTCGACCTGCTCATCGCTCAGGCCAGGACGGAAGCCGGCCGGCACGAGTCGCGGCGGGTCGCCGCGGCAGAGAAGCTGGTGACCGCGACGTCGGCCGCGACGTCGGCCGGGACGACCCTTGAACCGACCGTCGCCGCGGATCTCAACGCCCAGCTGGTCCTGCTCACCCAGCGAGCGGCCCTGATGGAATCCCAGGTCGACGTCCTGGAGGGAAAGCGCCGGGCGCTCGCTCGGTTCCGCGAAGCCGTGGCCGTCTACAACGTCACGCTCGGGGCGTACGGCGACGTGCCCCCGCCGCCCAGACCGACGAAGACGTCCTCGGCCAAGCCGGCCGATCCGTCCGGGGTCCCGCCGGCGGTATCCCGGCTGCTCCTCGGTGCCCAGGAGGACCTCCGGCGCGAGATCGCCCGAGCCATGCATGACGGGCCGGCCCAGAGCCTGACCAACATCGTCCTCCAGGCTCAGATCGTCGAACGCCTCGTGGAGAAGGACCCGAGCAAGGCAGGCATCGAGGTGCGGCAGCTGGTGGCGATGGTCCAGCAGACTCTCGAGGCGACGAAGTCGTTCATCTTCGACGTGCGACCGATGGTCCTCGACGACCTCGGGCTCGTCCCGACCCTCCGCCGCGCCTCTCGTGAACGCGGCCGCCGGGCGGGTGTCGCGGTCGACTTCGATTCGCTCGGGCCGGAGCGGCGCCTGCCGATGGACCTCGAGAGCGGCCTCTTCAGGATCCTCGACGAGGCGCTGGCGGCCTACCTGTCGGCACGCGCCGAGCGGGTCTCGATCCGGCTCGATTGGTCGGAGGAGGTCGAGGCGCGCGTGTCGGCCTCGCGGGCCGCTGCGGAACTCCGGCCGGACCTGACACCGGACGCTGAAGATGCCGATGGCGACCTGCCGCCGGCACTCGCCGCGATGATGGAGGACCGGCGCGCCGACGCCCGCGACGCCATCGAAGCTGCCCAGCGCGACGCGATCGTGGCGCTGCCGCCGTCCACCTGGCGCGAGATCCAGGGTCGCGCCTCGACGCTCGGGATCGCCGCCGAGCTGTCGCCCGATGGGGCGGAGCTTCGCCTGGTGACCGACCTCCCGCCGCTGGCCGAACCGGCCGCCGAGCCCGGGCCGGGAGCCGGCCTGGCGTGACCTGGCCAGGCGTGACCCGGCCCGTCGGTCAGGGCCTCGTCGAATACGGCCTGATCCTGGTTCTGACCGTGCTGTTCACGGCCATCATCCTGGTGGTCTTCGGCGGGACGCTGTCCGACATCCTCGCCGCGATCGGCAACGCCATCGACGCCGCGACGGGCGGTTGACCGCATCGGTCCGGGGGCACCCCGTACCATCAGCCCAGTGGTGATAGTCGCGTGGCGCCATATAGTGAAACGGCCCTCGGTTTTGGAGGGACGGCATCATTAGAAGGGGAGCCACACATGGCGCTCATCACCACGGTTCTCGCCTCGCTTCGGGGCGACGACGAAGGCCAGGGCCTCGCCGAGTACGCCCTGATCCTCGCGCTCATCGCGATCGTCGCGATCATCGCACTCATCTTCCTGGGCACCCAGGTCAGCGGGATCCTGAACACCGTCGGCAAGTCCGTCTGAGCCACGCTCGCTCGGAGATCCGGACCGCCGGGACCCACGCGGGTGCCGGCGGTCCTTGGTTTCCCGGCGCACCCTCGGCTCCGCCGAGGAGACTCGAGGGAAGGAGGCACGGAAACCCAGATGACTCAGCTTCTCGCACTCCTCCCATCCATTCGCACCGACGACCGTGGCCAGGGTCTCGCTGAATATGCGCTGATCCTCACTCTCATCGCCATGGTCTGCGTCATCGGACTCATCTTCATGGGGACACAGGTCAGCACGATGCTCCACACCGTGGGCCTCTCGGTCTAGAGGCGATCGCCAGGACCCGGACCGCCGACAGCCTCAGGGTGGCCAGCGGTCCTTCGTTTTCCGGACGCACCGCCATTCCCTGTCGCGCCTTGACTGGTCCGGCAGACACCCCTACTTTCGTTGTTCGACGCTCCGTCGGGGGATCATCGGGGGAGGAGATACCAGTCCAACATGACGCAGCTTCTCGCACTCATCTCGTCCATCCGCAACGACGACGAAGGCCAGGGCCTCGCTGAGTACGCCCTGATCCTCGCGCTCATCGCGATCGTCGCGATCATCGCTCTGATCTTCCTGGGCACCCAGGTCAGCGGCATCCTTGACACGGTCGGAAAGTCCGTCTAGGTCAACGATCCCGACAGGAAAAGAACGGACCGCCGGAGCCCTCCGGGGCGCCGGCGGTTCGCGGTTTCCGGACGCAACACCAGCTCGATTCGAGCCTTGACACGTCCGACGGGCGGCACTACGGTTCGGCGTCTGCGGCTATTGCCGCGAATCTCTGAGGAAAGGAGGTACGAACCCCAATGACACAGCTTCTTGCAATCATCTCGTCTTTTCGCAACGACGACGAAGGCCAGGGCCTCGCTGAGTACGCCCTGATCCTCGCGCTCATCGCGATCGTCGCGATCATCGCGCTGATCTTCCTGGGCACCCAGGTCAGCGGCATCCTCAACACCGTCGGCAAGTCCGTCTAGCCGGCCGTTCGCTCGGAAATCCGGACCGCCGGGACCCATGCGGGTGCCGGCGGTCCTTTCGTTTCCGGTCGCACCCTCGGCCGGCACCGAGGAGACTCGAGGAAAGGAGGCACGGAAACCCAGATGACTCAGCTTCTCGCACTCATCCCTGCGATCCGCACCGACGACCATGGCCAGGGTCTCGCCGAGTACGCCCTGATCCTCACTCTGATCGCCATGGTCTGCGTCATCGCACTCATCTTCATGGGGACGCAGGTCAGCACGATGCTCCACACCGTGGGCCTCTCGGTCTAGCACCGATCGCCGCAAAGACCAGGGCCGCCGTTGCCAACGCAACGGCGGCTCTTGCTGTGTCCCGGTGCGCGGTCGACGCCGGGCAAGACCTTACAGTCTTCCTTGCAGCATGCAGGATTTCCTGCCGTTTCCTCCTAATGGTCCTAGTCCTTTGGTATAGTCGCGCGGCTTTGGGGCGGTGCTAGAGTGGTGCCACCTGTCACACCTCATCTCTGTCGGGGAGAACCAACTTGAAGCGCTCGAATCGACTCGTCCTGCTCGTCGGGGTCTTCCTGGCGATCGTGGCCTTCGTAGGGATCCTGGTCCTCGTCCGGAACCCGAGTAACGACAATGGCGGCCCGGCGAAGGCGCCTACCACCGGTCCGGTCGTCGTCGCCACGGTCGACATCCCGTTGTCGACCCGGATCCAGGCCAATCAGGTCTCGACCATCACGGTCGACCTGACTGCCATCAGCCCGGGCGCTTTCATCGATCCATCACAAGTGATCGGCCAGATCGTCCGCCAGCCGGCGGCCAAGGGAGCCCAGATCACCGCAACGACCATCGGCGCATCCAGCAGTGGCGTGATCAACAGTGTCGACTGCCCACCGACCATGCGCTGCGTGGCCGTCCAGGTCGACCAGGTCAGCGGTGTCGGCACCGTCATCAAGACGGGCGACTATGTCGACATGGTCGTTGGCCTGACCTCGGACAAGTTCCCGGTCATCACGGTCAACCCTGTCGACAAGGCGATCACCGTCGTCACCGGCCTCAACAGCACGAGCGTCAAGCTCCTGCTGCAGGGCATGCAGGTCATGGGGACCCTGCTCCCGCCGCCGACGTCATCCACCTCGACCGAGACGACCCCGACTCCGTCCGGGTCGGCGCCTCCGAACGGGGGCACGACCGCCCTGAACGGACAGCAGGAGATCGTCATCCTGGCGGTCAGCGCCCAGCAGGCGGAAGTCCTCAAGTTCGCGCAGATGGACGGCAGCGTCACGCTCGCCCTTCGGTCTGTCGGCGACTTCATCGACCCGGTCACCGGGCAGCCACTCCCGCCCGTCTCGGCGAAGACCACCGGTGTCACCCTCAAGGTCCTCGTGGACTCGTATGGTGTCCTCCCGCCGGAGGTCGTCCAGACGGTCACTCCGGGCAAGTAGTCGATCGCCCGGCCGGATCGCGGCCGGCCAGCAGCCTCCGCGGACGACGGGCGCATCGGACATCTGGTCCGGCGCCCGTCGCGCTCCCACCACCCCGACCCATCGCAGCGCACGATCATCAAGGACCTACCAGAGCGAGATGGCCGACCAGATCCGTGTCCTCGTCGTCGACGACATCCCAGAGACCCGCGACCACCTGACGAAGCTGCTCGGCTTCGAAAGCGACATCGACGTGGTCGGCTCGGCTGCGTCCGGTCGGGAAGCCCTCGAGATGGCGGTCCGGCTCAATCCGGATGTCATCCTGATGGACATCAACATGCCGGACATGGACGGCATCGCGGCGACCGAGCAGCTGTCGTCGATCGCTCCGGCCGCGGCCGTGGTGATGATGTCGGTGCAGGGCGAGGCGGACTACCTTCGCCGCTCGATGCTCGCCGGCGCACGCGAATTCCTGGTCAAGCCCTTCAGCAGCGACGAGCTGACCGCATCGATCCGACAGGTCAGCGCCCGTGAGCGCGACAAGCAGAGTCGGTTGGCCGCCGTGCCGGTCGCCCTCGGCGCAGCCCCCGTCAACGGCGCTCGACCGGGCGGATCGGGCGAACCTGGCGTCGTCGTCGCGGTCTTCAGCCCGAAAGGCGGCGTCGGGCGGACGACCGTCGCGGTCAACCTCGCGATCGCCGCTGCGACAGAGTTGGGCAAGAAGGTCGTCATCATGGACGGCTCGTTCCAGTTCGGCGATGTCGGGGTCCTGCTCAATCTGAACCCAAAGAGCAAGTCGATCGCCGACCTGATCCCGGAGATCGAGGCCGGGTCGCTCGACTCACTCGATACGTTCCTCATCAATCACACCGCGGGGATCCGTGTCCTGCTCGCTCCGCCGTCCCCAGAGACGGCCGAGATGATCACGGCAGGGGGCGTCAAGACGGTCCTCGACCGATTGCGCGCCGATCACGACCTCGTCGTCGTCGATTGCACGTCGTACTTCAATGACACGACGCTGGCGATCCTCGATGCGGCCGACATCATCCTGACGATGCTCAGTCTCGAAATAACGAGTATCAAGAACATGCGCCTCTTCCTGGAGGTCGCCGAGCAACTCGGATATGAAAGCGGCAAGGTCCGTCTGATCCTCAACCGCGCCGACTCGGCGCTCGGCATCCGCGTCGCGGACGTCGAGCATTCGATCGGTCGAAAAGTGGATGAGACGATCGTGAGTGATGGGCGGAGTGTGGTGTATGCCCTCAATCGGGGCGTACCCTTCTTCCTCTCGAACCGGGAGGCGCAGGTCTCCCAGGACATCCTGCGGCTGGCCAGATCGGTCGTCGGGGAGCAGTCCTCGACCGCCGACGACGACAGTCGGAAGGCGACCCAGAAGAAATCGTTGTTCGCATGGCGATGAACACAGTCACAGTCAGCCCCTCGGGGCGAGAAGGGGTGTAGGCGATGTCCCTCCTGAAGCGAATCGAGAGCGCTCGACCGGGTACCGCGGGGGCACCGGGGTCCGCCCCGGTGGCCCCGGGTGGCGACGCGTCACCGGGCGGCCCCCCGCCCAACATGCCGACGACCGGCCGACTGAGCAGCCAGGCTCCCGTCCGCGAATCGTTCCGGGACGTCAAGTTCCGCATCCAGAACCGGGTCATCCAGGACCTGGACCCGAAGCTCGACCTGTCCAACCAGGTGGAGGTCCGGCGCCAGATCGAGGAGATCTTCGGCAAGGTCATCGACGAGGAAGGTCTCGCCCTGACCCGCGCCGAGCGCGTCCGGATGCTCGAGCAGATCACCGATGAGATCATCGGCCTCGGTCCGCTCGAGCCTCTCCTGCGCGACGAGTCGATCACGGAAGTCATGGTCAACGGGCCGCGCCAGGTCTACATCGAGCGATCGGGCAAGCTGGAACTGACCAACGTGGTGTTCCAGAACGACGACCACGTCATGCGCATCATCGATCGGATCATCGCCCCGATCGGCCGGCGCGTCGACGAGTCGAGCCCGATGGTCGATGCCCGCCTGACCGACGGCTCCCGCGTCAACGCCATCATCCCGCCGCTGTCGCTGGTCGGCCCGGTCATCACCATCCGGAAGTTCTCGGCCTCCCCGTTCACGGTCGATGACCTGATCCGGTTCGGGACCGCGACTGCCGACATGTTCGATTTCCTCCGCGCCTGCGTGGAGGCCCGCCTCAACATCTTCGTGTCCGGCGGCACCGGCTCGGGCAAGACCACGACCCTCAACGTCCTCTCCTCGTTCATCCCGAACGACGAGCGGATCGTGACGATCGAGGACGCGGCCGAGCTGCAGCTCCGCCAGGAGCACGTCGTCACCCTCGAGTCCCGCCCGCCGAACATCGAGGGCAAGGGCGCGATCCCGATCCGGGAGCTCGTCCGCAACGCCCTGCGGATGCGGCCGGACCGGATCATCGTCGGGGAGTGCCGGTCCGGCGAAGCGCTTGACATGCTCCAGGCCATGAACACCGGCCACGACGGCTCGATGTCCACCGGCCACGCCAATAGCCCACGCGACATGTTGTCGCGGCTCGAGACGATGGTCCTCATGGCCGGCGTCGACCTGCCCCTGCGGGCCATCCGCGAGCAGGTCGCTTCGGCGGTCGACCTCATCGTCCAGCAGAGCCGCCTCAAGGACGGCACGCGCAAGATCGTCAACATCACCGAGGTGCAGGGCATGGAAGGCGACGTCATCGTGATGCAGGACGTCTTCGTGTTCGAGCAGACCGGTGTCGTCGAAGGCAAGATCCAGGGCCGGCTCAAGCCGACCGGCATCCGGCCCAAGTTCGTCGAGAAGTTCGAGGTCATGGGGATCAACCTCCCGCCCGGACTCTTCGGGTTCACGTACTAGGGCGCGGGAAGGAGCACTGACCCGTGAATACCATGGCGCTCGCGATCGCCGGTGTCGCCGCCCTGGCGATCATCCTGATCGCTATCGGCATCGCGACATCGGGTGGGTCGGGCATGTCCGATCGCCTCGAGCGCTACGCGTCCTCGTCCAAGTCCGATCCGGCCAAGACCGGCGGCACGGGACAAGGCGGCGTCGCCGAACTGATCTCGCAGAGCCAGGCGCTGGCGAGCCTCAACCGGGTCGTCGAGCGGCGCGACTTCGGGGCGAACCTCGCCCGTGACATCGCTCGGGCGGACCTCAAGCTGAAGCCATCGGAGTTCCTGTTGATCTGGGCCGGCGTGACCGTCGGCGTCCCGGTGGGGATGCTGTTGTTGTCGCCCCTGGTGCCGACCTTCGGCAATCCGCTGTTCCTGTTGATCGGCGGCTTCATCGGCTTCCTCATCCCTCGCTTCTGGCTCGGCCGACGCAAGAGCGGGCGTCTGAATTCGTTCAACAAGCAGTTGCCGGACACCATCACGCTCATCGCTAACGCGCTGCGGGCGGGCTCGTCGTTCCTGCAGGCCATCGAGCTCGTCGTGCGCGAGTCGCGGCCGCCGATCTCGACCGAATTCGGTCGCGTCATCCGTGAAGTCAACCTCGGCCTGCCATTCGACCAGGCGCTGGAGAACATGGTCCGCCGGGTTCGCTCGGATGACCTCGAGCTGATGGCCACCGCCATCTCCATCCAGCATCAGGTCGGCGGCAACCTCGCCGAGATCCTCGACTCGATCGCCTACACGATCCGCGAGCGGGTCCGCATCAAGGGCGAGATCAAGACGCTCACCGCGCAGCAGCGCATGTCGGGCTACGTGGTGGCTGGCCTGCCGATCGGCTTGGCCGGCATCCTGTTCATCATCGCCCCCAACTTCATGAAGCCGATGTTCGAGAACCCGCCCGCCGTCCTCGGCCTTCCGGCTGGGGTGGTCATCCTGATCTTCGGCGGGTTCATGATGTTCCTCGGGTTCCTGTTCATCCGCCGTATCGTCGACATCGAGGTCTAGTCGATGCCCATCCTTGCGATCGTCGTCGCCGGCCTTGCGGCCGCCGGCATCCTGCTCATCGTCTTCGGTCTCGCCGGCAGCTCGCCGGTCGACCCGGTCCAGGCCCGGTTGACCCAGCTCGGGTCGATGCAGGCCAAGAACCTCGAGGAGCTCGAGCTCCAGCAGCCGTTCCTCGAGCGGACGCTCCGTCCGCTGGTGGAGCGTCTGTCACGGACGTCGTCGCGTGTCGCCAGCACGTCGCTGCGCGAACAGACCGAGAAGCGTCTCGCCCTGGCCGGCAACCCGGGCGATCTGCGTGTCGCGGACTGGCTCGGGGTCAAGGCCGTCGGCGCGATCGTCGGTGCGATCCTGTTCTTCTTCCTGTTCGCCATCGTCGGCGTCCTCGGCTTCCCGTTCGTCGTCGGAGCGCTGATGTCGATCATCGGCGCGATCTTCGGCTACATCGCGCCGGAGTTCTGGCTCGGCCGCAAGGTCAAGGCGCGTCAGAAGGCGATCCTCCTGATGATCCCGGACGCGCTCGATCTGCTGACGATCTCCGTCCGGGCCGGTCTTGGCTTCGACGCTGCGCTGGCCAAGGTCGTCGAGAAGCTTGCCGGGCCGCTGTCGGACGAGTTCCGCCGGGCGCTCGCGGAGGTTCGCGTCGGCAAGGCGCGGCGCGATGCGCTGCGTGACATCGTTCCACGCACGGAAGTCGTTCCGCTGACCAACTTCATCGGCGCGATCATCCAGGCCGAGCAGTTGGGCGTGTCGATCTCCAAGGTCCTCCAGGTCCAATCCGAGCAGCTCCGTATCGAGCGCCGACAGCGCGCAGAGGAACAGGCGGCCAAGGCGCCGATCAAGATGCTCTTCCCGCTGGTCGGCTGCATCTTCCCGTCGCTGTTCATCGTCATCCTTGGTCCGGCCATCATCCTCATCGTCCAGAACCTCCACGTCTAGCGTCACCGGGCGGGATCGCATCGCCGTGGCCAAGCTGATGCGCGCCCACAATCTCAACCGGGCCACCGACCTCGGCGACCGCGTGGAGGTCGCCGACGGACTGTGGGATCGGTTCATGGGGTTGATGGGACGAAGGGGCCTGGAAGTCGGCGCAGGCCTGTGGCTCACCGGGTCCAACGGCATCCACATGATGTTCATGCGCTTCGCGATCGATGCCGTCTTCCTTGGGCGACCTGATCCAGAGCGGGACAGCGCCCGGCCGGTGATGTCGGTGCATCGCGGGCTTCGGACGTGGATCGGACTGGTGCCATTCGTCCGTGGCGCCAGCAGCGTCCTGGAGCTGCCCGTCGGAACCATCGAGCGGACCGGCACCGCCGTCGGCGACCTGATCGCCTTGGAGCCGGCGGCCGGGGACGTGCCCGCGTAAGTCCCGGTGCAGCGGACATGGTCATCATCTCGGGGTGGCCACGCTTCGACGCGCCGTTTCCGGCGCTCTCGACCTCGCCTTGCCGGCGTCCTGCTCGGGCTGCGGACGCGAGGGCAAGCCGCTGTGCCCGACGTGCCTGCCGGCGCTCGACGCACGCCTGGACCTGCCGGGTGGCACGCCCATCGGCCTCCCGGCGGATATCCCCTCGCCACTCCTCCAGCTCGAATGGTGCGCTCCGTATGCAGGCCCGGTCCGAGGCGCCCTGCACGACTTGAAATATGCAGGCGAGCGTCGACTTGCGGAACCCCTCGGGGCTGCCGTCGCCCGGCGCTGGAGTCGCACGGGGATCGGGGCGGACCTCGTCGTGCCGGTCCCCGTCCACGCCGACCGTGAGCGGCGGCGCGGATATGACCAGGCCGCGCTGATCGCCGAGGTCGCCGCCCGGGCGCTCGGCCTGCCATGCGTCCGGACGCTCGCTCGCCGCCGCGCGACCATCGCGCAGTTCGAACTCGGACGCGACGAGCGGGCATCGAATGTGGCGGGCGCCTTCGGGCTGGTCGGCGGGGAGGGTTCCGTGGAGGTTGCTGGACGGTGGATCCTCCTCGTTGACGACGTGGTCACCACCGGGGCGACATTGGCTGCCTGCGGCGATTCTCTCGTACGTGGAGGGGCTTCAGCCGTATCCGCGATCGCCGTTGCGCGGGAGCGCTGAGGCCGAGTCCAGCCGGGCCGCGGGTACATCGAACCTCGCGGCGTATACTCGGTTCGGACGATTCGCGACCCGAGCGCGAGCATCGCACCGCTCACCCAAGGCACGGGCCGACGCCCAAGGGGGAAGCGTGAGGACGATCGTCAAGGGCAAGAACGCCGAGATCCCCGACCGCGTCCGGGAGTACGCCGACCGCAAGCTCAAGCGAATCGAGCGGCTGCTGGACGAGCAGACCGATGCCACCGTCGAGCTCTGGAACGAGCAGCACCGGAGCTCGGCAGCCTCCCACCTCGCTGAGGTCAGCCTCGTCATCCAGGGACAGGTGCTGCGCAGCCGGGGCAGCGGCTCCAGCTACCAGGAAGCGCTCGACGACGTCGTTGACAAGGTAGAACGGCAGGCCGTCGATCACAAGGAAAAGCCCCGCCTGCGTGCTCGGCCCGAGGAAGAGAAGCAGATCCTGCGGCGGCTCGCCGACGGCAGCGAGGGACCACCGCGTGAGACCCGGATCGTCAAGTTCAAGCGATTCGCCATCGAGCCGATGTTCGAGGAGGACGCCGTCGCCGCGATGGAGGACCTCGGCCACGAGTTCTTCGTGTTCGTCAACGCCGAGACGGAGCGGGTCGCGATCCTGTACCGCCGGAACGATGGCGACTACGGCCTGATCGAGCCCGCCATCGGCGGCGAGTACACGAAGGGACGCGGTCGCGGCGCGAGTTCGCCGGAGGTGGCCGGCAGCCGGCACTGAGGATCGCCGCACGCGTGGTGCCAGATCGGTTGCCAGGGGTCGGACCCCGACCCGTCGTAC
>Ga0209068_10000774_pt1 | contig 16535 bp, 17 predicted proteins | sample ColStrG_CSR_2012_FD_187200 | JGI IMG/M metagenome (GOLD analysis project Ga0209068, IMG submission 187200) | Freshwater sediment microbial communities in response to fracking from Pennsylvania, USA - Cold Stream Run_MetaG_CSR_2012 (SPAdes)... | ecosystem: Environmental > Aquatic > Freshwater >... | reverse complement strand
GGAATCACCCGCGCGGTCGTGGCCGTCGTCGCCAAACTCAGTTCGAAGTTCCCCGCCAAGGGACACCGCCGTCATGACCGCCACCATACCCGTACACCAGTTCGACCGTCAAGAGCTATCAGCACATTTCATGAAGATTCACACCCAGTGGCAGCCCATAAACGGAGCGTGACCGGCAGAGGTCCCCGCCGCGGATCGTTCCTGCAACGCGCCCCCTCCAGGGGGGCTGAATGCAGGAACGACGTGGGTTGAGCGCTGCGGTTCAGCGCGGGGTGTACGCGCAGGGCATGCGCTTGATCCCGTGGATGAACGACGACTGCAGGTAGTCCGGCTCGCCGGTGATCTCGATGTCGGGCAGGTGGCGGAACAGTTCGCGGAAGATGACCGTGATCTCTCGGCGGGCCAGGTTGGCGCCGAGGCAGAAATGGGGACCACCGGCGCCGAAGCCCACGTGCTCGTTGGGGCTGCGCAGGATGTCGAAGCGGTAGGGGTCCACGAACATCTCGGCGTCACGGTTGGCCGAGTTGTACCAGAGCACCACCTTGTCCCCCGCGGCGATCTCCTGACCGCCAATGACACAATCGGTGGTGGCGGTGCGGCGGAAGTGGACGACCGGTGTCGACCACCGCACGATCTCCTCGACCGCGCCGGCGATACGCCCCTCGAAGTCCTCGGCCAGCAACGCCCGCTGCTCAGGATGGGTGGTGAGGGCGTACATGCCGTGGCCGATGGCGTTGCGGGTGGTCTCGTTTCCCGCCGCCACCAACAAGATAAAGAAGGAGCCGTACTCCTCGGCGCTGAGTCGGTGAACCACCCCGTCTTCACCCTCGACCTCGGCGTGCATGAGGGCACTAGTGAGGTCATCGGTCGGGTTAGCCAGGCGGTCACGACCGATCTCCTGAGCCATCTGCGAGAGCTCGACGGCGGCGTTCATCAGCGCCATGAAATCGGGGGTGTATTCGGCGTCGCCGGCCCCGAGGATGATGTTGGTCAGCTCGAACACCCGGTGGTATTGCGAGGGGGGGATGCCCATCATGTCGCAGATGATTTCGAGGGGCAGGGCGGCGGCAATCTCCGAAACGAAGTCGCACTCCCCCAACCCGGCGACCCGATCGATGATGGCGTCGGCCTTGGTCTGCACCTGGGCTTCGATGCGCGCCACCTGGCGCGGCGTGAACGACCGGTTGACGATGAGACGCAGCCGCGTGTGGCGAGGCGCATCCATCGAGATCATGGAGCCGAAGAACTCGGCGATCTCCATCGGCATGTCGGGGATGGTGGTGCCGGCGCCGGAGATGAACCGCTGCGGGTCGCGGCTGACCTCCATCACGTCGGCGTAGCGGCTCAGTGACCAGTAGCCGGGGCCTTGGGGGAAGCCGGGGATCTCGGGCTCGGCGCACCACAACACCGGGCGCTCGGCCCGCAAGGTGGCGAACAGCGCCTCGCGGTCGATGCCGGCAAACGCGTCGGCGTCGTCCCAGGCCAAGGCGTCGAGATCGATACCGAGCGGCTCTGGCGTTTCGTCGGCCGAATGTGGCGCTACTGGTGTGATGGTCACGGTTCCCCCCAGGTCGGTCGCAGCACGGTACGAGCCTGACGCATTAGGCCGCAATGTCAGTAGAGCGCGAACATGACGCCACACCGATCGCAACGACGCGGAGGTACGGCCCATGCCCACCATCGACGAGATGGATGTGCCCTTCCTGGACATCTTCGACCCCGAGGTCGTGGCCAATATCCAGGAACGGACCACCCAGCTGTTGGCCGACGGCCACTGGCTCGTGCGAACGCCGGTATGGCACTCCGTGATCGACCACGACGGGGTGCGCGCCCTGCAGAAGGAGCCCGGGCTGCACACCCTGGGCCCCGCGCTGCTGGACATGCAGGGCATCACCGAGGGAACCCTGCACGACCAGTCCAGCCGCCTCATCCTGTCGCTCGAAGGTGAACCCCACACGCGCCTGCGTGGACTTGTCTCCCGGGCGTTCACCCCCCGCGCCATCGAGCGCCTCCGCCCGGTGATGCGGACCTGGCTGGCCGACAAGCTCGACACCCTCGACCTCGACGAGCCCATCGAGTTCATGACCGAGGTGGCCGAGCAGTACCCGGTCGTCATGATCTGTGCCCTGGTGGGTGCCCCCGACGAGGACTGGCCCCAGTTCAGCGCCTGGGCTACCTCGATCCTGAAGCAGGCCAGTTTCACGGTGGCCGCCAACTTGGTCGAGATCGAGACGGCCATCGACGCCATGACCGTCTACATCGAGACGCTGGTGGCCGAGCGCCAGGCCGGCCCTGGCGACGATCTCATCTCTGCGCTCCTGGCCATCGAGGCCGAGGGCGACCGGGTCTCGCATCAGGAGGTGGTCGACCTGGTGACGGCACTCCTCGTGGCCGGCAGCGACACCACCCGCAACGAGTTGGGGTTGGCCATGTTGTTGTTCGCCCAACACCCCGACCAGTGGGCCATGGTGGTGAACGATCCCTCGCTGGTGCCCGCCGCGGTGGACGAGGTCCTGCGCTTCGAGCCGACGGTGGGAGCCACCCCGCGCATCGTGGCTGAGGAGTTCACGTTCCGCGACGTGACGTTCCCGGTGGGGACGGCCGTCGGATTGATCGGGGGCGCCGCCAACCGCGACCCCGCTCACGTGGTCGAGCCCAGCTGCTTCGACATCACTGCCGATCGGGGAACGTTCCAACATCTGGCCTTCGGCAGCGGACCGCACTACTGCCTCGGCGCCAGCCTCGCTCGAGCCGAGCTCACCGAGGGCTTGTCGCTGCTGGCTGAGCGGTGGGCGACGGTCGAACTGGCGGGCGAGCCGGCGATGCGTGACTTCACCAGCCTCTACGGGCCGATCACGCTTCCACTGCGCGTCGGGCTCCGCGCCTAGAGCGGATGCGAATGCGGCGCACGTCGAGGCGGTCCCCCGTGGTCTCGTCCACCAAGACGGGCCGCACCTCGGCGCCGCTGTCGCGGTCGGCCAACATGAGCGGGGGCTCGTCGCCGTCGGCCCACAACCAGTCCTCGCCCCATCGCCACATGGCGGCCAGGACGTCCCAGAAGGCCAGACCCTTGGCCGTGAGGCGGTACTCGTAGCGCGGCGGACGCTCCTCGTAGCGGCGCTTCTCCATCAGTCCTTCGGCCACCAGGCGGTCGAGGCGGGTGGTGAGCACGGCCCGGGGGATGCCCAGCGATTGCTGGAACTGCTCGAAGCGGCGGCACCCGGCGAAGGCGTCGCGCAGCACCAACGGCGTCCACCAGTCTCCGATGAGATCGGTGGTGCGAGCGATGGGGCACGGCCATTCGTCGAAGCGGGTCCGGCGCATCGCTCAGCCCACCCCCTCGGCTCGGGCCAGCGCCTCGTTGGCGTCGAGGCCGGCCCGTCCCACGAGGTAACAGGCAATGGGCGCGGCCGTGCGCTGCGACGCGTGCGCCGCCGTCCCCGCCAACTCCAGCAGCGTCTCGATGGTGGCGGCGTCGGGGGCATCGACTCCCAGCGCGGCGGCGAACTGCTCGATCCAGTCGTCCGGTTCCATCAGCGCGTCCTCACGATGCCAGGGCTTCGACCCGAGCCCGAACGTGTTTGTGGTGCGGCGTGCCGGCCAGCCAGTCCCGGTCGTCGGTGGAGGTGAGCTCGTTGATGGCCACACCATGGACGACAGGCCGACCGTTGTCGTCCGGATAGGACAGGCCGAGGCCATTGGGCAGGCTGATGTGGCCCGGGAGCATGGTGTCGTTGAGCTCGACCACTGCTTCGACCGACGCTCGTTTGGTGGTGACGCGTACCCGGCCTCCCGGCTCCACGCCCACCGAGGCGGCGTCGTCGGGATGCATGCGTAGCGCGCCGTCGCGGTCGCCCTCCTTGCGCCAGGTGGGGTCGCGGTAGATCGTGTTGGCCGTCGACGATCGCCGCTCGCCGGCCGACAGCACGAAGGGGTAGGCATCGGTCACGACTCGCGTTGTGGCGGCCTCGTCTTCGAGGCCGGCGAACTCCTCCAGCAGTTCGGGGATGGCCAGGTTGACCAGCCCGTCGGCCGTCACCACGCGGCGCCACGTCTCCTCATAGTCATCGACCGTGAACACGACCCCGGATCGTCCATCGAGGATGGCGTCGAACAGCGCCTCGCCCAGTTCGAGGCCGTCGCCTTCGAAGCCGGCGCGCCGCACCGAGTCGGGATAGGCCAAGGCGCACTGGTGGGCCAGGCCCCACAGCGCCGCTGCGCCCTGACGGCCCTCGCCCAGCGTGGGGCCGAGGGCTTCGTAGAGCAGCAGCGGAGCCAACGAGCTGAGCTCAGGACGCCCGGCGGTAGTGGCGAGGAAGGCATCGGCAAACGCGGCCCGGCCCTGCTCGGCGGCGGCCCGCAACGGGGCGATGTCGGCGTCGGTGTAGCCCTCCATGGCCCGCACCAACCGGGCGTGAATCTCCACCTCGGGCAGCGTGCCCGGCAACGGGTCGAGGAGCGGTGCGCGGAGCTGGAACGCGTTCTCGGGGAACTCGAGGTTGAAGAACGTCGCCTCCCACTTCTCGAACTGCGACGCGGCGGGCAGCACGTAGTCGGCCAACTGCGCCGTCTCCGTCATGGCCACATCGATGACCACGACCAGGTCGAGGGCCTCCAATGCCTCGCGCATGCGGGCGCTGTCGGGCAACGAGTGGGCCGGGTTGGCGCTCTCGATCAGCGCGGCCCGGAACCGGTCGGGATGATCGGTGAGGATCTCGTCGGGCACTGCGGTGCCGGGGATGAGGCCGATGATGATGCGCTGTCCCGTCACCGGGCTGGTGCGGGCCCGCCGGCCGCCGCTGGCGCCACTCCCGCCCCCGCCGGCCAGGCTGGCCATGGCGGTGTGGAGGTTCATCGTCCCCGGTCGGGCGAAGTTGCCGGTGAGCAGGTAGACGAGCTTCTCGAGGTACGAGTTGAGGGTCGAATGGGGCGCCTGTTGGATGCCGAGGTCCTCGAAGATGGACACGCTCTCGGCCTCGGCGATGCGCCGGGCCACGGCCCGCACGTCGGCTTCGCGCAGGCCCGCTCGTTCGCTCCACTCGGCCACCGGCACCGCGGCCAGCGCCGCCAACACAGGCTCGCCGTTGGCGGTGTGGTCGCGCAGGAAGCAGCGGTCAACGAGGCCTTCCTGCACCAAGACACCGAGCAGGGCGCCCAGGCAGAACGCGTCCGTGCCCGGCTTCACCTGGAGGTGGAAGTCGGCCAGGTCGGCCGTCTCGGTGCGCCGGGGATCGATGACGATGAGCGCTCGACCGGGGTCGCGGGCGATCTCCTTGAGGATGGGACGGGCCCGGGGGAAGCCGTGCGATTGCCACGGGTTCTTGCCCAGGAATACGGCCACCTCGGCGTGCTCGTAGTCGCCCGTGGTGTGGCACTTGGGACGGCCGAAGAGCTGCCCGTCGACCCAGAACTCACCCGTCTTTTCCTGAGCCAGGGCGTTGGACGAATACACCGAGCCGATGGCCCGCCGGGTGGCCCCGCCGTAGCCGCCACCGAGGTGGTTGCCCTGGCCGCCGCCGCCGTAATAGAAGACCTTGTCACCGCCGATGGTGTCGCGGATCTCCACGAACCGCGCCGCCACTTCGGCGATGGCCGTGTCCCAATCGATCTCTTCGAAGGTGCCGTCGGCGCGCCGGCGCAGCGGCGAGGTCAACCGGTGACGGCCGTTCTGGTAGTGGTCCAGCCGCAGCGCCTTCTCGCACGTGTAGCCCTTCGACCCGGGGTGCGCCTTGTCCCCTCGGATGCGCACGAACTGCCGGCCGTCGAGGCGCACCTCGATCCCGCAGTTGATGCTGCACAGGATGCAGGCCGTGTGGTGCCACTCGTTGACCACATCAGTCCCAGCGGGCACATCAGACACGTCAGTTGCCTCGGTCATGGTTCTCCCCTGTCAGTTCAAGTAGTGAACTCACTCGGGAGCAATCTGTCAATGACGGTCAACGGTGACATCGGCTACACCGGTCCCCATGACACCCCGACTCGCCCCCATCGACCCGGCTACCGCTCCCGAGGACCTGGCACCGGTGCTGACGATCAACATCTTCGCCACGCTGGCCCACCACCCTGGCCTCATGCGCAAGTGGCTCCCCTTCGGCGGCAAGTTGCTCATGGGAGGGTCGCTCGACGCCCGGACCCGTGAGCTGCTCATCCTCCGCACGGCCTACAACGTGGGCTGCGACTACGAGTGGGGCCAGCACGTTTCCATGGCCCGCGAAGCCGGGCTCAGCGACGACGAGATCGCCCGCATCCCGGAGGGCTCGGCCTCCGACGGTTGGTCACACGATGACCTGGTGCTGCTCCTGGCCTGCGACGAGCTCTGCACCGAGCGCGATCTGGGCGATGCCACCTGGGAACGCTTGAGCGCTCGATTCGATGCCAAGCAGCTGGTGGAACTGCCCATGCTCGTCGGCCACTACGCCATGATCGCCGGCACCCTCAAGGCCCTGCGCGTCGAACGCGACCCCGGCGTCGGGGGATTTCCTGCCCAACACCGGTAACGCGGCGGTGGATTCGGACAACGGCGAAGGTGGCACACTCAGACCCATGGTCGGACGCGCTCCAGTGGTCTTCATCGGCCACGGCAATCCCATGAACACGCTGGCCGACAATTCATGGACCCGGTCGTGGCGCGCCCTCGGTCAGCGTTTGGTCGACGGGCCGACGCCGCGGGCCGTGCTGTGCGTGTCGGCCCACTGGTACGGGCGGGGCACGGCCGTGACCGCCATGGCCACCCCTCGCACCATCCATGACTTCGGGGGCTTTCCCCAGGAGTTGTTCGACGTGCAGTACCCGGCCCCGGGCGATCCGGCGCTGGCCCAGCAGGTTGTCGAGATCCTGGCGCCCCAAGCGGTGGCGGCCGACCGGTCCTGGGGCCTCGACCACGGGACGTGGTCGGTGCTGGCTCACGTGTTCCCCGACGCCGACCTGCCGATCGTGCAGTTGTCGATCGACGCTACCGAGCCCCCGGCCCATCACCTCGAGGTCGGGCGCCGCCTCGCTCCCCTGCGCGACGACGGCGTGCTCATCGTCGGCAGCGGCAACATCGTGCACAACCTGGGCCGGATCGCCTTCGGCCAGGACGAGCCGTTCGACTGGAATGTCCGCTTCGATGCCCACATCCAAGGAGCGCTCGAGGCGGGCGACGACGACGCCCTCGTCGACTACGACGATCATCCCGACGGTCGCGCCGCGGTGCCCACCCCCGAGCACTACCTCCCGCTGCTGTACGTGGCCGGAGCCCGCCACCTCGACGATGGGCTCAATGTCGTCTGCGACGGCTACGACGCCGGGTCGCTCTCGATGCGCTCCATCGCCTACGGCCTCACGACGGACTGATCGGGTAGCGAGCCGCCAGCGCGGCCAACACCTCGAGACAGTCGCGCGCGGTTTCGCTGATGATGTCGGCCACCGGCCGCACGGCGTCGATGCGCCCCGCCACCTGGCCGCTCAGGGCGATGGCCGCTTCCATGTCGCCCCCGAAGTAGAGGTCCAACATGGTGGTCATGGCCGTCATGGCGTTGGTCTCGTGGTCGAACTCGAGGGCCGAGGTGCGGTCGGTCCGCAGCGCTCGCAAGGCGGGCGAGGTGTGTTGGTTCAAGAAGACGGTGTCGGTCTCGGCGGCGTCGACGATGGCCTGTTTCCAGTTGGCGTGCACGGGTGACTCGGCGGCCGACACCATGCGGGTTCCCATCTGGACCCCCTCGGCGCCCAACGCCAGGGCGGCGGCCATGGTGGGGCCGTCGACCATGCCCCCGGCGGCGATGATGGGCACGTCTACACGCGAGGCCACCAACGGCAACAACACCATGGTGGCCACGGGCCGGGGGCTCTTGAACCCACCGCCCTCACCACCCTCCACGATGAGGCCGTCCACGCCGGCATCCACCGCCTTGAGGGCGGCCCGCAGGGTGGGCACGACGTGGAACACGGTCAGCCCGGCGTCTTTGAGTTGCGCGGTGTAGCGCGTCGGATTGCCGGCCGAGGTCGTCACGAAACGCACCCCCTCGTCGATGACGAAGTCGACGATGGCCGGGTCGCGCACGAAGGCCTGAGCGATGTTTACGCCGAAGGGCTTGTCGGTGAGCTCACGCATGGCCCGGATCTCGCCACGGATGACATCCAGCTCCCCCGAAGACGTCTCGATGATGCCGAAGGCGCCGGCGTTGGATACGGCCGAGGCCAACGGCGATCGGGCGATCCAACCCATGGGGGCCTGCACGATGGGAATGTCGACGCCGAGCATCTCGGTCACCCGGTTGGAGAACATCCGAGCGACGCTACCCCGGCAGCGGATTGGCGCTGAGGAATCGCTGACGGCAAAAGGCGTAGGGCTGACCACTCAGATCCAGGGGGCGGTCGGAGACGAGCCAGCGCTCGACGGCGCCCTCGAACACGGCGCGACAGTTGTCCACCAGCTCGCGACCGAGTTCGCTCAGCACCGCCGCCGACAGGAGGTCGATGAGGTCGTCGCGGAATCGGTGCAGGATGTACGCCAGCCGACCTCGCACCTCGTGGCGTTCGATCGGGGTCAGCTCCGGTGCCGTCAGGCTGGCCCCCAGCGCCATCACCATCAGCGCTTCGGTGACGACCGCATGCAGCATCACCAGCACGGTTCGGTCCTCGGGGTCCGGCGTGAGATTCGATGTGGCATTCGGGAGATCCCGAGGCATCGGCGAATCGGGCGGCACCACGAAGCGCGCCTCCTCGACCCCGAAGAGAATCGTGGTGAGCAACACATGACCCCCCTGATGGGCCAGTTCCTCGATGGCGTAGGGAAGGCCGTCACCCGGTCGCCAGTTCAGGAACACGGCGCCGTGGGCGCTGCGGGCCGCAAACGAGTTCGGCCCCTCGCCGGCGAAGCTGACCACGACTCGGGTCGTGGTGCGGATCGCGACGCTGAGCCGGGGCTGCACCTGGTCGAGAACGCGGAACGCCCGCTCCAGCGGGACCCGCAACGCGGCCTCACTGGCGCCCGTCTGGTCCCAGTCGATGACGTGCTGCCAATCCTCGAGCAGCGGCCACACGCCGGAATGGTCGGCCGCCACCAGGCTGGTCAGGGTGCCCCGGAGCGGCGTCCGCAGGGCCACTCGCCGGGCCACGTCAGCGAGCTCGAACGGCGGGGACGGACTGGAGAAGTAGACGAAATAGGCGGGGTCGAGCACCGCGCCGTCGTCGTCGGGAATCTCGAAGCCCGCCGCGGGCCGGTGCTCCAGCAGCTGGCGGATCACGCTCAGCATGCGGGCCCGCCCCGCGTCGATATCGGCTGAGGCGAACAGGTCAACGCCCAATGTGTCAACGCCCAACGCGGTCGGCGTCAGCGTGCGGGAGCGATCGCCGTGAGTCATATCGATCGCTCCCGCCCGCCCGCCGCGGCTAGCCGACCTCAGGACGCAAGTCGCGATGAGCCAGCGCCGCATCCAGCTTCTGGAACACGGGCACCAGTTCTTCGATCCAGATGCCGGTGGCATCGAAGATGGCCTTGTGGCACTTCATGAACGTGCCGCCGTTGATCGAGCCCGCCAACTCTGCGACGTGTCGCAGCACGTCTTTCTGCTGGAACTCGTCCAACGTCAACCGTTGGGGTCGTACCTTTTCCATGTCGCTCTCCTTGTTCTCGCCGAGCAGCGGACGAGCCCGCCTGCCGCCGAGACAACAGAAGCCAACAGCCGCGACCAGATACTTCGGATCCGCCGTTCCGCGCCCGCTACGGGCCGACAACGCCCAGGCGATGGGCGGTCGCCGCCGCCTCGCCTCGGCTGGCCACGCCGAGCTTGGCCAGGATGTTCGAGACGTGCACGCTGGCCGTCTTGGGGCTGATGTAGAGGGTCTCGGCGATCTGGCGGTTGGTCAATCCTTCGGCCACCAACACCAGCACCTCGAACTCACGGGGACTGAGGCCGAACTCGACACCCGGGGCCGGGGGCGAGTCGTCGGCCGACACCTCGGCTTCGAGCCTGCCGAGCCGGGCCCGACGACCGAACGATTCGATCAGCGCGCCGAACGGAACCGCCCCGAGGTGGCCCGCCGTGGACTGAGCCGCGGCCAGTGCCTCGGCGGCGACCACGCGATCGCCACCGGTACGCACCAACGTCTCGGCCCAACGGAACCGGGCGTAGGCGGCCGGGAACACCAACGGGAAGGCGTCCAGGTCGACGATGGCCCGTTCCCACACGGCGGCGTCGTCGGTGCCCTCGGCCCGGCGCAACTCCGCCTCACAGATGCGGCGGTAGATCACCACCTTGGGCGAGGCCAGCACGCCCCACGCGTCGGGGTGTTCGATCAGGGCGACGAATCGATCAAGGAGGCCTTGCGCCACGCTGAGCGCTTCGGCCGCCTCCCCGTCCTCGTGACGGGCTCGAGCCCCGGCGGCCCGATCGGCCTCAGCCCATATCCCCCGCCAGAGGAGCTCGCCTCCGCCCCACCGCAGGAAGTCCTCCGGGATCTCCTTCAGCGCCAGCGCCATGGCGGCGCGGGCATCGTCGGCGCGTTGCTCCCACACGGCCAGCGCCACCCAGGCCGCGAACTGCTCGACAAGGCCCTGAAACACGCTGGCCCCGTCGGGCAGGTCCGACAACCAGGGGCCCAGGGCCCGGATCGCGTCGGGGTGGCCCCGATCGGGGGCAACCGGGCCGATGCCGAAGTGCTCCCAGTAACCAACCGGCAACCGGGTCAACAGACCTTCGAGACGTTCCTCGGCTTCGTCCCACCGGCCCAGGGCGACGAGGCCGTCGAGCAGGTTGGCCTCGATATACGCGCCGTGGGTGCGGTCCAGTCCGAGCTGGCGGGTACGGGCGATCCCTTCGAGACCGTCGTCCACGAGTTGGTCCCACCATCCCAATCCGCTCAGCGCGTGGGTGAGGTTCACATAGGACCGCCCGATGTCGTCGATCTCCCCGAGGGCCTCGGCGATGACCCGACTCTCGTGGAGGCCGGCGATGCCTTCGTCGACCTGGCCCATGCTGACCAGTGCCGTCGACAGCGTATTGAGGGCGTGGCCTTCGGCTTGGCGGGCGCCGACGGCCCGAGCGATGGCCACCGCCTCGACGGCCACCGGGGGCACCTCGCCGCTGTGATCGGTGAGCAACAGGATCTGGGCGTAGCCGGCCAGCACCCGGGCCCGCTCCCACGACGGTGGATCCGCCGGCACCAGCCGCAACGCCTCTTCATGGTCAGGGAGGCCGTCCTGGTCGGCGGCCCACAAGAAACGGCCGAGGCGCTCGTGGAGCAGGCCCGCCTGCACCGGGTCGGTGGCCGGGTCGACCTGCTCCAAGGCCAGGCGGATGTGGGCCACGGCCCGATCGAAGGCGCCGGTCCGGTCCTCCTGTTCGGCGGCGTGGGCCAACAATTCGAAGTGGCTCAGCGACGACAGCTGGGCGGCATCGGGCACGGCACCCCACAGTTCCAGGGCCCGTTCGTAGTGGCGCACGGCCTCGGCCGGGGCCGGCACCCGTTCGGCGGCCAGTCCGGCCTCCACCGCCGCGGCCAGCGCCAGGGGCAGGTTGCGAGCCCGGTACCAATGGTGAGCCAATCCGGCGGCGGCGATGGCGCCCCCGGTTCTCTCGGCGGCCAACGTCTCGGCGATGCGGGCATGGACGCGCTGACGCTCTCCCGGCAACAGCTCGTCGTACACCGCCTCTTGTACCAGGGCATGGCGGAAGCAGTAGCCGTCCTCGGCGGGATCAGCCTCGAGCAGGTTGGCGTCGACCAGGTTGCGCAGGCTCTCGTCCAGGGCGCCGTCGTCGAGGGCGCTGACCTCGCGCAGGAGTCGATCATCGACCCGGATACCGAGGGCGGCCGCCAGACGGGCCACTCCCTGGTCGGCATCGGAGAGCAGGGCGAAACGCCCAGTCACGATGTCACGCAGGTTGTCGGGGAGTGGCCCACTGCGATCGGCACCGGCCGCCACCAGCTCCTCCGCGAAGAACGGATTGCCTTGGCTGCGTCGGAGCAGATCGTCCAGGGCGTCGGTGTGCAGGGCAGTGCCGGTGATGGCCTCGACCTGTTCGGCCAACTCGACCCGGGTGAACGACGCCAGGTCGACGCGCACGGTGGAACCGGATCGCTCGAGCTCGACCAGCACGGGGCGCAGCGGGTGCCGGCGGTGGAGCTCGTCGCTGCGCACGGTGCCGGCCATGACCACGGGGCCGGTCACGTTGCGTTCGAGGAACGTGACCAAATCGAGCGTCGAACGGTCGGCCCAGTGCAGATCCTCGATGATCAACAGCACCGGAGCGGAGGCCGAGAGCTGACCGATGAGGCCGAGCAGGAGCTCCAGTAGACGCCCGGGAGGGGGCAGCGGGGCCGTCGACGCGGCCGCCTCTCCCAGCAGACCCGGTACCAGCGCGCCCAACTCGGGGACCGACGTCCCCAGAAGGTTTTCGACGGCGTCGGCGCCGAGCTGATCGCGCAGACGGCGCAGCGCCTCGACGACCGGAGCGAAGGGCACGCCTCCTTCGCACAGCTCGATGCAGCCGCCGGTCAGCACGAGAAAGCCCCGGGCCTCGGCCCGCGCCGCCAGCTCCGTGGCGAGGCGCGACTTGCCGATGCCGGCCTCCCCGGCGATGACGACGACCGTCGGCTCGCCGAGCTCAGCCCGGGTCAGCGCCTCGTCGAGCGACTCCAGTTCGGCGCCGCGACCGACGAGGTGGGGGCTGGCAACACGGCGACTCACCGCCTGATCATGACCACCCACGGAGCGCCTGTCACGCCTGGTTCTCGTCACGGCGGGCCCGGGCCAGGAAGGTCGGGCGGGGGCGACGGCCCCGGCGGGCCACGTCGCGCAGCTCGCTGTGGTGCTGGCGAACGATCTGGAGCTGGGTCTTCGGGTCGTACATCATGGCGGCCTCCGGGCTGCTCGATGGGTTGATGTACCCAACGTGCGCTCTAAGGAGGGTCGGCCGCATCGGGAAGATGCCGTATTTGGCCCGCGGCGATGCCTTAGGCCGGCTGACCTGCCGCGCCGAGCGGTACTAAGGAGGCGATGCGTTCGGCCACCAGGTCGGGCTCCTCGAACGGGAGCATGTGGCCGGCCCCGGCGATGACGACCAGTTCGGCGTTGGCCAGGCCATCGGCCAGGCGCCGGGCGAGCCGGGGCGGGGTGAGGCGATCCCACGTACCCACCATGACGACGGCAGGCAGGTCGATCTCGGCCAACCGGGGACGCCAATCCATGGCCAGGAGCGACGACAGGAACCCGGCCCGTACCTCGGGGGGCGTGGCCAGGAACGTCTCGAGGGTGGCGTCGAGATGGCTGCGTGCCGGATGGCGACCTACACCGCTGCGCACGATGTGGGGCCCGACGCGCGGGTTGGCCATGAGCTGGGCCACGCGGGCGCTGGACACGGCCGCCGGACCCATCCGCTCCGATGGGGCGCCGACGCTCAGGCCCCCGGCGGCGGTGGCCACCAGCACGAGCCCAGCCACCCGCTCGCGCCCGGCGGCGGCGTGCCCGATGAGGAACGATTGCACGGCCATGCCTCCCATGGAATGACCGGCCAGCACAACGTCACGTAGATCGAGGGTCTCGAGCACGGCCCGCAGGTCGGAGCCGAGGGCCTCGACGGTGAGTCCGTCCGAACCAATGGTCGAGTGGCGATGCCCCCGCTGGTCATAGAGCACCACCCGGTGACCGCTTTCCACCAGCCTCCGAGCCACGGGGGCCCAGATGCGCGAGTCCCCTGTCCAGCAGTGCGACAACAGCACCGTCGGGCCCCCGGCCGGACCCGCCACCAGCGTGGCCAACTCGGCTCCGTCGGCGGTGGTGACGGTGAGATGTTCGCCCTCGGGCAGGCCGAGGGGATCGCCACCGGTGGGGTCGAGAGCCCGGTCCCACTGGCGGCTCGACCGGTTGGCGGCCACCACCGTGGAGACGCCGACGGCGCCCGCGGTGGCGACGGTGACCAACGCGATGGTGCGCAAGCGAGGCATCGTCAAACTCTAGCGATCGATGGGGATGACGGCTCCGGGTCCGGGTCGACCCTGCCGCCGTTCCAATCCCGGGAAATGGCCAGGTGGAGCCCGGCCGCCGCCACCAACAAGACGACGGCGACGACACCGTCGAGCCACCAGTGGTTGGCCGTCACCGTGACGGCCGCGATGGTCGCCACGGGGTGGGCCACCACCACCCACCGCCACTTGCTGGTGCCGAACAGCACGGCGGCCAGGCCCACCAAGACCGCCCAGCCGACGTGCACCGACGGCATGGCCGAGAGTTGGTCACTAATGCCGGTGCCCACCGCGCCATACACGGATTGCCCGTAGAGATGGCCGGTATCGACGAATCCCAAACCGGGGAAGAGCCGAGGCGGGGCCACGGGCACGAGCTGGATCAACAGGCAGGCGCCGGTCAGCAACGCCAGCGTGTTTCGCACCAACGGGTAGCGGTCGCGGTGCCAGACGAACGCCCAGATCAACACGGCGATGAGGGCGGGCACGTGCATGATGGCGTAGTAGCGGTTGGCCGCCTGCACGAGCAGCGGGTAAGGCAGCACGGCACGCTGGAAGGACAGTTCGCTGGGCAGGTGGAGCCGCTGTTCGAGGTCCCACACGGCGTTACCCCGATCGAGGGCGTGGTCGACCTTCATCACCGAGATGCCGCCGGCGTAGCGCCACAGCGCGTAGAGGGCAAGGATCAGCGAGATCTCCCCGGCGAAGGCCCGGACCACGACGATGCGCCGGTCGGCCGAGCCGCGGGTGGACACCACGAACGCCACGCCCACCACGGCGAGGGCCAGCGCCGGCGGCCAGGGCAACCACATGGCCGGATGCTACGCGTCGATGGTGTCGGCCAGCGGTTCGAGGTGCCCGGCAATGGCCTCGGACGCCTGGCGCAATTGGCAGATCTGCTCGGGCGTGAGTTGGTCGAACAGATGCTCGCGCACGCCCTCGACGTGGCCGGGGGCGGCCGCCTCCAACTCGGCGAAGCCGGTGTCGGTGAGCACGGCAAAGGCGCCGCGTCGGTCGGTGGGACAGCTCTCGCGGGTGACCCAGCCCGCGACCTCGAGGCGCGATACGGCGTGCGACAGCCGGCTCCGCGATGACTGGGTGTAGGAGGCCAGCTCACTCATACGCAGCCGACGCTCGGGGGCTTCGGAGAGCTGCACGAGGATCTGGTAATCGGCGTGGGAGAGGCCGGAATCCCGCTGCAGTTCCCGACCGAGCTGTAGGTTCAGGAGGTGGGTGGCCCGTAGGTAGGCGCGCCAGGTGGCCTGTTCGTCATCGTCCAACCACCGGGGCTCGGTCATGAGGCCAGTATAGGGCGTCAGATTGACGGTTGTTGAATTCTCAACAACCGTCTAGAATGGCGGCATGGAAATCAAGGAACTCGGTCATCTGGTGCTCTACGTGCGGGACCTGGAACGGTCCGTCGCCTTCTATCGCGATCTCCTGGGCTGGCATCAGGTCAGCCCCGAGGTGGCGGGCATGCCTGCCGCCGCGTTTTCGAGCGGGCGCACCCATCACGAGCTCCTCTTGATCGAGGTGGGCCCGGACGCCACGGCCATCCCCCAGGGGCGGCGCGTGGGGCTCTATCACTTTGGTCTCAAGGTCGGCGACACCGACGACGAGCTGCGCGAGGCCCTCGGCCGGATCCAAGAGGCCGGGGTGAAGGTGGCAGGGGCGTCGGACCACACGGTCACCCACAGCCTCTACATCTTCGACCCCGACGGCAACGAGATCGAGCTGTACATCGACGTCGCCGGTGTGGACTGGCAGAACAATCCGGAGGCCATCGTGGCGCCGACGAGACCGCTGGTGCTGTAGAACCCTGGACCCCCCACGATCGCTCGTTGGCCTGATGACCCGATAAACGCCGGTCGGAGTCGTACGATCGGCGATTGTGACGGACTCAGTGCCCACCCCCGCAGTGACGGCGCACTCGCCGCTCAACTGCAAGGCCTGCCAGGCGATCGACGCCATGGACGGCAGCAGCGACGGCCAACTCTTCACGGCTGACAAGTTCCACGTCCGCAACGAGAAGAACGCCTGGCAAAAGGTCCTGGTCACCCAGGACAAGGTGGCCGACCAGGTCACCACATTCGCCGGCTCGCTGAAGTTCGTCTATCTGCACTCGGTGTGGTTCGGCATCTGGATCCTGGTCAACATCGGTCTCATCGGGGCCGGGCTCAAGTTCGATCCATTCCCCTTTGGGTTGTTGACCATGATCGTGAGCCTCGAGGCCATCTTCTTGTCGACGTTCGTCATGGTCAGCCAGAACCGCCAGTCCAAACGAGCCGATGTGCGCTCCCAGCTCGATTTCGAGACGAACCTCCGGGCCGAGATCTGGGCCATCCACATCGGCGCGGCGCTGAACATCGACCACGACCACGTCGAGGATGTGGTGCGCCAGGCCATCGCCGCCTCATCCGAAGACGCCGGAGCCGACCCACTCCCGAACGGATCGAACTGACCGCAGGGTGTCTTTGGGCCGGAAAACCGGCATACTGGAAGGCCCGCTGTTCAGTTCCGGAAAGGTCGTTCATGGAGTTCGCCGTCGGGTCCAAGGTCATCTACCCCTCGCACGGAACCGCCGAAGTGGT